>Ga0209607_1001886_pt1 | contig 17321 bp, 21 predicted proteins | sample AD_UKC117_MetaG_FD_184413 | JGI IMG/M metagenome (GOLD analysis project Ga0209607, IMG submission 184413) | Active sludge microbial communities of municipal wastewater-treating anaerobic digesters from Hong Kong - AD_UKC117_MetaG (SPAdes)... | ecosystem: Engineered > Bioreactor > Anaerobic >... | reverse complement strand
ATACAAAAAAAACAGCAGAATAAAAAATCCGATTATGCTTTAACGTCCTGTATCTATTAACTGATGGGCGAAAGCGGGCAAGTCGATACCGGAAAAGTTCCCACTGCTCATAAATAGTAAATTTTTATCTTTTAAATCGATATCTTTTATAAACCGAATCATTTCGTCCTGATTGGTAAAAACAATAAGATACTGGTCGCCAAAGGCTTCTTTAACCTGTTGTTTGGTAATTGGAGCAAGTTTTTTATGCGCAATAACATCGGGGTTAAAATATACTACCGAAATATCGGCCAGGTCCATTGTGCCCATATACTCTTTTAAAAAGTCAGCATTCAGGCTGCTAAAAGTATGCAGTTCCATTATGGCAAATAAATCGCGCTCGGAATATTGCTCCTTAACTGCATTAACTGTTGCTTTTAACTTCGATGGAGAGTGAGCAAAATCCCGGAAAATAATCGTTTTTACATTCTCAGCTAACACCTCAAGCCGTTTGGCAGCCCCTTTAAAACTTGAAATAGCCTGGTAAAAATCATCATCGCTTATTCCAAGTTGGTTACAAACCATTTTGGCTGCGCTTAAGTTTTGCAGGTTGTGTTGCCCGAAAATCTGTAATGGAATTTCTTTATCCACATTTATTAAGCAGGTTGTATTGTTATGCTTGGTATACGCATGTATATCGTAAGCTGTTTTTACAATATCATTGTCCGATTTTTTAGCCATTTCGCAGAGCACAGGGTCATTCTTAAAGTAATATAGCGTGCCACCTGTTTCTATGGAGTCAATAAAGATGCGGAACTGTTCACAATAATTTTCGAAAGTAGGGAATACATTCATATGGTCCCAGGCAATACCACTTAACACTGCAATATGTGGCTTATATAGATGGAATTTAGGGCGTGGGTCGATTGGAGAAGAAAGGTATTCGTCGCCTTCAAAAACAGCAACGTCAGTATTGTTGCTTAAGTTAACCATAGTGTCGAAGCCATCAATTTGTGCACCTACCATGTAGTCAAAATCTTTATTGTGGAATTTTAACACATGCATAATCATGGAGGTAATGGTTGTTTTCCCATGGCTGCCGCCAATTACAACTCTTGTTTTATCTTTGGTTTGTTCGTAAAGGTATTCGGGATACGAGTATATTTTCAGATTAAGTTCACGTGCTTTTATTAGTTCCGGATTATCATTACGGGCATGCATGCCTAAAATTACAGCATCTAAACCGGAGGTTATTTTTTCGGGATTCCAGCCAATTTCGCGGGGTAATATTCCGTATTTTTCGAGTCTGCTTCGCGAAGGTTCAAAAATTTCATCATCGGAACCACTAACCTGGTACCCTTTTTTACAAAGGCTTATGGCTAAATTATGCATAGCACTGCCACCAATAGCTATAAAATGAACTTTCATTATTATATATTTGTAGTATCAATTAAAAAACAAAATCAAAATTAATATAAAGTTCGATTTATAAAGCAAACAATAAATTATTATTATGAAACTTTTTCCAATACATATTACCAATTTTAAAATAGACGGAGGAGCCATGTTTGGGGTTGTTCCGAAAGTATTATGGAGTAAAAAATATCCTGCCGACGAAAACAACTTGTGTAACTGGGCTTTGCGTTCGCTGTTAATCGACACGGGCGAAAGGGTAATTTTAATTGATAATGGTTATGGCGACAAGCAGGACGAAAAGTTTTTTAGTCATGTATATTTAAATGGCGGCGATGGCTTGGAAGGTGCGCTGAAGAAAGCCGGATACAGTTTTGATGATGTTACCGATATGGTTTTAACCCATTTGCATACCGACCATTGCGGTGGTGGAGTAAAATGGAATAATGATAAAACAGCTTACGAACTCACCTTTAAAAACGCTACCTATTGGGTTAGTAAGCCCCAGTGGGAGTGGGCTATGAATGCAAACAAGCAGGAAAAGGCTGCTTTTTTAGATGAAAACCTTCTGCCCATGCAGGAAAGCGGAAAGCTTAGATTTATTGAAGGTAATACGGAGCTATATCCTGGAATCAGTCTCAGATTGTACAATGGGCATACCGTTGGGCAAATAATACCATTTATTAGTACAGAGGAAAAAACATTGGTTTTTGTGGCTGATTTAATTCCGTCAACAGCTCATATTCCTTTAGTGTGGAACATGGCTTATGATGTTTATCCTATGGAAACTTTAAAAGAAAAAGAAGAATTTCTGGATGAAGCGGCAGAAAATAATTATACTTTATTTTTTCAGCACGATTTATACAACGAATGTGCTACCGTTCATAAAACCGACAAAGGAGTTAGGGTAAAGGAAACGTTTAATTTGTAATCTGATTTTGTTTAGTTAATGCATAATCTTCAACGATATTTTATTGTCATATCACTGGTTATTTGCTCTCTGGAATTAGCAGGGCAGATAAAAATTTATTCTGATGAGGGATTAAAACAGGAAATCAGGGAAAATATCGATTCTTTATATAATTATAATTTTGATGCATTGGATGAAGATTATAACTTGTATAACAACAAATTTCCTGATTATCCTTTTCCTGATTTATACTATACACTGGGTTTATACTGGAAATATTTTCCAATTACACCATCAAGCCCTTTTGAAAAAACCTACCTGAAAAAACTGAAAAATGCGATTCGCACATCAGAAAAGATATTAAAAAAGAGAGGCGACGATACGGAGATGTCTTTTTTCCATTTGATGAGCCGCTTATTTATTATGCAATATTATGCCGACAATGGAATGTCGTCGGAGGTTGTATCGCACATAAAACCTGCATATAAAATGATAACAAGCGGGTTTGATTATACCAACCAATTAGTCGATTTTCATTTTACTACCGGAGTTTATAATTATTATCGCGAGTATTACCCTCAAAAATACCCGATGTATAAGCCGGTTGCTTTTTTCCTGCCCGATGGGAATGCGACCGAAGGGTTAAACCAGCTTAAGTATAATTGGCAGCATGGAGTCTTTCTGCATGCTGAATCCTTGTTCTTTCTTACTTACATCTATTTTTATTTTGAACGGAATTATTCCGAAGCTTTATTTTATTCCAATCACCTTATCCGCGATTACCCCAGAAATTGGCTTTACCGCATTTATCATATCCAGATATTGCTAATGTTAAAAAAATACGACGAAGCACAAGTACATATTGAGATATTAGAGCAGAACAGGCATAGTAACGATTTTTACCATTTGGCAGCCCGATTATACAGAGGTATTTTGGCTGAGAAAACGGAAAGGAATTATTATAAAGCCGCTCAATTTTATCAGGAAGTCCTTTCGGGATTCGGGAAGTATGGCGATTTTACTAATTCCTACAAGTCTGTTGCATATTTTGGTTTGTCGCGTATTTACAAGGATTCGAATAAGAAATTATCTAAGGATTATAGAAAAAAAGCCGAGCACTTATCGGTATTTTCGCACATAACTTTTGATTAAAAAGGATTGTATTTTAATGTCGATTCGATGTAAAATATTTTACCATCCTAATTTACAGTAACTAAATATTTAAGATCTGGAATGTTGAAACAATAGAATAATGAAAATTTCCCTTACTTTTTTCCATTAATCCATTATTCCCATTAAAATACTGGCAAATAGTAATATGTATAACTAATTATATCAAGCGCACGTTATTTTATTAATTTTTATTTACCTTTAGCTACAGTAAATAATTGGAGTTAAATCCCTGAATAATTTAACCCTGATTTTGAGTTATTAACCTAAAATTTATGTTTTATGCAAAAATGTTTTATTAAACTGGCAACAGTTTTAGTTTTAATTGTATTGTTTTCGTGTACCCGCAAACCTGAGGGGTTTGTTATTGATGGCACAGTAACCGGATTTGCTGACAGTGTGATGTTATATCTCCATGATCCGGATACGCAGGAGAACATCGATTCGTCGTATATTATTAACGGGAAATTTCAGTTTAACGGAAAACTAATTGAACCCAAGCGTCTATATGTAAATAATAAGTTTACAAATATGGAAACTTACAGGTATACATCATTTTTTGTCGAAAACTCAGAAATACAACTAACCGGCGATTATAATGATTTTAGATATTGCCAGGTAAAAGGTTCTGAATCGCAGGATATTGAAAATCTTTTGGTGGAAAAGGTAAAAGATATTGACAAAGAAAGAGATAGCCTGATAGATATATATTATGCCAAAAGGCACGAATTAGGGGAAAAAGAGCAGAACAATCTGTATAACCGTGTAAATATATTAGATAGCCTAAATGATAGTTACCGATTATGGTTAATAAAAAACTATACCAACTCTTATGCTGCATTAGAAAAATTGAAGTATCGAATGACAGAAACACCAAAGGACAGTCTGCAAAAAGTATATGATATGTTAAACGATACTTTTAAAAATACGCAGAATGCAAAGCATATTAAAACATATATTGATTCGCGATTGGTTGAAATTGGAGAGCCTTTTATCGATTTTGAAGCAGTTGATATAAATGGCAATCCTTTTAAATTATCGGATGTTAAAAAGGATTACATTTTACTTGATTTCTGGTCGGCAGGTTGCGGCCCGTGCCGAATGGCAAACAAAGAGCTGGCAAAAAACTATAACGAACTTAAGGATAATTTGGAGATTATAAGCTTTTCGTTAGACATGAAAAAAGAATGGATGGAAAAAGCTTCGGCAGAAGACAGCATACAGTGGACCAATGTTTCCGACCAAAAAGGGTTTAACAGTATTGTTGCCATTCAATACAAAATACGTGGTATCCCCTGTTCTTTCCTCATCAATAAAGAACGTATGGTGGTTAAACAGTTTCTTGGGTATAGCCCCGAACTGGTTGACAAAATTAAAAAGGCAATGGCAGAAAGTTAATGATTGAATTTTTAGTATCAGGAATAATATTAGGCTCGGTGGCCGGCATTTCGCCCGGCCCCTTGCTTGCTTTGGTTATATCGGAAACGATAAAGGTGAATTATAAGCAAGGTATTAAGGTAGCTTTCAGTGTCTTTTTGAGCGATTTACCTATTGTTGGTGCAACTATTTTTATTGTTTCAAAGTTTTCGGAATACAATCTCATATTAGGAATTATATCATTTTTAGGTTCGGTGTTTATAGCTTTCCTTGCTTACGAAAACATAAGTATAAAGTCTTTTAATTTACAGAAGGTGGAGGTTCAAAAAAACGCACTGGTAAAAGGTGCATTAACCAATTTATTTAGCCCGCACCCTTATTTATTCTGGATTCTGGTGGGTGCGCCAACTTTTATTAAAGCAAGCCAGCATAGTTGGGTTGCAGCATTTTTATTTATCCTTGGTTTTTACGTTTTTATTGTAGGAACCAAAGTTATTATTGCTGTCTTATCAGAGAAGTCTAAAAGCTTTATTTCCAGCAAATCATATCTTCTTATTATTAAGATTCTTGGCTATATCCTTTTGCTATTTTCGCTTATTTTAATTTATGATGGTCTGCAATTTTTTGGCATCATTTAATTGAATTATTGTAATTTTAGCTCAAATATAAATATGGAATAATGCTAACATTTTCAGAAACCTTAATCGATAAAATTGCAATACATAAGGTAGGTGACAGGAATAATGAAGAGGGCGTACTTGCCTCGGAGGGTGAGTTAAATGTGAACGGTGAGATAAAAGAAATACTCGGAGCTTACTTTTTGTCTTCGTTTAAAGGAGGCGGGTTTTACCAGTTTTACCATGCACAGGAACTGGAAAACAATACAGTATACAGTTGCGTTAAAATTATTTTTGAAGACCCGGAACAATTGCACGAGCAATCCAGAATTCTGGCAAAATACCTTTACGAAACCTCGAATCATCCCAGCATACAAGGAGGTGATTTTTATACGGTATATTTTCAGGATTGCATGTACAATAACGAACCTGTTGATGCAATCGGATTATTTAAATCGGAAACCAGGCAAACGTATTTAAAAGTTTATCCGGGTGCAAATGGATACACCGTTGAGGCAGAGCAGGGGATTGATATCCGGAAGCTGGATAAAGGCTGCCTGATTCTAAACATGGAAAAGGAAAAAGGGTTTATTGTTTCTTCGGTCGATAAAACCAGCAAAGCAGAGGAAGCACGAAGTTGGATGGATGATTTTTTAAGGGTAAAACAACGCGAAGATGAATATTTCCAGACCGAGAATGTGATAAAAATGTATAAGGATTTTGTGGTAAAGGAGTTGCCCAACGAGTATCAGCTTACAAAAGCCGACCAGGCAGATATGATTAACAAATCGAAAAAGTTTTTTAAGGAAGCAGATAATTTCCAGTTGGAAGATTTTACCGAGAAAGTACTTGAAACACCCGAGCTGATAGATAGTTTTAACAACTTTAAAAAATCCTACGAATCAGAAAATGATATTCAGATTTCGAATGAATTTGATATATCGGAGAGCGCAGTGAAAAAACAATCGAGGGTTTTTAAAAGTGTAATAAAGCTGGATAAAAATTTTCATATATATGTGCATGGCAACCGCGATTATATTGTAAAAGGATTCGACCAGCAAACGGGCTTGCAGTTTTACCAGGTGTATTTTAATGAAGAAAAATAGAGCCAATGCACGTAAATAATGAATTAACAGCAAGAGAATTTATCCGAAAAGTATTTATTGAAGAAACGGAGAGACTTATACAAGATGGTTCATTTCATTTTGCTTTTGTTATTATGGCTCAGGGAATTGAAACATTAGGCGGTTTTCTGGATACCAAGCCTCTTAAAGCGAAAGACCAGTCGAAACTGAGGTTCTCGCACGCCATAAACCGACTGATGCCAAAGCGATATGCCGAATTAAATAACAATCATGCCTTGTATGATAAATTCCGTGCAAGCCTGGCACACACTTTTACAGTTAGCCGCCAGATAATTTTAACATCAAAAAATAATCCTGTTAACGGGAAAAAGCACTTGCAACAAACAAACGAGAAATTGATTTTTGTGGCTGAAGATTTTTATGAAGACTTTAAAAAGGCTTGTAATCGCTTACTCGAAGCAATGGATAAAGGAATGGTTACAGAAAAAAAGATGAATGAGCGCTATTACTACTCGTTTTAAATTTTTATAATACAAAACAGCGATTATCAGCGCTGTTTACATCGGTATGATTCACGTTCTATTTTTTAGTTGTGCCGCATGCACAAAATATTCGTGCACATACTTGAAGTATATACTAAAAAGATATACCTTTGTGGTATAAATATAAAGCTATGAAAACAGTATCATTAAAAATTGACGATTCAATCTTTGGAGAAACAGAAAAAATTCTTTCAAGGATTAAAAAGCCTCGTAATAGATATATTAACGAAGCGTTAGAATATTACAATCGCATCCAGAAAAGATTGATTCTTGAGAAAAAACTTAAAAAAGAATCAGAATTAGTTAAGATGGATTCAATATCCGTGCTTAAAGAATTTGAAGATATAGATTATGCAGATTAAACAGTTTGAAATTTGGATTGCAGATTTGAATCCACAGATAGGAACGGAGCCCGGTAAAACAAGACCAGTTCTTGTGGTTCAGACAAATTTGCTTAATAAAATACCACATCCTTCAACAATCGTTTGTCCTATAACGACTAACATAAAAAAGGGATCTGATATTTTGAGAATTCATCTTAAAAAAGGTTCAGCAAATTTACATCAAGACTGTGATATCATGATTGACCAAGTTAGGGCAATTGATAACAATCGTTTGATAAATAAAGTTGGAGAATTGCCTAAAGAATTGATAAGTTTGGTGAAAGAAAATTTAATGATAGTTTTTGACATAGAATAATGCACCACGGCACAACAGCAGGTCTTATCGCATGCGGGGTGTATTGGTTTTTAACAATTTTGGTTACCTTTAATTTGATTAGCGGGAGATAATGAAACAGAGAGAAAACCAGCACGTTTCAAATTCTGAGCAAGTCTGGCACATACTTATACAGTTAGCCGCCAGATAATTTTAACATCAAAAAATAATCCTGTGTATAGTAACAGTCACCTTCAGCAGATAAATGAAAAACTAGTTTTTGTAGTTGAAGATTTTTATGAAGACTTTAAAAAGGCTTGTAAGCGCTTACTCGAAGCAATGGACAAAGGAATGGTTACAGAAAAAAAGATGAATGAGCGCTATTATTACACGTTTTAAATTTTTGGAATAACATAAGTTGGTTAAAATTACCACAATACAAATCAGCAATTATCAGCCTAGTATACATCCGTGTGATTTGTGTTCTATTTTTAACTTAAGGCACATAATCTGACTGAAAAATAGAATTATTAATTTGCAAAATAGTAACTTATAAGTTACCTTTGCGTTTAGATAGTTAGTTAGATTATGGAAAAAATTCGTGAAATTGTCGCTTACAAGCACTACTTTGAAGAATTCTTGTCGAATCAGACACAGAAAGTGCAAGACAAGATTTATAAAATTTTAGAAGCGATTGAAACTCTTGAAAGAATTCCTACTAACTACTTGAAACTAATTGTTGGAACAAATGGACTTTATGAAGCCAGAATACAATTAGGAAACAATATTTGGAGAGTTTTTTGTTTTTTCGATGGTGACAGACTAGTTATTTTATTGAATGGTTTCCAGAAGAAAAAGCAAAAAACGCCACAAGGTGAAATTGAAAAAGCGTTGAAACTAATGAGGGAATATTATGAAAGCAAAGAAAAATATTAAAGATTTGAATTCTTGGTCAGAAATTAAAGACCGAGTTTATGGAAAGAAAGGAACTGAAAGACGCGACAATCTTGAAAGAGAAGCCGAAGCTTTTAAGATAGGTTTGCTACTAAAGAAAGCTCGTGAATCACGCAAGTTAACACAAGAAGAACTTGGAAAAATAATTGACAAGAAAAGGACATACATTTCGCGAGTTGAAAATAATGGAAGCAATATTACACTTAGTACGCTTTTTGAAATAGTTGAAAAAGGACTTGGTGGAAAAGTGAATATTTCGATTGACTTCTCGAAATGAAAAGATTAAGTGCTCTAATAGCATTTCGCATTTTATGCGGGTTTCAGTGGTTTTTGATAAGTTTTTACTATAATTAAACATTATTAACGACGGATAGAAATGTAGAGTGAAAACCCGCACAAAACACAAGTGCAGGCAGTTAAGTAAGATTTAGAAAATATAAAATTAAAAGCTTATACGAATGAAAATCAGAAAGAAAGGTTATTGGTGGTTGTTTGCACTTACTGTTTTTTTTACACTTTGTGCTATCTCAACCGTAATTCCGTCAGAACAGGCAAGTAAAGTTTCTATGTTGGGTTATAAAGCCCATTGCAGCTTTACGCCAATCAGTACCATAATATGTGCAATTCCTGCAGCATTGGTATGTTTTATCAGGAAACGCCTTTTTGTTACGTATAAATAGAAAAATCCTATTTTTCGATTAGGTTAAAGGGCAAATCAAGGATGCTTTTGTATTCGGTTCCTTTGTCTTCAATAAAGGTATCGCCGGCATCGTAGTACCAGTCTATTTGTACTTTTTTACCTGCCGAATGGATTTTCTGAAATCCAAAAAATATCTCGTACAATACTTTGGCTGTAGAAGAGTTGAAGTACTCCAGCTTACAGATAACTTTAGTTTCTTCCAGCGGATTTAAGACATAATTATCAAGCCACTCCAATATAGGAATGTAAAATTTATTGGTATCTTCGGGTAAAGAGTTTCCTTTTATTTCGAACTGATTATTGCCCGGATTAAAAATTATCTCCGGGGTATCTCGTGTACCTTGAATTTCAAACTTGTTTAACATGCGGCAAAGTTAAGCTATAACATTTAGGGAAACAAATGTTTTGGTTTCGTCTATTTTTTCGAACGAATAATTAATAGGAGAAATTAATCGGCGTGCAATATCTACAAGCCCTATACCTACTCCATCGTTGTGGCTGTTGCGTTCGCGAAGCTTACTTAAGTATAGTTCTTTTAACTCTTTGCCATTAAGGTTATTGAGGTATTCCAATTGTTTTCTGAATTTTTCAACCTCACTGTTTTCAATATGGTTACCTGTGTTTATAACAAAATAATCATCAGTTTTGCCAATAAGAAAAATCCCTTCGCGTTTATTCTCTTCTTTTATACAGTGATGGCTGATATTTTGTAAGAGCTCAACCATAATATGGAAAATCTTCTTTTTCGATGCCGAATCGTGGTGTTGTTTCCGAAGGTTTTCTTCTATAATTTTTAATACCGGAAAAATGGCATCCTGCGAAAAATCTCCCTTGTGGATAACCAAGATTTTCTCTTCAACCATTTTTTGGTGATAACCAATGGCTTCGCTTAGCTTAAAGGGGCAATCGTCTGAACATTCTTCGTTTTCGGCTTTTAGCAGGATTTGGTTATAAAATAAGGAATACTGAGAATTAAAATCTTCAAATTTATATTCGAGTTTTTGTCCCGATTTTCGAGCCATCTCAATCAGTCCAAGCCCGGCACCACCTTTATCTGATATTTCCTGGTTTTCTAACACTTCGCGATAAAGAACTTTTAATTCTTCCTTATCGAGGCTGTTCACTTTTTGCAATTGCCTTTCGAGGTTCTCAATTTTTTTATTGTCGATAAGGTTTCCGGAAGTTATATAATAAATCCCTTGCCAGTTTTTGGTAAGGAAAAACCCTTCGTTTACAACTTTTTCTTCTTGCTTATCAGTCGATTCTCCATGGCGGATTATATTCTGGAAACATTCAGCCATAAGAAAAGATGCCTTTTTCTTCATCTTCGAAAGGGCATCAATATTGTTGATGTTGTATTCGCTAAGTTCGATAAGTTTGTTGGTGATTTCATCGCTGAAACGCCCGTTGTATAACAAACACAAATTATCTTCATGTATGCGGTCAAAAAACCAGAATGTTGTTTTTGTGTTCATATCCAACAAATACTTAAGTTGCCATCGAAGTACTAAAATAAAGGAAAATTTCTAAAAGCGCTAATTTTTTGGTATCAAAAAAAATTAAAATTTACCTTTAAAAAACTTTATGTAGCTATTGAAAAGTTACACACAATATAAAAAATTTGGAAATCCTTTTCTTTGGTGAATAAAATGTATTAACTTTGTAATTACAATTAAAAGTAAATATTATGGATGTTTCAATTGTTCCAATAGGTAATTCAAAAGGTATTAGACTGAGCAAGACACTTCTTGAAAAGTATAACATCAAGGACAAGGTTGAGCTTATTCTTGAGAAAGGCTATATCATTTTGAAACCGAAAGCAGAACCGAGAAAAGGTTGGGAAAAAGCTTTCAAGAAAATGCATGAGAGTGGTGATGACAAGCCATTAATGAATGATATTTTTGAAGACGAAAATTTCGAAGAATGGCAATAAATCAGTATGAAATCGTATTAGTTAATCTTGACCCGACAGTTGGGAGCGAGATTAAAAAGACACGTCCTTGTGTGATAATTTCTCCTAATGAAATGAATAAGTATTTGAATACTGTTGTTATTGCTCCAATGACAAGTCAGTCTAAGAATTATCCAACGAGAGTTTCAGTGAAACATGATAGTAAAAAAGGTTGGATTGTTCTTGACCAAATTAGAACAATTGACAAACAAAGAATCATTAAGTCACTTGACAGTTTAACTGAAAAGGAAATTGAAGAAGTTAAGCTTACACTTAAGGAAATATTTGTAGATTAATTTGTATACAGTGTGTAACACGGTGCCAAAGCTTTCGCCGGGCACGAAAGTATCACTAAAAAATGAAAGCAGCTGTTATTAAACGATTTGGAAATCAAGATGTATTTGAAATGGCAGATATTGCCAAGCCACAAATTGATAATAATCAAATCCTTATAAAAGTTTTTACCCATAGTATAAATCCTATAGACTGGAAACAGCGAGCGGGTAACCATAAATTTATTCTGGGTTCTCCTTTTCCTGTTGTTTTAGGTTATGATGTTTGCGGCGAGGTGGTGGAGGTTGGAACCGATATTAAAAAGTTTAAACCCGGCGATATGGTATTTGGTGTGCTGGATAATAAATATGGAGGTGCCTTAGCTGAGTTTGCCAAAGGACACGAAAATTGTTTTGCCCATAAACCCGAAAATATAACCATTAAGCAAGCATCTGCATTTCCGATGGTATCGTTAACTGCTTTACAGGCATTGCGCGACACGGTAAAACTGAAATCGGGACAAACCCTTATAATTAACGGGGCTTCTGGCGGAGTTGGGCATATTGCAATACAAGTGGCAAAATTGCTTAGAGCACGAGTTATTGCGGTTGCAAGCTCAAAAAGCAGGGAGTTTGTGTCTACATTTAATCCCGATAGATTTATAGATTATACCAAAGAAGATATTTTAAAACTGGACGAAAAAGCAGATGTATTTATGGATATTGCCGGTAATTATAATCTGCCAAAAATAAAACATCTTATAAAAGATAATGGCAACTATCTGAATCTCGAATATATTAAAACCATAAAAACAATGCCTTTGTATTGGTTTTATAAGTTCTTCTCAAAGGGAAAAAGAGTTAAAACATTATTGATGAAACACAACGCATCTGACCTGGAATTAATAGCCCGATGGATTTCTGAAGATAAATTGAGTGTTCATATTGATAAGGAATTTACCCTGGATGAAATTTCGAAAGCACACGAATATGCGCAAATAGGGCACAATAAAGGGAAGAATATAGTAGTTATAAGTAATTAAAATTAATCTGATGAGCCAAAAGAAAAATAAAGACAATAAAAAAGGAATCAGAAAATTTATTTTTAAATCAGTTATTTCGGCAGGAATTATACTGCTTATATTGGTTTTTACGCTATTTATGCTGGTACGCATGGGTGTATTTGGCGAAATACCGGCTTATGCCGATTTAAAAAAGATAAAAAACAATGTAGCTACAAATATATATTCGGTTGATAATAAACTGCTTGGAAGATATTATTATCAAAACCGCACCAATGTTAGTATTGAAGCTGTTCCTGAAGAATTAATCAATGCACTGGTTGCGACGGAAGACGTAAGGTTTTTTAAACACAAGGGAATTGATATACGGAGTACGGTTCGTGTTTTTGTTAAAACGATGTTGTTTTTTAAACGAAACTCTGGAGGGGGAAGTACCATAACCCAACAGTTGGCTAAAAATCTTTTCGGACGGAAAAGCTACGGTATATTAACTATTCCTGTAGCTAAATTTCGTGAAATAATTATTGCTCATCGTATCGAGAATTTATATACCAAAAAGGAAATACTGGAATTATACCTGAATACCGTTTCGTTTGGTGAGAATACCTATGGTATTGAAACGGCTTCGATCATATTCTTTAACAAAGAACCTGATAAACTAAATATTGAAGAATCGGCTTTGTTGGTTGGTTTGCTAAAAGCCAATACAAGCTATAATCCACGGACAAATACAAAAGCTGCTTTAAAACGGCGTAATGTTGTACTTAGCCAGATGTGTAAATACGGGTATCTGGAAACAGAAGAAAAAGATTCTCTGCAGAAGTTACCTGTAAAGTTAAAGTATAAAAGAATAAATTATGTGGAGGGGCTTGCGCCTTATTTCAGGGAATATGTGCGAAAAGAATGTGCCGGAATTTTAAATGGTAAAAAGCAGCAGGATGGTACTGAATATAATTTGTATACCGATGGATTAAAGGTTTATACCACCATCAATGCCCGGATGCAGGAATACCTTGAAAATTCGGTAAATAAAAATATGTCGGCATTACAAATGCTTTTCGATAAAGACTGGAAAAATAAAGAACCCTGGGTTAAAAATCCGGAATTAGCTATGCTGCAAATCGAGCAGAGTCCAGTTTATAAAACATTACTTAAAAAAGGATTTTCAAAGCAGGATGCGATTAAAGAAATGAAAGTACCGCATAAAACCCAGATTTTTACATGGGAGGGAGTAAAGGATACAATAATTTCTCCGCTAGATTCCTTGTTGCATCATTTTAAAATGTTGCAAACAGGCGCTTTGGTGATGAATGCTTCGTCGGGCGATATTCTGGCGTGGGTTGGAGGTATTAATTACCAGTTTTTTCAGTACGACCATGTTACATCCAAACGGCAATCGGGCTCAACCATAAAACCTATTGTTTATGCATCGGCTTTAAATCATGGTATTAAACCGTGCGATTTTTACGAAAACGATAGTGTGGTTTATGAGCAATATGATAACTGGACACCACAAAACTCAGGCGAGCCCTACGGTGGTTTTTATTCGGTTAAAGGAGCTTTGGCAAATTCGGTAAATACCATTAGTGTTAAGCTGCTGATGGAATCGGGAATTGATACCTGCATAAACCTGGCTCAACGTATGGGAATAACATCTGAATTACCCCGCGTACCTTCCATGGCATTGGGAACAGGAGAAGTTTCGTTATACGAAATGGTAAAAGCTTATGCTGTGTTTTTAAATCACGGGAAGTCGGTTGAACCTCGCCTTATTCGGCGTATTGAAGATGCCGAAGGCAACATTCTTTATGTGGATGGAATACATACAGCCACAGATTCTGTTATTTCTGAAGAAACAGCACAAACCGTTCTGGCTATGATGGAAGGAGTTGTAAACAGGGGAACAGCACACGGGTTAAGAACAATCTGGAATCTGGAAAGTGATTTTGCCGGAAAAACCGGGACAACACAAAATGGAACCGATGCCTGGTTTATCGGGATGAATCCAAAGCTGGTAACCGGTGTTTGGGTTGGAGGCGAAAACCCTGTGGTTCGATTCCGGAATTCGGTTTACGGACAGGGAGCCTATGCTGCATTGCCTGTATTTGCCGATTTTTATTCGTCGTTATACCGCGATAAAACCTATGGTTATTTACAAAACGATTCGTTTGAAATTCCGGATTCGGTGTATAGCCGTTTAGACTGCAACGATTTTGAAGAAGAACATGAGCCAAGGATTTTTGAAATCCTGACACGCGAAGAAGATGAAAGTATTGGCGATTTTATAAGGCGTATTTTTAAGCGAAACAGGAAAAAGAGAGATTAAGCCTTTATATGAGTATTGCGAATGCCTTAAAAAAAGGTTAAATTGAGTAAAATTTGATTTGTAAAAAATGAAGCCGTTTCGAATTATAGTTGTTGATGATGACCCCATTTTCGGGAAAATAATTCATCGGATTCTTCTCGACCTCGACCACGAAATAAAAATCATGCAGGCAGGAAATGCGTCAGAGGCATTAGAAATGCTTAAAACAGAAACTCCGCACCTCATAATAACAGATTGGGATATGCCCGGCATGAGCGGAATAGAGTTCTGCAAGAAATTAAATGCGTGCCCCGATTCTGTAGAAATTCCTGTAATTATGTGTACTGGAATAAACACATCATCGGAGAACCTGAAAACCGCTTTCGAAGCCGGGGTTGTTGATTTTATTCGTAAACCAATAGATAAAATGGAGCTTCTTTCGAGGGTTAATTCCATGCTGAAACTAACCGAATCGTATAAAACCATTAAAAATCAGAAAGAAGAGATATTAAATGAGAAACAAAAAACAGAGAAACTGCTAAAAGCCATTTTGCCTAAAAAAATTGCCAACGAATTAAAAGAATTCGGAAGGACAGAGCCTGAGCTTTACGAAGATGTAACGGTGCTGTATTCGGATATTGTTGATTTTACCGAAAAATCATCGAAAATAGAGCCACTTACTTTAATTAAGGAACTTAACGATATAGTACAGGGCTTTGACGAGATTATGGAGCAGAACGACTGTGAGCGTATTAAAACGGTGGGTGATGCCTATATTGCTGTGTGCGGAATGCCTGTTCCGAATAAAAATCATGCGGTGAATATTATACAGGCTGCAATTGATACCCTGGATTTTCTGAACGAGCGGAATAAAATATCGGAGCACCAGTGGACTGTGCGGATAGGTATCGATACCGGAAAAATAATTGGTGGAATTATCGGGGCTAAAAAGTATATTTACGATATTTTTGGAAATCCGATAAATACTGCTTCGCGGCTGGAGCATAGCTCAATGCCCATGCGTATTCATGTTTCGGAACGAACCTTTAAGCTGGCAAACGGTAAATTTAATTTCGAAGAGCAGCAAGCCATGAAAGTAAAAGGCATTGGGCTGATGAAAATGTACTTTGTAAAATAGAAAACGAAATAGAGTGACACAAAAAGCAGAAAAATTTTTAGATATCTTTAATAAAATCGAAAAACATCTAAAAGCAAAATACAACAACGGATATTACATCCCATTTGGCGATTTGGTAAGAAAAGCAGCTTCAAAAGAGGGTGTTGTAAAAAAATACCGCGAAGAGTTATTTGTATATTCCGATTTACGCAATGTGATGGTGCATAACGTGCGGGTTAATGGTAAAATTATTGCCGAACCGCTGGATGATGTTATCCGGAATATAGAACAGATTTGGGAACACATTCAGCACCCCGAAAAGGTTTCGAAATTTAAAAAACAGGTTTTTTATTGCTTTAGCGACGATAAGCTACAAAAGGCGTTGCAGTTTATTCACGAACATAAAATTTCGCAAATACCAGTTATCGAAAAGGGAGTAATTATCGATGTGTTAAATTCGAACCATATTGCCGACTGGCTGGCATCCAAAGATTCGGTTATCCCTTCGGAAACAACCATTGCCGAAGTGTTAGGCAATGCATCGCGAAGTAAAAATTTCGAAATTATTTCCGGGAGCATGTCGGTATTTGATGCTGCCGAGATTTATAAAAACTCATACTTAAAACCACCGGTTAACTGGTATTACGATGCACTGATTATTACACCCAATGGCAAACACGACGGGCAAATGGTTGGGATTATCGTACTAAAAGATATTGCGCCCTATATAAGTAACTAATAGATTGAAAAGGAGTTTGAAGCAATTAATCATGTATATTACACATTGCTGGCATCTTACTTTTATGTTTGAATGGAATAATGGAATAATGGAATAATGGAAGAGTGGAATGTTGGAAAAAATGGGGAAAAAGGACGGAAAAATCTCATTATTCCACTGTTCCAACATTTCAAAAGCTGATTATTTTGAAGCTTTATTACTGAAAATTAAACTTTTAAACGGGAAATAATATACAATGATGGAAATAATTGTAAAACGGCTCACCGAAAAGGAAATAAAGGAAAAAGGGATTGAAAACTGGCCCATTTGGGAAAAAGAAGTTTCGCGTTTCGATTGGTATTACGATTCTACCGAATATTGCCAGATTTTAGAAGGGAAAGTATTTGTTGAAACAAGTAAGGGAACTTAAATACTCCCCATCTTTAGACAACTATTTCTCAAAGATAAGTTAGATTTTCCTTTCTGCCCAATTGGGCAGAAAGGAAAATCTATGCGGCTGACCGGAACACTG
>Ga0209607_1001885_pt1 | contig 17321 bp, 16 predicted proteins | sample AD_UKC117_MetaG_FD_184413 | JGI IMG/M metagenome (GOLD analysis project Ga0209607, IMG submission 184413) | Active sludge microbial communities of municipal wastewater-treating anaerobic digesters from Hong Kong - AD_UKC117_MetaG (SPAdes)... | ecosystem: Engineered > Bioreactor > Anaerobic >... | reverse complement strand
CGACGGTGACGGCCTCGTCGAGGGTAATGCCATCGCGGATCAATTCATCGCCGCACAGCCGCACGCTGATCACATAGTCGCGGCCCACTTCGTTGCGAATGGCGGCGATGATCTCGCGTAGCAGCCGTGCGCGGTTTTCCAAGCTGCCGCCGTATTCGTCGCTGCGCTGGTTGGTGTTGCGCGACAGGAACTGGCGGACGATGGAGGAATGCGAGCATTGCAACTCCACGCCATCGAAACCGCCCTCGCGGGTGTAGGCGGCCACACGCGCATAACCCTGGATAATCTCCAGAATATCCTCGTGCTCCACCGCTTTCGCTACTTCGCGGAACAGGGGATCGGCCAGCGCCGACGGCGCCCAGGCGGGTAGCCGGGTGAACATGCTGCTACTCTGGCCGCCATTGTGGTTGATCTGCGCCAGGATCGGCACGCCTTCAGCGTGAACCGCTCCGGTGATGCGCCGGTAATGCGGAATGACCCGGCGATGAAAAGCGTGAATCAGTTTCTCATAAGGGTGATCGGTGGGATGCGTGGACTGTTCTTCGGTGATGATCAGTCCGGTTCCACCGCGCGCCCGTTCGCGGTAGTAGTAAAGATGCCGCTCGCTAGGCATGAAATCTTCGGCGTAGTTGGTCAGATGCGCCGAGAACACGATCCGGTTCTTGACCGTGATATTGCCGATCCTTAGCGGAGTAAACAGCAGGCGTGGACGATGGCTCATGGCTTAGACCTCCCGTCCGGCTCGATAGCCTTCCAGAATCGCGTGACTAAGATAGCGCGGCGCGACGCAGTCGCCGGCCCGGAATACCCGTAAACCGCTCGCCTTGAGCGCGAAATACAGGGCTTCGTCGGGCCGCTCCGGCGACACGTCCACCACCAAGTCAATCTCGTCGAGGCGGATTTCCCGGCTATCGAAATGGTCCGCGCCGATCACGCTGTGTTCGGTCACTTCCAGCGTGTCGAATTGCGGGCGGAAGACGATGCCACGGGCGGCGGCGCGCTGATTCCAGGCGGTCAACTCCAGCGATGCGGTCAAACGCTGACCGACAAACATATCGCTAGTGACCACTTCGACCTGCCAGCCGCGCTCGGCCAGCCACTCGGCAACGGCCATGCCGACCGGATCGCCCAGGGTGTCGAGAATCACGGCGCGACCTGGCGTGGTTGGAACTTCGCCGCGCATGACTTGCCGGGGATTGATCACCGGCGCGTTCGGGTGAAAGCGCACGCCGGCTTGCTGGCCCGGCATTCCTCCCACGGCCACGATCACGGCGTCGGGGGCTTCCTGACCGACCTGTTCGGCGGTCATTTCCACCCCGGTGTATATCTCGATTTCCAGCTTGCGGACTTGCCGCTCCAGCCAGTCCACCGCCAACGCCAGCCGCTCGCGGCCAGGCGCGGCGGCGGCGAGCCGGACTGCGCCGCCAAGCCGCGGTTCGCGTTCGTACAAAGTCACCCGGTGGCCGCGCAGCGCCGCGACCCGCGCCGCCTCCAGACCAGCCGGTCCACCGCCCACGACCAGGACTCGATGCGGCGTCCGAGCGCGCTTCAAGGGGGCGAATTCGGCCTCACGTTCGTAGCCGGCAGCCGGATTATTGGCGCAGCTCAAACGCGGGTTCTGCACCAGGCCGATGAGATTGTCCTGATTGGCGAGCAGGCAAGGACGAATATCGTCGGCGCGGTCTTCACGCCATTTGCGCGGCAAGTCCGGATCGGCGATTAAGGCGCGGGTCATTTCCACAGCGTCGGCTTTCCCGTCAACCAGCAGCGTCGCCGCCATTTTGGGATCGACGATGCTGCCCTGGGCAAAGACGGGCAGCGCGACCGCCGCTTTGATCCCCGCCGCCAGAGGGACGGCGAAGCCGGGCGGTTGATACAGTCCGGGCCGGGTCAGGTGGCTGGTATAGATGCTACCGCTGGTGACGCTGATGAAGTCGATGAGTCCGTCACTCGCCAGACAACGGGCGATCTCCACTGCATCTTCCGGCTTGATCCCGGCCCAAGGCGCGTGTTCGTCGCCTGATAGGCGCAGCCCGACCACCGCGCCGCGACCCAGTTCCTCACGCACGCTTTTGATGACCTGACGGGCGAAACGCAGCCGGTTGTCCAGCGGGCCGCCGTAGTCGTCGCCACGTTGATTGGTCAACGGTGACAGAAACTGGCGAATCAGGCTGTCCTGACCCGCGTTCAGTTCGACCCCATCCAGGCCGCCGTCCCGAGCGTAGCGGGCTGCCTGCCGGAAACCTTGGATCACGGCGGCGATGTCGTCGGTATCCATCGCCTGGGGCAGTTCGCGGCTGTTGACTTCCGGCACCGGTGACGGCGCCCACAGCGGCAACTGGGAATAATGGCTGCTGCCTTGCATCCCGCTATGGGTCAGGTGCGCCAGCGCCAGCGCGCCGTGGCGGTGCAGCGCGTCCGCGATTTGACGATAACCGTCCACCACGGCAGCCTCGTAGCCGAATATCGCATACTCGTAAGGCCAGTCGGACGGATGAACGACGCTGCCTTCCAGAACGATCGTTCCCGCGCCGCCGGCGGCGCGGGTTTCGTAATAGGCGACGTGCCGTTCGGTGAAGCGGTTATGGGTGGCGAAGTTGGTCCGATGGGCGGCGAACACCAAACGGTTCGGCGCGGTTTTACCGCCTAGCGGCAGAGGAGCAAAAAGTCCGGTAGGGCGGTCTTCTGGCTTGTTCATGACCTTGCCTCACACACTACGGATTTCACGCATGGCTTGGATCGGACTCATGGCGGCGCGATGCCTGCAAGTTGCGATGCGGCTTTCACTGGTATCGGAAACGGCGCCGGTTGCTGAAACACGCAGTCCGGGTCGGGCGCATCCAGGGATCGCTGGGTAAAGTGTTTGACGGCTATGCAACCGCCGTGGCATTGGTCGTAGGCGTTGCAGGTCTGGCAACTGCCGCCAACTTGCCATTCCCGCAGATGCGCGAACAGTGGCGAGTGGCGCCAGATACCGGCGAACCCGCCCGGTTGGCGCACGTTGCCGCCGGAAAACTCCGGAGCCAGCATGAACGGGCAGGCGTACACTTCGCCGACTGGGTCCACACAACAGACGATACGCCCAGCGCCGCACAGATTCAGCCCGTCCATCGGTTGCCCGTAGGCCGACAGGTGAAAGAAAGAATCGCCGGTCAGCACGTCGCGATGGTTCAGCAGCCACTCGTACAGTCCGCGGTTTTGGGCGTGGGTCGGACGCAACGCTTGCCACACCGCGCCGCCGCGTCCGGTGGGACGCAGCCGCGTTAGCCGCAACTCGGCCCCATATTGCTGAGATAGCGCATAGAGCGCATCGAGCTGCGGATAATTGCGGCGGGTGACGGTAGCGTTGATCTTGAAAGGAAACCGGCGCTTGGCCAGCCGCTCCATCGCTTGGCGGGCGCGGTCGTAAGAACCGTCGCCGCGCACCGGATCGTTGGTGGCCGGGGTCGCACCATCGAGACTGATTTGCACATCCAGATAATCGCGCGATGCGATCCACGCCGCCGCGTTATCGTCGATCAAAGCGCCGTTGGTGCTGAACTTAACGCCAATACTGCGTGTTAGCGCGTAGTCCATCAATTCGCGAAAGTCTTTCCGGCTCATCGGCTCGCCGCCGCCGACGTTGATGTAAAACACCTTCATCTCTGCCCATTCGTCGATCAGCCGCTTGGCCTCGGCAGTGGTGAGTTCATCGGGCCGACGCTTGCCGGAGGAAGACAGACAATGCACGCAGTGCAGGTTGCAAGCGTAGGTGATTTCCCAAGTCAGGCAGATCGGCGCGTTCAGGCCCTGCCGAAAGATTTCGTAGCTCATCGACTAACCCTTTAAACGGTGGCGACGCGGGCCATCAGGCTTCGGCGGTGGTGGGATCGATGCCTGCCCGGATTTCCGAAATGCGGTTAGCCGGGAATCCGCCTTGCTCGGCGTGTTGCTTCACCAAGTCGGCGTTAGGCGCGATGTAAACGCAATAGATTTTGTCGTCGGTAACGTAGCTTTGCACCCATTGGATCTGGGGTCCCAACGCACTCAGCACCCCGCAGGACTTTTGCGAAATGGCTTTCAGATCGGCGGGGGACAGCTTGCCCGCGCCAGGTAATTCACGTTCGATGAGATACTTGGGCATGACGTTAAACCTCTTTGGTGGATTTAATGGTTTTTTTATAGTGTGGTTGTTATCCAGGCGCGTTCTGCATCCAGATCTGCTTGTTCTTCATCGGTGAACAATCGCGAGCGGGTTAAGAAACGCAAGCCTTCCGGGCCTTCCAGGGAAAACATCCCGCCTCGGCCAGGGACGACATCGATAGTCAATTGGGTGTGCTTCCAATACTCGAACTGGCTGGCGCTCATATAGAACGGGCAACCGCCGATTTCTCCTAACCGCACATCGCCATCGCCGACGATCAACTCGCCTTCTGGATAGCACATCGGCGAACTGCCATCGCAACAGCCACCGGATTGGTGAAACATCAGCGGGCCGTGTTTAGCCTTGAGTCGAGCAATCAAGTCCAAGGCGGCGTCGGTCGCCAAAACGCGGGAAACGGTGACCACTGATCCCTCCTTCTCCACTTCACGGCAAGAGCCGTAGGGTACGCATTGCGTACCCTACATATCTGCGGCAGCGGGTTACGCTCACATCGAACTCGCCGACGCGGTTACACGGCTTGCGTTTAGAAGAACCCCATCGCCTTGGGGTTGTAGCTCACCAGCAGATTCTTGGTCTGCTGGTAGTGGTCGAGCATCATCCGGTGCGTTTCCCGCCCAATCCCCGATTGCTTGTAACCACCGAAGGCAGCGTGCGCCGGGTAGAGGTGATAGCAGTTGGTCCATACTCGTCCGGCTTTGATGCCGCGGCCCATTCGGTAGGCGACATTCATATCGCGGCTCCATACACCCGCGCCTAGCCCGTACAGCGTATCGTTGGCGATGGACAAGGCGTCGCTGACGTCCTTGAAGGTAGTCACCGCCAGCACTGGTCCAAAAATTTCTTCCTGGAACAAGCGCATCCGGTTATGGCCCTGGAACACGGTCGGCTGAACGTAGTAGCCGCTGCGCAGTTCCCCAACCAGTTCAGCTCGTTGCCCGCCGGTCAGACATTCCGCGCCTTCCTGGCGGCCGATGTCCATGTAGCTGAGAATTTTTTCCAACTGTTCGGAGGAGGCTTGCGCGCCGATCATGGTGTCCGTATCCAGCGGGTGGCCCTGCTTGACCGCTTTCACCCGCGCTACCGCCCGCTCGATGAAGCGGTCATAGGCGGATTCTTGAATCAGCGCCCGCGAGGGACAAGTGCAGACTTCGCCTTGATTGAGGGCGAACATGGTGAAGCCTTCCAGAGACTTATCGAAGAACTCGTCGTCCTGGGCGCAGACATCGGCGAAGAAGACATTGGGCGATTTGCCACCCAGCTCCAGCGTCACCGGAATCAGATTTTGCGCAGCGTACTGCATGATCAGTCGCCCTGTCGTCGTTTCGCCGGTGAAGGCGATCTTGGCGATGCGCTTGTTGCTCGCCAGCGGTTTGCCCGCTTCCAGCCCGAAGCCGTTGACCACATTGACGACGCCCGGCGGCAGCAGATCCTGAATCAATTCCATCAGCACCAGGATGGATGCCGGCGTCTGTTCAGCGGGTTTTAGCACCACGCAATTGCCCGCCGCTAAGGCCGGTGCCAGCTTCCAGACCGCCATCAAGATCGGGAAATTCCAGGGAATGATCTGGCCGACCACGCCCAACGGTTCATGGAAGTGATAGGCGACGGTGTCGTCATCGATTTCCGACAGCGCGCCTTCCTGAGCGCGGATGCAGCCCGCGAAATAGCGGAAATGATCAATCGCCAACGGCATGTCGGCGGCCAGGGTTTCGCGCACGGATTTGCCATTGTCCCAGGTTTCCGCCACCGCCAACATTTCGAGGTTGGCTTCCATACGGTCGGCGATGCGGTTAAGCCGATTGGCCCGTTCCGCCACGGACGTGCGGCCCCAGGCGTCGGCGGCAGCATGGGCGGCATCCAGCGCTAGCTCGATATCCTCAGCGGTGGAGCGAGGAATTTCGCAAAATCCCTGACCGGTGACTGGGCTGACATTCTCGAAGTATTCGCCTTTCACCGGCTCGACCCACTGGCCGCCGATGAAATTCTGATAGCGGGGTTTGAAGCTGATCTTGGAACCGGGTTGTCCGGGTGATGTGTATAACATCGGAGTTTCTCCTAAGGTTTGGTGGTTCTTGGCGACGGCCTTGTGCGGCGCCATTTTTTCAGGCGGTGAGTGGCGATCCGGCCTGTCGCCCTTTCGGGTCAGACCGGTCAATGACCAACCAGCCGCCGTGATATTCAAAATATGCACAGCGCCCGCCCAATCTTTGCCCCAGCGCTAGCAAGCGGTCTCGATCAAACACCTGTCGATGGCCGTAGCGGGGATCGGGCGTGGCTTCGAGCGGCACTGCAATAATCAATCGCTGGGCGGTAAGTTGCCACAAATGGGCAACGGCCTGTTCGGTTTGCTCGACTTCAAGATGCTCTAGCAGATGTAACGCGGTCACCACATCAAAGCGCGCTGGGAGCGGCGCCAGCTCCCGCTCGATGTCCTCGGCCAGCAGGTCGGCGACGCCGAATGCGACCTGAGCCAGACCCTCATGACGGGCGTAATCGTCGGCAAATCCCATCAGGGCCGGATTTACGTCGCAACCGGAAATGTCGCCCAGCGTTCCCGTTGAACCGCTCACGCGCGCCAGCAGCAACGGGAAAAAACCAAAACAGGTCGCCACATCAAGTACGGTTGGCGGCAACGCGGCGGCGGGCAGCGCCTCGATCAAATTCAGCGCATACCGGTAAATCGCGCCAAATAGGCCGATGAAGTCGTTGGCGATCTCGTTAGGTTGCCCCTGTGATTGCGTCAAACCGGCGCTGGCCTGCGTCGCCTTCAGCGTGTTGGCGTAGAACAGCCGCCAGGCACGGCGCTCGTTGCCAGCCATGGAACGCACGATGTCGCCCACCGAACGCTCGAATTCATCCTGTTCGCTGTAACCGCTATCGATGCGCTGACGCTGCCCCGCCAGCAGCGGCAACAACTCCGTCACCACGTAGTAGCCGAGATTGTTGTCGATTTGCGCGGCGTCGAAGTCGTGGACGATGATCAGTTCATCCGTCGGCATCGTGGAAATCAGCGCGTAAAGCTGGAAATGCGCGCTGGTGGCCAGTGGGGCGGCGCGCTGCTCCAAACTATCGATCAGCAGCGCATGGCGGTGGCGTGACAGCATCATGAAATCGGGCGCTCCATGATCAGTGCCGGGTGACCGAACGCCGCAACAACGCTTCGGTCGCCTGACCGAGTTGTTGCAGGTTACGGACGACTTCGGTTTGGTGGCAGACCGGCTCGTACAGCGGCATATCGCAACTACCCAGCGACCAACTGCCGCGCGGTTCCGGCGACAGCCACAATAATTGCTTGGCGCGGCGGCGGATTGCCTCCAGCGCCCACACTTGGGGTGGGTTGCGGTTGCCGCGTCCGTCGCCGAGCACGATCACGGTGGTTTGCCGGGTCACTGCCGCTAAATAGCGGTTGTGAAACAGGCTGAGAGCGCGACCGTAGTTGCTGTCTACCTCGGTGTCGAGCAGCCCGCTGTTGAACACGGCGACGATGGCATCGTCAATGCTCAATTGATCGAAGTAGGCGCTGACTTCCACCAGATCGCTGACGAAGGCAAAGCTGCGCACCTGGCCGAACAGGTTTTGCAGGTTATAGACCAGGTGCAGCATAAAGCGGGCAGTGTTGCGCACCGACAGGCTGACATCGCAGATCACCGCCAGCCGGGGTTTGTCATCGCGGTAATGGGTCATGACCGGCTGAAATGGGATGCCTTCATACTTCATATTGCGGCGCAGGGTGAGCGGCACGCTGATTCGGCCACGCGGGCTGATTTGCCGGCGGTAGGAGCGCGCGCCGCGCATCCGTCGACACAGCCGCTGCACGATCTCGGCCATCTCCCGGCGTTCCTGTTCCGAGAAGTGGTCATCGTGCGCCCTGCGGCGCGGTGGATCGGAAATTTTCGCAGGCGGTCGCAACGCCAGTTCCCGTTCGAGATAGCGCTTCAACAACTCCGGTAGATTGGCCATGCCGCCTTCCAGTCGTCTGGCCAAGCGCCGGATCAACTGCTCGTCAACATCGAGATCGTTCAGTTCTTCCAGCAACTCCGTCACGGCGTCGGCGATCAAATCCGCATCCAGCACCGTTAGGGCCTCACTGAAATTCAATTCGCCCGCGTGACCGGCGTTCTTTACCCGCCGGACCTTGAGCAGTTGCGTCGCCTTCTGCATGACCTGATCGAGCAATTCCTGGTGACGGCTCAGCAGCAGGTTCTGGCCAAATTCGGCCAGACAGAGGTCATGATCGTCTTGATGCGCGTTGAAATGCGCGACCATGTCCTCATCCTCAAAATAGTCCCGAATGTCGAGAGAGTCTTCGTGGGCATGGTCGTCGTCAGCGTGGCCGCTGGCAAGATTTGATTCGGCAGCAGCTTCCGGGGGATAGGGTTCCGTTGCATGTGGCAGTTGCGGTTCCGCCGCTGCTTCAGGAGAGAGCGACGCCTTGGGCAAGCTGAAAAACTGTTCAAACAATTCCTCAAAGAACGGCAGGTCGCGCAAGTCCTTGATTAAGGTACTGCGCAGGACAATACGCACCGTGTCGCGATCATGCAGCGCGACCCATGTCAGCGCCTGCATCGCGTCCAGCGATTCGGCGGGCGAAATCCGCACTCCTTGCTTTTTCAGAAGGAAAATAAAACGGTTAACCACGGTATCCATCATTATCCACCGGTGCGGCCATCGGTGCGGCCACGATAGCTGGTGAAATAGCGGGTCGTGTGTTCCTGGCGACGCTGTTCCAGGTAATTCACATCCAGCTCAGCGGGCCGGGTTGGCGGATGCAGCGAAATTTCAGTGGCTGAGGGGATCGCTGGCGGATTCTGCGTTTGCAGCGGCTCGCCAATCCACGGTAACTGGTCATTGACCTGCTGGGTATCGCGCTCGTATTTGATCAACAGATGGAGGGTTTCCTCCAACAGCGCTGGGGTCAGCGCGTCGGCGTTGAGCAGCACCAGCGCCTGCGCCCAGTCCAGCGTCTCGCTGATGCTGGGCGCTTTGCGCAAATCCAGAGCGCGTAACCGGCGGATCACTGCAACGACCTGGGCCGCCAACGTTTCTCGCAACGCTGGTACTTTCATCCGAAGGATATCTAACTCCCGCTGTTCGTCCGGATAGCCGATGAACAGATGCAGACAGCGGCGCTTGAGCGCGTCGCTCAGGTCGCGGGTGTTGTTACTGGTGATGATGACGTAGGGAATGGTCGCGGCTTTGACCGTGCCAAGTTCCGGCACCGTGACCTGAAAATCACTCAGTACTTCCAGCAGGAAGGCTTCAAACTGTTCTTCGGCGCGGTCGAGTTCGTCGATCAACAGCACCACGGGGTCAGGGGAGCTGATCGCCTGAAGGATCGGGCGGCGCACCATGAAATGCTCCGAAAAAAACACATCCTCGTGCAGATGCAATTGCGCAACCGCCTCATGCAGATCGCTGACACCCTCGAATAGGCGACTGATTTTGTCGCGCAGAATCTGCGTGTAGAGTAATTGCTTACCGTACTCCCACTCGTAAAGCGCGTGCGCCTCGTCCAGCCCGCCATAACATTGCAGCCGAATCAGCCGACGCTCCAAAGCAGCCGCTACCGCTTTCGCCAGTTCGGTCTTGCCGACGCCTGCCGGTCCTTCGATCAGGATCGGCTTGTGCATTTGCAAGGCTAAAAAAGCGACGGTCGCCAGTTTGCGGTCGCATAAGTACTGCTGATCGCGCAACTGCGCGATGGTTTGCTCGATCGATGCGAACATGCGCCAACTCCGCGCCTGAACGCTCGGTAGACACCGAGCGTTCAGGCCATCAAGGGGAATGCTCAAGATTGAGCTTAGCGCCCAAAGGGAGCTTGTCTAGTAAACGCCGACCAAGGAATGACGCACGACGGGCGCTACGGACTCGAAGTTGCATTCGCGAGCATTGCCCGGTGTCGAGCCATCGCCGAGCACGTGATGAGTAATCCGCTCGATGTCGCGATCATCGCCGGCGATCTTCGCGCTGCTCATCTCCGCGTAGCGCCCTTGTCCCATCCGTGACTTGGTGTAAGAACCGACGCTGGTGAAATTGGCGGGAATGTTGACATCCTTGCTCAATCGAATCGCGGCTTCCACAGCGCGTTCGGCGGCTGAAACGTCCGACAGACCATCCACGTTTTCGCCCATTGCCTTAGCGATGTCGCGGAAGCGCTTGTAGCAGGTCGGCATGTTGTATTCCCAGACGCGGGGCAGGGCAATGGCGTTGTTCAAGCCGTGATGCGAGTCATAGAAAGCGCTGACCGCATGGGAAATGGAGTGGATAATGCCCAGACCGCCGCTGTTGAACGCCTGCGCGGAGATGTAAGAGGCGTACATCATGTTGGTGCGGGCTTCAAAGTTGAGCGGTTCCATGACGGCGCGCCGCAGGTTTTGCGCGACCAGTTCGATACCCAGCAATGCACTGCCCAGACTCGGCATGAAGTCGATCCGGGAGACATAGGGTTCGGAAGCGTGCGCCAGGACGTCGAAACCACAGAAGGCGGTCAGATCCTGCGGCATGGAGAAGTGCAGGACCGGATCGTTGATGCTCAGCGTCACCGGAACGTTTTCGTCCATTCCCAACCATTTGTAAGGGGCCTTTTCCGAGGTGGTGTCGGTGATCACGTAGGCCCAACTGGTCTCGGAACCGGTGCCGGCGGTGGTGTTGACAGCGATATGAGGCGGATTGTTAGGATTGTCGGACTTGTTGAAGCCGTCGAATTCGTTGATGTTGCGGCCATCGTGGGAAACTACGATACGCGCGCCTTTGGTCGCGTCGGTTACGCTGCCGCCGCCAACTGAAACGAAGCTGTCGCATTTCTCACGGGTATAAAGGTCGGCGATGTCCATGACGTTATAGTCCTTGGGATTGGACTCAATTTTGTCATAGACCACCACGTCAATATCCCGATACTTGAGCTTGCCGACGATGTCTTCGACGATCCCGGTGCCTCGCAACCCAGAGGTGGCGAGTACGCAGCGTTTGAAGTTGAGCTTGTTAGCTTCCACGCCGACCATTTCGTAAGCGCCTGGACCGAGCAGGCCACGGGGAATGCGATGAAATTCTTTGATTGGAAACTGCCAGAGTTTGTGGGCTTCCACGGTTGACTCCTCTTCCTTTGATAGCTATGAGCGGATGAAGTCCGCATTATTTCCCTACCTTTAAAGATAGGGACGTTGCCTTTCGAGCGGCTCAGGTCGCGTCCGAGCCGTTCGGCAATCATTATTCGGCATGAGTGAGTTAGCTGACTCGCTGACGCCTGATAGGGAGGGGTCTTAACAATAAGTAGGCCAATATCGCAATCAATATCATCGTTATTTTACATTCTATTGTTTTTATTTAAAATAAAAATTTTTATAGTAAGGTCGTTAAACTTATATGATCGAGTGTGGAACAAGGCTGTTGTGAAAGAACCGTAACATGCACTGTGTCAAACTGTCACGGTCTGTGCAACACAGGGGAGTGGACGCCTGCCAGAGGGCCGAAATCCCTATCTGGTAGTCGGACTAACCCAACCGCCGCAACCGCTCCAGATAAACCCGCTCGTCCGGCTCCTGACCGTTCCGCTGCGCTTCCCAGAGTGTTTCGCCCAGACATTCCATCATCGCATGCTCGGCGGTATGCGCGTCGCCCATTCGCTGACAGAGTTGTTGATAAACATCGAGGATACCCACGGGCCGGTTGCCGCCTAACTGTTCCTGAATAGCGATGTGCATACCCATATGCAGAAAGGGATTGGTCTGCCCCCCTTCAGGCATATATTCCCGATTCAACGCAGTTTCGGCATCAGTCAACACCGGCTGATACTCGGGATGTTCGTTGATCACGCCGGCGATCAGTTGCTCCAGAGGCTCCAGCACCTGATCCTCACGTGCTTTTTCCCAAACCGTGCAGTAGTAGCGACGCAAACTGTCGCGGTCATTGCCAAACATCAGGACGCCTCGTTCTGGTCAGGGTATTCACAAAGATCGCGTATCGGGCAGATTGGGCAGTTGGGCTTGCGGGCCGTGCAAATATAGCGACCATGCAGGATCAGCCAATGATGCGCATCCTGCTTGAATTCTTCCGGTGTCGCCGCCAGCAATCCGTCTTCGACCTCACGCACGGTTTTACCCGGCGCCAGTCCGGTGCGATTGGCGACCCGGAAAATGTGCGTATCCACCGCAATGGTCGGCTCGCCAAAAGCCGTATTCAGGATGACATTCGCCGTTTTGCGACCGACTCCGGGTAAGCTTTCAAGCGCGGCGCGATCACGCGGCACCTCCCCGCCGTGGCGCTCCAGCAACAATTCGCACATCTTGAGAAGATTCGCTGCCTTGGTGTTGTAGAGACCAATCGTTTTGATGAATGCCTTTAAGCGGGTCTCACCGAGCGCCAGCAGCGCTTGGGGCGTATTAGCAACCGGGAAGAGCCGGGCGGTCGCCTCATTGACTTTTTTATCCGTTGATTGTGCGGACAGCATGACGGCCACCAGTAACTCGAAGGAGCTGTGATAACACAACTCGGTCGTGGGTTGGGGACAGGCAACTTGCAACCGGGTAAAGAGTTGGTGAATTTTCGTGGAATTCATGCAGGGCGTCAGACGAGAACAGACCATGAAAAAGCCAGCAAGCCCAATGGACTGCTGGCTCAGTAGTCAGCCGCGACGCTATCGCCGGGCGCGGCTTCGCTGCCTCAAGCGTACTGTTGGGCGACGAAATCCCAATTGACCAGATTCCAGAACGCCTCAACATATTTCGGACGGGCGTTGCGGTAGTCAATGTAATAGGCATGTTCCCAGACATCACAGGTCAACAGCGCCTTCTTACCAGCGGTCGCCGGCGTGCCTGCGTTGCTGGTGCTTATCAGTTCAATGGAGCCGTCCGCATTTTTGACCAGCCAGCCCCAACCGGAACCGAAAGTGCCCACGGCGGTTTTAGTGAACTCTTCCTTGAATGTGGCGAATGAACCGAACTTCGCCTTGATCGCCTCAGCCAGCGCGCCGCTCGGTTCGCCGCCGCCATTCGGCTTCAGGCAATTCCAGTAAAAAGTGTGGTTCCAGACCTGCGCGGCATTGTTAAACACGCCGCCCGAGGCTTTCAGGATGATCTCTTCGAGCGACAGGTTCTCGAATTCCGTACCCTTGATCAAGTTGTTCAGGTTGGTCACATAGGTCTGATGATGCTTGCCGTAGTGAAATTCCAGGGTTTCCTTGGAAATATGCGGTTCCAGCGCATTTTGGGCGTAAGACAATGCAGGTAGCTCGTGAACCATGATCGATATTCTCCTTGAGTTCAGTAATAGGGGTAGCACGCCCGGTTGGAACCCGGTGACAACGTGAAGTTTCGTCAAGGGGGGCAGGGCGCATCAACGCGGCAAGTCTAGTCGTCGCTTCCCGGCGATGCAATGCAGGTTTCACCCGGCAAGGGTGTGTTATCCTTGCCACCATCCCGTGTGCCGGACCGGTGCGAAGCCGCTCCGCGCCCTTCGTTTCAGCTCATGGAGATCGAATCGATGAACAAGCTCACCTTGATATTTGCCCTGCTGGCCGCTTTGAGTATCGCTGGTTGCGCCACTTCCGGCGGCGGTTCCAGCAGCGATGACAATGCGACCAGCGCCTCCAGCTCCAGTGGCAGTGGTCGTGACGCTCCCCAGGTCAGCGACGCGGAGATTACCTCTTCCATCCAGCAGGCTTTCAGTCAGGATGACCTCCTCTCCAAAGCCAATATTTCCGTCAATTCCAATCAGGGCGTGGTTAGCCTTAGCGGTCGACTCAGCGCGCGCGCTGCGAATCGCGCAGTATCGGTTGCGCGCGCCGCGCCCGGCGTGCGGCGGGTTCTTTGGGCCAGCATCGAATACATCCCCGAATAATGGCTCGTTGTTCCAGGGAACCTTGAACGCTCATGTGCGGTATTGGCGGCGAATTACGCTTTGATGGCGGTGAACCGGATTTAGCCCTGATGGGCCGGATGTTGCGACGTTTGGCCCGGCGCGGCCCCGACCACGAAGGCGTCTGGTCGGACGGTCCCCTGTTGTTCGGTCATCGCCGCTTGTCGGTGATCGATCTCAGCGACCGGTCCAACCAGCCGATGGTCGATTCCGAACTCGGGTTAACGCTGGTGTTTAACGGCGCGATCTACAACTACCGGGAACTGCGGCAGGAATTGAGCGCTAAAGGTTATCGCTTCTTCTCCGAGGGCGATACCGAAGTCATCCTCAAGGCTTACGCGGAATGGGGCGAATCGTGCGTCGAGCATCTCACTGGCATGTTCGCTTTTGCGCTCTGGAATCTACGGGAACACACCCTGTTTCTCGCCCGCGACCGGTTAGGCATTAAGCCGCTTTACTACAGTCGGACGCCGCGCGCCTTCCGCTTTGCCTCGAACAGCCAAGCGCTACTCGCTGCGCCGGACGTGGATACCGCGATTGACCCGGTGGGGTTGCATCATCAATTGACCCTGCACGCCGTGATCCCTGCACCGCGAACGATTCTGCAAGGCATTCGCAAATTGGCGCCAGCGACCACGCTGACTATTGATGCGCAAGGTCAGGAACAACAGCGAGTTTACTGGCGCTTGACCGCTCGCCGTCCGGCTAAACCCCGTACTGAAGCCGAATGGACGCAGGCGGTGCATGATGCATTGCGGTTGGCGGTGAGGCGGCGGCTGGATGTCGCCGATGTGCCGGTTGGCGTATTACTGTCCGGGGGACTGGATTCCAGTCTGCTAGTCGCGCTACTCGCTGAATCCGGGGTCCGCGATCTGCGCACCTTTTCCGTCGGCTTCGAGGATCAGCCGGAGGAGCGGGGCAGCGAGTTCGAGTATTCCGATCCGGTGGCGGCCCGCTATCAGACCCGTCATCACAAATATCTGATCCCCAACGATCAGGTCTTACAACGCCTGCCGGAAGCCGTAACCTGCATGGCTGAACCCATGGTCGGCCAGGATGCCGTAGCGTTCTTTCTGCTGGCGGAACAGGTTTCCCAGGCGGTTAAAGTGGTGCAAAGTGGTCAGGGCGCTGATGAAGTCTTCGGCGGCTATTTCTGGTATCCGCGCATGGCTGCGGAAACTGGCGATGCCGTGGAGCGGTTCCGACGGCATTACTTTGACCGCGATCACGCCGAATTTCTGCAAACCGTCGCACTGGCCTATCATGGTCCGGATCACACGGCGGAACTGATTGCCGCACGACTGGCGGAGCCGGACGCGGAGGAATACCTCGACCAGGTACTGCGGCTGGACGTGACTACTCTGATCGTCGATGATCCGGTCAAGCGGGTAGACAATATGACCATGGCCTGGGGGCTGGAAGCACGGGTACCGTTCCTGGATCAGGAGCTGGTAGAACTGGCCATGCAGTTGCCGCCGGAATTGAAAATTGGCGGCGGCGGCAAACAGGTGTTGAAAACCATCGCCCGAGGTCTGTTACCGGATGCCGTGATCGATCGACCCAAGGGCTATTTTCCGGTGCCCGCGCTCAAGTTCGTGCGCGGGTCATTCCTGGATTTCATGCGCGATATTGTGAATTCGCGAGCCTGCCGGGAGCGCGGCCTGTTCCAGCGGGTGTATCTCGACACCTTGCTGGCTGAACCCGAGGCGCATCTGACCCGGTTACTGGGCAGCAAGCTGTGGCATTCCGCCCTGCTGGAGTTGTGGTTGCAATTGAACGTCGACCCAGCAACGCGGGTCAATGGTTGAGAATCTTTCTCATTAATCGAGGTAAACCGATGGATGCTTTGGAACGTATTAAACAACAAGTTGAAAACAATCCGGTGGTGATCTACATGAAGGGCACGCCGGAAGCGCCGCGTTGTGGCTTCTCGCATCGCGCCTCGCAGGCGCTGGCGGCGACGGGCCAGCCCTTCGCCTACGTGAATGTGTTGGAAGACCCGGAGATTTTTGACAGTCTGCCGCGCTATGCAGATTGGCCAACCTTCCCGCAAATTTATATTGATGGCGAACTGGTCGGCGGTTGCGACATCACCCTGGAGCTTTATCAGAACGGGGAGTTGCAAAAGCTGATGGAGGATGCGGTGGGCAAAGCGGAAGCGCCATCCGCCGCCTAAGCTATGTTCAGTCATGACCGGCCCGGCATGCCGGGCTTTTTGTGTGATTGCACAATGCGAAAAATTTTTCGAGAATCTCTAGAAAAATGCATTGTAAGTGCTACAATGATCGCGCTCAGGCCGTAGCAGTGACTGTAAAATACATAGCCGTTGCTTTAGCCGGGTAAACCACCGATAAGGAGCGCCCCCTCCTCTCATGATTACTATCAAATAAGGCTGACTTCTACGCCACCGTTGAGCGAGGTGAACTATCATGTCCAGTGTTTTGCAGCAAATCGCCGAGCAATTCGAGTGCATCGATCCTGACAAAGCTAATGAGTTGCGTCGGATTGAACAGGTCTATACCCGTTTTGGTTTTGATGACAATAACACCGCGCAAGGCAGTGATCAGGATGGTGCCACCCGTCGTATGCTTCACTATCTGCCACGGATGGCGCGCATGAAAGATTTCCGGCTCTACCGGATTGGGGTCGGTGAGCAGGAAAACGGTGGTTATGCCCACCAGGCTGTCGCTTTACTCGACGCCCACCACTTGCCCACGCCGGGCAACACTCTGGCGGTTCTGGACCCGATTGGAACGGAGGCTTCCACCCCAACCGCAAGCGATGAAACCTCCCATCAATACTTTTTTGAAGTCTGGCAGACCTTGCAGCACCATTATGGCCACGGCTGCGCATTAATCCCCGATCATCAAGCGTCGGCACGGTCCGTGCGTTAATCAAGATCCCCCCAGCCCCCCTTTTTCAAAGGGGGGAGAAGTTTCCCCCTGTGGTTGGTTCCTCCCTTTAACAAAGAGGGGTGAGGGGCGCGCAGCCAGAATCCCCCCCGGCCCCCCTTTTTCAAAGGGGGGAGACATTTCCCCTGTGATCGGTTCCCCCCTTTGGCAAAGCTTCTGCTGTCGGTTCCCCCCTTTAGCAAAGGGGGGTGAGGGGGGATTTGAATGTTGCAGCCGTCAACTCTTCCCCTATACTTTATCCATCCTTGATATAGGGGAATGCACATCATGACGCGCTCAATTCGTTTCTTATTCATTCTGTTGACGCTGCTATTGTCTTGCTAATAGTTATCCCCACAAAAATCATGCTGGAGCTTTTTCAGGATTAGCGTATTGAGTATCAGGGAGCCTAAAAAATGATTTGACCCTTTCCT
>Ga0209607_1001882_pt1 | contig 17342 bp, 12 predicted proteins | sample AD_UKC117_MetaG_FD_184413 | JGI IMG/M metagenome (GOLD analysis project Ga0209607, IMG submission 184413) | Active sludge microbial communities of municipal wastewater-treating anaerobic digesters from Hong Kong - AD_UKC117_MetaG (SPAdes)... | ecosystem: Engineered > Bioreactor > Anaerobic >... | reverse complement strand
GCCCTGCCGCTGAGCCTGCCGCCGGTACTCTGGCTGCTGCTGCAAGACAACCCGCTGCGCGCCACCATGGGCGCCACCGGCATCCTGTACCTGCTGCTGGCGCTGGGCACCGCCCAGCACTACCACCAGACGCTGGTCCGTTCGCTACGGCTGGCGCTGGAAAACGCCGGGCTGGCTCAATCGTTCGCCGCCGCCAAGGAACAGGCCGAGGCCGGCAACCAGCAATTGGCCGAGCAACAGGCGGCGCTGCGGGGCAGCGTGGAGGCCATGCGCGAGCTGTACGAGGTCATTTCCACCCCACGCCGCCACCCCATCGACCAAGTCCAAGCCATGCTGGCGATGGGCTGCCAGCGCTTCGGGCTGGCGATCGGTATCCTGTCGCATGTCGAAGCCGATCGCTACGAAATCGTCCAGGCCATCACGCCCGGCGGTGAAATCGGCCCAGGAGATATCTTCGCTCTCGACGACACCTACTGCCGCGATACCCTGCGCGCCCAGGAACCGCTGGGCTTCGAACACGCCTCGGCCAGCGACCGGTGCCGGCATCCCTGCTACCTGAAACTCAAACTGGAAGCCTATCTGGGCGTACCGGTCCGGGTCGGCGAGCACGTCTACGGCACGCTCAACTTCTCCAGCTTCCGGCCTCGGTCGGCGCCGTTCACCACCGTGGACCGCGAGTTGATCCAGCTCATGGCCCGCTGGGTGGGCAGCGCCCTCGAACAGGAGCGGATGACGGCGACCGCCCAGCGGCAACAGACCCTCTTGGCCCACGCTTCGCGCCTCAACACCCTGGGCGAAATGGCCTCCGGGCTGGCGCACGAGATCAATCAACCGATCACCGCCATTTCCCTGTATGCCGAGACCGGCCTGGCCCGCTTGCGCAACGGCCCGATCGATCCGGCCGAACTGCGGGAAACGCTGGAAAAAATCGCCGCGCAAAGCACCCGGACCCACGCCATCATCCAGCAGGTCCGCCATTTCGCCCGCCAAAGCAAACCGCAATACCTCACGGTGCGGGTCAGCGCCTTGCTCGACGATATCGCCGACTTCCTGGACATGGAAACCCGCCGCCATCATGTCCATCTCCGTCAAGACATCGGCCCGGATTTGCCGCCCGTACTGGCCGACCCCCTGCAAATCCAGCAGGTAATTCTCAATCTGGTGCGCAACGCGGTGGACGCCACGGGCACGGTCGACGGCCCACGCGCCATCCTCCTTTCCGCCCACCTCGGCCCGGATGGCGTCGAGCTTGCGATTCAGGACAACGGTCCCGGCCTGGATCCAAACCTGCTCAGACAGTTACCGCACCCCTTTTTCACCACCAAGCCCGACGGCCTGGGTCTGGGGCTGTCGATCAGTCAATCCATCGTCGAAGCTCACGGCGGCCGGCTATGGGCCACGCCCAATCGAGGCGCCGGCGCCACCTTCCACTTTACCTTGCCCGCCGCCACCCGGCTCCATCGCCCCGAACGGGTGGAAGTGACCCTCTACTAACCCACGGGAGTCCCGCCGGAAAACCACACCATGGCGCATTCCAACAAAGCCGCTCCCCACGGCAGCTTCCGAGACCGGACCCAGGCCTTGTCGGTCTCGGAAAAATCGGCCGCGCCGCCGTCGGACTCGCGGCGTATGCGCTGGCGCCGTTTCATCGCCGATCCCGCGCTCATGACCGCCATCTACATCGGCGGCGGCTTGCTTTGGGTGCTGGGCGGCGACCCGCTGCTGAGCGCCTGGTTGGCCGGCGCGGAGTTGTCGCCCACGCTGGGGCCGCTCGCGAACGCCCTGCTGATCGCCGCCAGCGGCGGCTTGCTGTACCGCCTGCTGAGCGTCCATGTCGCAACGGCGCACCACGCCCATCTGGTCCAGGACACGCGGCTGGCCGAATTCATCGAGACGATCGCCGACGTGGCCTTCATCAAGGATCGCGATGGCCGTTACCTATTGTTCAACTCGGCGGGCGCGCGCCTGGTCGGGAAACCGCTGACCGAATGTCTGGGTCAGGACGATCGCGCGCTGTTCCCCGCCGACATGGCCTTGAAACTGATGGAATCGGACCGTCAAGTCATCGCCAACGGCCACCTGTTGAACCGCGAAGATACCTTCGACATCGGCGGCGACCGGCGTATCTTGCAATCGACCCAATGGCCCTATCGGGACACCGACGATCGCATCATCGGCGTGATCGGCATCGCCCGCGACATCACCGCGCAAAAGCAAGCCGAGGAACAGGCGTGGCGCACCCGCGACGAGCTGGAATGCCGGGTGCGAGAGCGCACCGCCGAATTGGTGACCGCCAATCGGACCTTGGAACGGCTGATCGCCGCCCGCGTGCAAACCGAAATCGCCCTGCGCGACAGCGAGGAACGCTTTCGCCAGCTCGCCGAGCACATCCGCGAGGTATTTTGGGTGTACGGTATCGTGGAAGAACGGCTGCTGTACGTCAGCCCGGCCTACGCGGAGATCTGGGGACGCGCCGTGCACAATTTTCAGGAACGCCCACTGGACTGGCTGGAAGCCGTCCACCCCGACGATCGCCCGCGCATTCAGGCGGCGCACGCCGCCAAGCTGGAATCGGGCCGGTTCGACGAAGAGTACCGCATCGTGCGCCCGGACGGCGCGGTCCGCTGGATCTGGGATCGCGGCTTTCCGATCCACGACGCGACCGATCATGTGTACCGCATCGCCGGCCTGGCCGAGGACATCACCACCCGCAAGCTGGCCGAGGACCAATTGCGACGGCAGCAAGTGGAGCTGGCCAAGATGTCGCGGCTCAGCCTGGCGGTCGAGTTGGCCTCCAACCTGGCTCACGAACTCAACCAACCGCTGGCGGCCATCGTGGCTTACACCCAGGCATGCCTGACCTTGCTGCGAGAGGACACCGCCGACCCCCGCGAGTTGACCGGTACGCTGGAGGAAGTGGTCAATCAGGGGTTGCGAGCCGGCGGCATCATCCGCCACCTGCGCGGGCTGGTACAGAAACACCCGGCCGCTCAGACCGAAGTCGATCTCAATGTTTTGATCCGCGCGGTGATGCACTACGCGCAACTAGAGCTGCGCCAGGCCGATATCACGGTGCGACTGGAACTGACGGAACCGCTGCCAGCCATCCTGGCCGACGACATGCAAATCCAGTTGGTGGTGCTCTATCTGGTGCGCAACGCCATCGAGGCCATGCAAGACGCGGACGACACGCCACGCGAGCTACTGCTACGGACGGCGCCGCTCGACACGGGTACCGTACTCGCCACCGTTCACGACACCGGACCAGGCTTCAGCCCGGAAGCGCTCGAACGATTGTTCCAACCCTTTTTCACCACCAAGTCCGGAGGCATGGGACTGGGGCTATCGGTCAGTCGCTCGCTGATCGAATCCCAGGGCGGGCAATTGTGGGCCACCCCCAATCAGCCCGATCGCGGGGTCTCCTTCCATTTCAGCCTGCCGGTGTACACTCACCACCGACAATCGCCCGTGCCCGCATGAACGAAATCGCTCCCACCGTTTTTCTCATCGACGACGACCAGGCAGTACGCGACGCGGTCGGCCTGCTGTTGCGGGCAACCGGGCTGATCGTGGAATCCTTCGCCAGCGCCACCGACTTCCTCAAATCCGACGGCATCTGTCGACCTAGCTGCCTGCTGCTGGACGTGCGCATGCCGGGCATGAGCGGCCTGGATCTGCAAAAGCAGATGCAGGAACAGGGGCATCACATTCCGATCATCTTCATGACCGGCCACGGCGACATACCCATGGCGACCCGGGCGATGAAAGCCGGCGCGTTCGACTTCATCGAAAAGCCGTTTCAGGGGCAAGTGCTGCTGGCACGAATCCGGGAAGCGCTGGAACGTGATGCCCGCGAGCTTCGCCGCCAAGCCCAACGCAGCGAGGCGGCGGCACGGCTGGCACGGCTATCGCCACGCGAGCGGGAGATCCTGGAGCGGGTGGCGGCCGGTCAGTACAACAAGGTGATCGCCGCCGAACTCGGCATCAGTCTGTCCACAGTGGAAATCCACCGTAAGCGGGTGATGGAAAAACTGGAAGCAGACTCGCTCTCCGACCTGATTCGAACCCTGACGCTACCGAACGCAGGGGGATCGTAGGCCTCGCCAACCCCAAGGCCGACAATTGTTCGGCTGAATAGCGGCATCAGCCGAAACCTCGACCACAGGCAAGCTCATGAACCTCGCAAACAGCGTACTGCTGACCGATCTCTACCAATTGACCATGCTCCAGACCTACCATGCCGAACGCATGCGGGAAACAGCCGTGTTCGAACTGTTCGCCCGCCGGCTACCCTCTGAGCGGGAATTCCTGCTCGCCACCGGCCTGGAGCAGGCATTGGATTACCTGGAAAACCTGCGGTTCGCCACCGAGGAACTGGACTGGCTGGCCGACCACGGCGGCTTCAGCCCGCAATTCGTGGCTTCGCTGGAAGATTTTCGCTTCACCGGCTCGGTGCATGCGCTGCCGGAGGGCACGGCGTTCTTCGCCAACGAGCCGATCCTGCGGGTCGTCGCTCCGCTGCCCGAGGCGCAACTGGTGGAAAGTCGGCTCATCAACCTGCTCCATTATCAGACGCTGATCGCGTCCAAGGCCGCCCGCTGCGTGCTGGCCGCGCCCGGCAAACTGCTGGTGGATTTCGGCATGCGCCGCGCCCACGGCGCCGAGGCGGCCCTGTTCGCCGCCCGGGCGGCCTATCTGGCCGGTTTTGCCGGCAGCGCCACCGTGTTGGCCGGCATGCGCTTCGATATTCCCGTGTTCGGCACCATGGCGCATTCGCTGATCCAGGCTCATGACCGGGAGGAAGACGCCTTCGAACATTTCGCCGCCGCGCAGCCTGGCAACGTGGTGCTACTGCTCGACACCTACGATACCGAGACCGCCGCTCGCAAGCTGGTCGCGTTGGCTCCCCATCTGCGCGAGCGCGGCATCCAGATCAGGGGCGTGCGCATCGACAGCGGCGACCTGGCCGAACATGCCCGCCGGGTCAGAGGCATCCTCGATGCCGGTGGCCTGGCGCAAGTCACCATCCTGGCCAGCGGCGATCTCGACGAATACCGCCTGCGCGAACTGCTGACCGCGGGGGCGCCGATCGACGGCTTCGGCATCGGTACCCGGTTGGACGCGTCCACCGACGCCCCGACGCTGGATCTGGTTTACAAGCTCCAGGAATATGCCGGCCTACCCCGACGCAAGCGTTCCGAGGGCAAGGCCACTTGGCCCGGCCGTAAACAGATCTACCGGCAACGCACGGCGAACGGTGCGCTGACCGGCGACTGCCTGGGGCTGGAGGATATGCCGCGAACGGGCGAACCCTTGTTGGTCAAGGTGATGGAACACGGCCACCGACTGGCACCGTCGGAACCGCTGGACATCATTCGTGATCGGGTACGCATGCAACTGGCGGCGCTACCGCCCGCCCTGCGCGCCGGTCACGGCGAACCGCCGCCCTATCCGGTCGAAATCGCCCCGGAACTGCGCGAACTGGCCACTCGGCTGGACCAAAAAATCCACTGACCCCCGCCCCTTGCGGCGCATGGATCCGAGCGCGCCCACGCTTCGATCCTGTTTTCTTCAAGCCGCGCCAGATACTCACGACCAGGCCGATCCATGCTATGCTGCATCGCAACATCGCTACGCCCACGAGGGAATGGTCATGGCCATCGCAATTCTTGTCGTCCCCACCGAACCACGCGTCGGGCTGACTACCGTCGCCCTGGGCCTGGTGCATGCGCTCGATCGCAAGGGCATTCCGGTCGGTTTCTGCAAACCCATCGGCCAACCGCACGCCACCGACACCGGACCGGAACGCTCGACCCGGCTGGCGCGCGCCGTCACCAGCCTGAACCCGCCTGAACCGATGCCGGCCGCCGAAGCGGAAAACCTGCTCGGCCATGATCGGGAAAACATCCTGCTGGAGGAGGTCATCGCCCGCTACGAGCGCGCGGCCCAGAAAGCCAGCGTGGTGGTGGTCGAAGGCTTGGTGGATACCGAGGAACGGTCTTACGGTACCCATCTCAATGCCAAGATGGCGCAAAGCCTGGATGCCCGGATCATCATCGTCGCCGCTCCCGGCCGCGACAACCCGCGCCAGGTTGCCGAACTGGTGGAAGTGGTGGCCCAGGCTTACGGCGGCATCCGTCACGAACGGATGATCGGCTGCATCGTCAACCTACTGGACGCGCCGGTGGATCCCACGGGCCATATCCGCTTCGATTTCAGTCGCGCCGAGGATATCCCCGACCAGGGTCACGCGGCCGATCTGCAAGCCGAGTGTACCCGACGCTGGCCGGAGACCTTCAAGCTGCTGGGTTGCATCCCCTGGCAACGCGACCTGATCGCACCGCGCGTGCAGGACATCATGCACATGATCGGCGCGCAAGTCCTCAACGAAGGCCAGTTGGAGCGCCGTGTCACCCATGTCGCGCTGGGGGCTCGCACCCTGGCCAACAGTTGCCAGGATCTTCGGGCCGGCGCGATGGTGATCATGCCCGGCGACCGTGACGATCTGCTGCTGGCCACCTGCATGGCGGCGATCGGTGGCACCCACGTCGCGGCCGTGCTGCTCACCGGCGGCATCAAGCCCGACCCACGAGTCTGGAAGCTGTGCGACCCGGCGTTCGCCGCCGGCCTGCCGGTACTCACCATCCCTTACAGCACCATGCAATCGGTGCTGTATCTGCCCTACATCAACCTGGAAATCCCGCTCGACGACCACGACCGCATGCAGCGGGCGGTGGAGACGGTCGCCTCGCACATCACCCTGGAATGGCAGGAACCGCTACTGACCACGATCGAGGAACGACGGCTCAGCCCGCCCGCCTTCCGCCATATGCTGGTGGAGCGCGCCCACCGGGCCAACAAGCGCATCATCCTGCCCGAGGGCAACGAACCACGCACCATTGAGGCGGCGATCATCTGCCACCAGCGCAACATCGCCCGCTGCGTGCTGATGGGCGACGCCGGTCGCATGCATCGGCTGTCGGCCCGCCGCGGCATGACCATCCCGCCGGGTATCGCAATCATCGATCCCACCCAAATCGATCCGCGCTACATCGATGCGATGGTGAAATTGCGCCAGGACAAGGAACTGAGCCCCGGACTGGCCGAGGAACAGCTGCACGACTCGGTCGTGCTGGGCACCATGATGCTGCAACTGGGCGAAGTGGACGGTTTGGTGTCCGGCGCGGTGCACACCACCGCCAACACCATTCGTCCGGCCCTGCAACTGATCAAGACCGCGCCCGGAGTCAAACTAGTGTCGTCGATCTTCTTCATGTGCCTGCCGGAACAGGTGCTGGTCTACGGCGACTGCGCCATCAACATCGACCCCAATGCCGACGAACTGGCCGATATCGCCATTCAGAGCGCCGAGTCGGCCCAGGCCTTCGGCATCACGCCGCGGGTGGCGATGCTCAGCTACAGCACCGGCACCTCCGGCACCGGCAGCAACGTGGAGAAGGTCAAGGAAGCGACCCGCATCGCCCGCGAGCGGCGACCGGATTTGCTGATCGACGGCCCCTTGCAGTACGACGCGGCGGCCATCAAGGCGGTGGCCCAAAGCAAGGCGCCCGACAGTCAGGTCGCCGGCCGGGCCACGGTGTTCATCTTTCCCGATCTCAACGCCGGCAACACCACTTACAAGGCGGTGCAGCGCAGCGCCGACGTGATCAGCATCGGCCCGATGCTGCAAGGCTTGGGCAAGCCGGTGAACGACCTGTCACGCGGCGCGCTGGTGGAAGACATCGTGTTCACCATCGCCCTGACCGCGATTCAGGCCGAACAGGCGGCGGAACGGGAGCGCGCCGCCCGGCGCTGAACTTTCACTCCCGCTCGAACACCTCCACCCGAGCCGGCGGCAGATTGCTCCAGATGATCTTGCTGGACCGCCGCCGAAAATGAGGGAGCAGCCCGGACTGGGTGCCGCGCAGGTCGTAGGTGTATTGCACCAGTAGGCCACCGGCATCGAGCAGGGTCTCGAACTGGTGACTGATGGCGTGGGTGACGGCGGGAGGCAGCGAACGCAAAGGCAGGCTGGACACGATGCCACCGACCCCTCGCGAGCGGTCGTGGCCCAGCAGTTGCGCCAGTTGCGCGGCATCTCCCTGTATGATCCGCAGTTGCGGAAAACGCCGGCGCAGGTGGTTGACCAGCGTCGACGAACGCTCGATCACCACCAGTTTCCACGGTGGCAGGCCGTGCTTGAGCAGCGCGGCGGTAACCGCGCCGGTTCCTCCACCCAGTTCCACCACCAGCCCGTCCCGATCCAGCGGCACCCGCGAGGCCATGCAACTCGCCAGCGCCGGCGCGCTGGGACAGGCCGCCCCCATGGCGCGTGGGTTGGCCCAGATTTCCCGAGTGAACAACGCCAGTGACGCGGCGCCGGGGTTTTGCATCAACACCTTCACCAAACGTTTCATACCCTACCTAGTTGTAAAATCCAGAGAACCGCTCATCGATCGGAAAGTTGCGTGTTGCGTGTTGCGCGATGGCGACCGGAGCATCCAGCCGGCGGAAAATACCACCACGCCGGTAATAGATGTGACAGTTGGATGACCGCAGGCATTTTAATCGATATCCGGCACTTTAATAGCGAGAATAACGGGATATCGATGATGGCGAGGCGACGTACCGAAACCCGACTCGACAGTGCCACCGACAGGATATGCAAGCGGTGGAGGAATGCTCGGAGAGCGGGGGACAGATGGATCGGCACGACAACCGCCGGTCGAAACCGGCGGTTCAAACAACGTCAGGAGGGGCTGCGCAAGCGCTCTTGCTCGGCTTCGAACAACACCGACGCAATCTGGTGCAGTCCTTCTTCCTCGGCCAATTCGGAAATCTCCTCCCACGCGGCGCCGCGGTCGATGGCGGCGGCGGTCTTGCTGCCCGCCGGCAAATCCTGGCGAGCCTCCCGAATGAAGGTATCGGTGGCCACCGCGGCATCTTCCAATGTCGCCGAGCCACTCCGCAGCGCTTCCTGCTCGGCCTCGAACAATACCGAGGCCAACTTATGCAAGCCTTCTCCCTCGGCCAGTTCGGAAATCTCCTCCAGACTGGCGTTACGGTCGATGGCGGCGGCGGTCTTGCTGCCATCGGGCAGATCGCTCCGGAACGACTGGAGCAGTTGCGCGATGTTTTTCATCTCCACGGGTAGAACTCCTGGTGATGGTGATTGAAAGATGGGTTCGATGGGCGGGCAAGTCTATTATGGCGGCGCCGAAAAAACCAATATCGAACCGGCGCTGCCCGCACCGATCGCAGGCTTTCGATCCGAGTCCCGGCTCTTGGCGCATTGCGACCGAGCGGACCCCTTGCCGTGCCCATGACGATTTCGTCTATCTCCGAGCACGGCTTCCAGAACATTTTAAGGTTGGTTTCAGGCGCGTTCCGTACAGTGCGCCTCAACTCGCAAGGACGCGTCGATCCGAACCGACGACTCGGACTGTCGTTACCAACTCCATTCGCTAATTGATGAGGTATTGCTCCATGATCGCTCGCACATCCCTGCTCGGCACCGTCGCTTTCGCGCTTGCCACCACCTTTGCCGCCGCCACCCTCGCCGCCGAAACCAAGGATGCCACGCCAAGCACCAGTCCGCCAGCCGCCACGGCGACCGCCGGCATCACCAAGGAACAGGCCGTCGATATGGCATTGAAGGCGCATCCGGGTAAAGTGACCAAAGCCTACAAGGATCGGAAGAACGGCAAGGAGACCTGGGAAGTGAAAATTAAGGGCGACGACGGCAAGAAATGGGAAGTGTATTACGACATGAAGACCGGGGATCTGGTCGCCGAGGAAGGCGACTGAGGTCGAATGACCCAGGTTGACGTCCCGAAACCGAAAACCCGTCATCGCGCCTCCCTCGCGTCACCGCGCGGCGGAGGCGCCGACCACACACCGCGAGCTTATGGCCATGACTGACCATCGTTCCACCGAAATCGCCGTTTGGGACCCGCTGGTCCGCTTGTTTCATTGGGTCCTGGTGGCCGCGTTCTGCGCCGCCTATTTCACCCAGAGCGAGTGGTTCGAGGACTTCCAGGATCGCCTGGACGGCGAGTGGCTGCAAACCGTCCATGTCTGGGCCGGTTACACCATCGCCGGACTGTTGCTGTTTCGCCTACTCTGGGGTTTCACCGGACCACGCTACGCCCGGTTCGCCGACTTCGTGCGTGGACCCCGCGCCACGCTGTCCTACCTCAAGCAAGTGCTGACCCTGCGCGCGCCCCGCCACCTGGGCCATAATCCAGCCGGCGGCGCCATGATCGTGGTCCTGCTGCTGAGCCTGACCACCGCCGTTACCGCTGGCTTGCTGCTGTACGGCGCCGACAAAGGATTGGGTCCGTTGGCCGGCTGGATGGCTGGTAGCAACGAAGACACCATTCACTCCATCAAGGAGATCCATGAGTTTTTCGCCAACTTCACCCTCGCGCTGGTCGCCGGACATCTGATCGGGGTCGTCTGGGAAAGCCTGCTGCACCGGGAAAATCTGGCCCGCGCCATGGTGACCGGACGCAAGCGCGCCTGACCCCCCTTATCAATGTCATCCGCGAAATCGTGCCCATGCCCCATCCCGCCAGACCCATCGCCACCCTTCTGCTGGCTGTAAACCTGCTGGTGGTAGGTCCGCTCATGGCCGGGCACGACCATGACGAAATCCGCCGCTTGCGCGGCACTGGGCAAATTCTGTCGCTGGAAACCATCATCGCCAATCATCGCACCCGGCATCCCGGAGGCCAATTACTGGAAGCGGGCCTGGAATCCGAGCATGGCCGCTATGTCTACGATCTCAAATTCTTGGGTGACGATGGTGTGGTGAGGGAGTTCGAGTACGATGCCCGCACCGGCGCACTGTGGCATTCCGAGCATGAAGACTCTAAAGAATAAGGATGAGCGATGCGCCTGCTGCTGGTCGAGGACGATGCATTACTGAGCGGCCGGCTACGCGGCGAACTGCAACGGGCCGGTTTCGCCGTGGATGTGGCGGACAATGGCGTGGATGCCGGTTTCCTGGGTGAGTCCGAACCCTACGACATGGTGGTGCTGGATATCGGACTGCCCGGCCGCTCCGGGCTAGACGTGCTGCGCGACTGGCGCGCGGCCGGCAATCCGATGCCGGTGCTGATCCTGACCGCCCGCGACGCCTGGCACGAAAAAGTGGATGGCTTCAAGGCCGGCGCCGACGATTATCTGAGCAAACCGTTTCATACCGCCGAACTAATCGCTCGCTTGCAGGCATTGCTACGGCGCGGTATCGCCCGGCCGCCCGGCCCGCTGCAAGCCGCCGGCCTGGAGCTGGACGAAAACGCCCAAACCGTCCGGATGACCGCCAGCGATGCCACCGTCGAGCTGACCGGCACCGAATTCCGCCTGCTGCGCTACCTCATGCTGCACCCTGGCCGGGTGCTGTCGAAAAGCCGGCTGGTCGAGCATGTCTACGATTTCGACGCCGAGCGCGACAGCAATGTGCTGGAGGTCTACATCAACCGACTGCGCCGCAAACTTGGCCGCGACCTGATTGCCACGCGTCGCGGTCAGGGCTATGTTTTCGGAACCGACGACACATGACTTCGCTACAGGCCCGGCTCTCGGCCGGTCTGATCCTGGCGCTGACGCTGTTGATGGCGCTGGCGGTGGCTCTCGGCGGCTACTCGCTGCGGCAACTGGCCGAGGACTTCGTCGCCGGCCGACTGGAACACGATCTGGAAACCCTATTGGCGGCCTTGACGTTCGACGCCGCCGGTCACCCGCATCTGGCCGCCGATCGGATCAACGCTCCTTTCCGCCAACCTTACTCAGGGCATTATTACCTGATCGAAACTCCCGGCGGCGTACTCTCTTCCCGCTCCCTGTGGGACACCGAGTTGTCCTTGCCGCCGCTCGCGGCCGATCACGTCACTCGCCATTTCGTCGCCGGCCCACAAGGCCAGCAATTGCTGCTGGTCGGGCGCGTCTTCCGAGTCCAGGACTACCCCGTCGCCATGGCCGTGACCGAGGATTTCACATCGGTACGCCAAGGTATCTATCGGATATTAATTGAATTTATCCTGGTCGCGCTGTTGCTGCTCGTCGCGCTGCTGTTGTTCCAGCGACAAATGGTGCGACGCGGCCTGGCGCCACTGGAGCAGATCCGCCGGAATTTGCCCCGGCTGGCTCGCGGCGAGATCGCGCAACTACCGACCGACGTCCCGGACGAAGTAAAACCATTGGTGGACGAACTGAATCGCTTGCTGGTCCTGCTGGACCAGCGCCAGCAACGGGCTCGTCATGCGCTCGGCAATCTGGCGCACGCTGTAAAAACCCCCCTCACCGTGCTGGCCCAGCTCGCCGAACAACCGCTCCCACCCGAGGACAGCGCTGGCTGGCTGGCCCTGCGCCAGCAGATCCAGCAGATCCGTGCCCTGACCGAACGCGAACTCAAGCGGGCGCGAATCGCCGGCGGCGGCGCGCCCGGCCAGCGGGTACTGCTGGAACGCGAGGTCGCCGATCTGATCGAGACTTTGCGTCGCATCCATCGCGACCGATGCTTGCGGGTCGAGCTGCGCATCCCGCCCGCCAGCACCTTCCCCTGCGACCGGGACGACTTGCTGGAACTGCTGGGCAACTTGCTCGACAATGCTTGGCAGTGGGCGGCGACCACGGTACGGTTGACCGCCAGCGTGACCGAACGGGAACTGTGTCTGCGGGTCGAGGACGACGGGGCGGGTTGCCCACCGGAACAAATGGAGCTGCTGCGACAGCGGGGAACGCGCATCGACGAATCCCGCGCCGGACATGGCTTGGGGCTGGCCATCGTCGGCGACATCGTCCGGCAGTATGGCGGCGCACTACGGCTGGAGCGCTCAGCGGCGCTGGGCGGTCTGATGGCGGAGGTGGCGCTGCCACAACCCACCACCCGCCAATCCGAAATCAGTACGCCTCGAAGCTAAAACGCGCCGTACCGATCCTCAGCACGTCACCTACCTCCAAGGCCAGCACTTCGTTGGTGGCCAGTGCGTGACAACCCACCCGAACCGAACCCGGCTCGGCCAGATTCTGAATCCAGTACATACCATCCCGGAACAACAGTTCGGCGTGCCGAGGCACCACCCCCGGCGCGTTGACGCGCAGGCCGGCCTGCGGAGAACTACCCAGCGATAGCCACTTGGGGACGTAGTAGTGGACGATCTGCCGACGCGCCGCATCCTCGCGTTCGAACCGGGCGTAAAGCAGGGCGCCGGGATTGCCGACTCCATTCAAGCGGGCCACCCGCTCTTGCATGTGTAGCAGCTTGAGATAGCGAGTCTTGAGCTTATCCCGCAGTTCATCGGCGTTGGCCTGCCGGTCACGCTGGTGCAGCACATCGACCAGCTCAAGCAGATAACGGCCGAACTTATCGCGCGGTTCCTGGCTGTCCCAATCCAGCAGTGCGTGTTCGCCTTTATGATCCCAGGCCAAAAACAGCTTTAGCCGATACAGATCGCACACATCCAGCACGTCGTCGACTTCCAGCAACTGCCAGCTCCCGCGCTCCAGCCGCTGGCCGTTTCGACCGGTGTAGGTATACCCCTCGTCGCTGGCTGACATCAGCGCCAGTTGGTCGCCCAACGCGCAGATCACGCTATGGAGCCGGGAAATCCGGTTGTACTTGGGCACGAAGCCCAAGGTGAAATCGCCGAACCCGGTGCCGGCGGCGGCGCTGTGGCGGCCAAAGATCATCAGCGGACGCGATACCAGTTCGATGCGCGCCACCGCATGGGCTGAATTTTCCGGCAGCAGCAGCGCCCGCGTCAGCGGCGTACCGCGACTGAGCGCCTGACCGCTGGCGGTACTGGTCGCCCGCAGACTGTAGCTACGCTCGGGATCAGCTTCCAGTTCGAGCGGCAAGGTGCAGGCCAGGGTATCGGCCTCGGTTTCCTCGCGCTCGGCGACCGGATCATCCAGCAGCCATCCGCTGGAAGCGGTCTTGTCCAGCAGCGGGTCGGGCCAGAAGCGATCGGATCGCGACGCGACACCCGCCATCGGTTCCTGCTTGCTCTCAACCGGCCGGGTAAAATCCAGCCGGATCTCGAAGCGGTTGTCGTAGGCGTGCCATTCTCCCCGATGGTCGCAGAGGTCGAGCTCCAGCCACAAGGTGGTTTGCACCGGGCCAGCGTGGGGACACCGATAGCCGATGTACACCGGCTGTGCTTCCCGGCCGTCCAGTAGCCGTAGCGGCGGGACTCGCCCTTCATCGACAAACACCAAGTCGGGGCTACGTAGCCGCAGGCGGATTTCCCGATACAACCACCAACTGGGATTGACCAGCAGCGCGCAAAGCATGTTTTCCCGTTCCGAGGCCGGGCTCACGGCGACCGCCAGACTCACCAGTACCGGCTGCTGGGTTTCCGTCAACCGGGCGATGCGTCGCTGGTACTCGTCCGCCTGCACCGGGCCGCCACGCGACCAGCGCAGATACCGGTTCCGAAAATAATCCACCGCCTCCCGATCCCGTGGTTCCCGGTATTCCTGTTTGGCGGCGAGTTCGCCCAGCAACTGGGCAAACTCGCGCAGGACCGACGCCGTCGACTCGACTGCGGGCGGCGCCGGCTCGGCGGGCGGAGCGACGCTGGCCCACCCCATCAATGGCGTCGGACTGACCTCTGCCGGACTCTCGGCGACTGGCGGCACGAGCATGGATTCGCGCGGCGGTATCGGCGCCAGTTTCAATTCTTCCCCGGCCGCGACCATCGGCCACTCGGCCACCGAGGTCCGATCGAGATCAAGATCAAGATCGAAATCCAACGGCAGATCCAGATCCAGACGCAGGTCAAACCCGTCACCGTCAGCGGGCGCCGGCACTGTGTCGCCAACGGCATCCTGCCAGAGCGGGCCAACCGCCCCGGACCCCGATTGAGCCCGCTCGCCGAGAAAGCAATTGCGGGCGGCTTCATCCACCAAACCTGGCGTAATCTCATGCTCCGATTCCAGGCTGGCGAACAGGAACATGGCGTCGCACAGCATGGCAACGGCGCGCGGGACTCCTTGGCTGTAGTGGTCGATGCGCTCGATCACGGCGGGAGAGAACAGCCCTTCGCCCGCATAGCCGGCGGCTTTGAACTGATGGTTGATGAACAGTTCGGTTTCCATGCCGCTCAGCCGTTCGAGGTGGCAACGCACCTGAACCTGCTCGTGCAACCGCCGCAACTCGGGTTGGCGCAGCTTGCCTTCGATCTCCGGTAGGCCCGCCAGTACGATCCGCAGGCGCTGATCGGGCTCCACCGCCGTTTCCACGAAATCCAGCAAGTGGCTCAACACGCCGATACGCAGATGCTGTGCGTCGTCGATCAGCAGGGCAACCGGTTGGTTGCGGCGTGCGTGCGCGGCCACGGTATCCAACAACAAGCGACTCTGTTGCTCAATGTTCAGACCTTCGGCCGGCAATTGCAGGCTGATGCATAGATAGTTAAGGATGTCGGGAAAATCGAGGTTGGCGTTATTCAGCAGAATGAAAAAAATATCGGCGGCTTCCGCCATGCAGCGGTGCAATACCAGCGTCTTGCCAAACCCGGCCTCACCGGTCAGCAGAATGAACCCGCGCTGTTCCCGGATACCGCTCAGGATATCGGCGCAGGCGCTGTCGAAATTATCGTTGTGATAATAATCTTTGCTATCTTTCGGTTTGAAGGGTTTGTTTTCGAAACCGAAATAGGTGGTATACATACCCTCCCCCTCCTCGACACTACCTCTGCCAGCATTCTAAAGCTCCAGCATCCATCTCCATAGCGCTTTTTCGTATCGTCGGTTAATCTATTGAGTTGAAACTGGACCAAATGGAACCACTGTTGGGATTGATCGTCCCGCGCATCCCGGCACCCGCCGCTCGATCCAGCCCGGCAACCCACCCGCCACGTTCAGGGTCAGCCGGTTCGCCAGCATCTCCAGAGTGCCCTTGATTCGGTCCATGCACGCTTTCTTGGATTGCCATGCCGATTCAACGCCCGCGTATCTCGCCAACGACGACTTCTCCCATAAACCTTAGTGCAATCATCCCTATGTCCATCGGCGATCGGCCCTCCACGCCAGCGTAAGACCACCACCTTGCATCCACTCATCGGCGCCCATGACCGCGACGAGGCTGGACCACATCGTCATCGGCGCCGGTTGGTGGGAGAATGATGACTTGGTCAATGGAACATACTCCCATGTCTCATATCGTCATTCACCGCGACCATCCGCTCACCCTCGACGAGGCCCGCCAAGCCGCGGAAACCCTCGCCGTCCAACTGGCCGAGCGTTACGACCTCAGCCACCACTGGCAGGACGACACCCTGTACTTCGAACGCTCCGGCGTCGGTGGCCAGATCGAGCTGGAGCCGGGCAAGTTGCGGGTCAACGTGCGCCTGGGCTTTCTCCTGGCGACGCTGAAATACAAGTTGGAGCAGGAAATTCACGCTTACCTGGACGAGCTGTTTCAGCAAGCCGGACCGTCCGATCCGGTTTGAGCCCTTATCGCATCGCTCACATCCGGCGGTTGGGAATCAATGCCTTGGCCGGTGGAATGCCGATCCCCTACCAGCGCCTCAGCACAGCTCGTGCCGCAGGATCGTGCCGATGTTGGATTTGGGCAGGCTATCGCGGAACTCGACCTGACGCGGCCGCTTGTAGGCGGGGAGACACTGTCGGCAGTGCGCCTGAATGGCTTCGACAGTCAATTCCATCCCCGACTTGGGCACGACGAACACCTTGATCGCCTCGCCACCCTTCTCATCGGGCACCCCGATACAGGCCGCCTCCAGCACCCCCGGACAAGCCACCACCACCTGCTCGATTTCACTGGGAAACACGTCGAAACCGGACACCAGAATCCGGTCCTTCTTGTGATCCACCATGTAAAAGAAACCCTGTTTGTCCATGGTGGCGATATCGCCGGTCAGCAACCAGCCATCGCGGAGGATGCGGGCGGTTTCCTCGGGCCGACGCCAATAGCCGCGCATCACCTGCGGGCCGCGGGCACACAATTCTCCGCGCGCCCCCGACGGTACTTCCCTGCCTTCCTCGTCGCGGACCTGCACCTCGGTGGACGGCAACGGCAAACCGATGCTACCGGTGAAATCCTCGATATCGACCGGGTTGACGCAGATCGCCGGCGCGGCCTCGGTCAGGCCGTAGCCTGCCAGGATCGGCACCCCGGTCAGGGTTCGCCAGCGATCGGCCACGGTCCGCCACATCGGCGCGCCCCCGCCGACCGTCAACCGCAGCGAGGAAAAATCCAACGTAGCGAACTTGTCATTGTTGACCAGCGCGTTGAACAACGCGTTGACTCCGGTAATCACCGTGAACTTCCACGGACGGATTTCCCGCACGAACAGCGGAAGGTCGCGGGG
>Ga0209607_1001878_pt1 | contig 17380 bp, 18 predicted proteins | sample AD_UKC117_MetaG_FD_184413 | JGI IMG/M metagenome (GOLD analysis project Ga0209607, IMG submission 184413) | Active sludge microbial communities of municipal wastewater-treating anaerobic digesters from Hong Kong - AD_UKC117_MetaG (SPAdes)... | ecosystem: Engineered > Bioreactor > Anaerobic >... | reverse complement strand
GTTCTGGGGCTGATCGTCGCCCTGGTGCTCAACGCCTCTTTCAGGGGACGCAGCCTGGTCCGGGCGGCGGTACTCATTCCCTGGGCGATTCCGACCATCGTGTCGGCCAAGATGTGGGGCTGGATGATGCATGACCAGTTCGGCATTCTCAATCACATCATGCTGGGCATCGGTCTGATTTCGACGCCCCTGGCCTGGACGGCCAGTCCCGATCTGGCCCTGACCGCGGTCATCCTGGTCGATGTGTGGAAGACCACCCCGTTCATGGCGCTGCTGATCCTGGCCGCCTTGCAGATGCTGCCCACCGACTGCTACGAGGCGGCGCGGGTCGATGGCATTCACCCGGTCAAAGTGTTCTTCAAGGTGACCCTGCCGTTGATCAAGCCCGCGCTGATGGTGGCGGTGATTTTCCGCCTGCTGGACGCGCTGCGCATCTTCGACCTGATCTACGTGCTGACCTCCAACAGCAAGGATACCATGTCGATGTCGGTCTATGCCCGCCAGCAACTGGTGGACTTCCAAGCGGTGGGTTACGGCTCGGCGGCCTCGACGCTGCTGTTCCTGACCGTGGCCCTGTGCACCGTGCTGTACATCACCTTTGGCCGCGTGCGCTTCGATGGGAGGTAGACCATGAAACGGCTTTTCAGTCAGTTGGGTTTTTATCTGCTGGTGGCGGCCATCGTGCTGTATGCGGTATTCCCGTTCTATTACGCCATCGTCACCTCGTTCAAGACCGGTCCGGAATTGTTCAGCGTCGATTATTTCCCGTTGAGCTGGAACTGGGGTAACTACGTTTCGGTGTTTCGCGAGCAATCCTTTGCACATAACATCCTTAACTCCGTTTTGGTGTCCTTTGCTGTTGTGGCCGTATCCCTGTTTCTGGGAGTGACGGCGGCGTTTGCGCTGGGGCGCGTGCAATTTCGCGGGCGCGGACTGCTGCTGCTGACCGTGCTGGGCGTGTCAATGTTTCCACAGGTCGCGGTGCTGTCGGGTATGTTCGAGCTCATCCGCGGTTTGAATCTGTACAATAATCTGCTCGGCCTGGTGATTTCCTACCTGATTTTCACCTTGCCGTTCACCGTATGGGTGCTGACTACCTTCATGCGTGATCTGCCCAAGGAACTGGAAGAAGCAGCGATTATGGACGGCGCTTCGCCCTGGGACATCATCGTCAAAGTGTTTATGCCGCTGATGTGGCCGGCGCTGGTCACCACTGGATTGCTGGCCTTCATCGCCGCCTGGAACGAGTTCCTGTTCGCACTCACTTTCACCCTAACCAACGAGCAGCGCACCGTGCCGGTCGCTATCGCCCTGATCAGCGGCGCCAGCCAGTACGAACTGCCCTGGGGCAACATCATGGCGGCTTCGGTCATCGTCACCTTGCCGGTGGTGGCCCTGGTACTGATCTTCCAGCGGCGCATCGTCTCCGGCCTGACGGCGGGCGCGGTGAAGGGCTAACAGCGCCATGAGTATTCAGAGTCCCGATTGGTGGCGCGGCGCGGTGATCTATCAAATCTATCCACGCAGCTTCATGGACAGCAACGGCGATGGCATCGGCGATCTGCCTGGCATTACCCAAAAGCTCGACTATGTCGCGCGGCTCGGGGTCGATGCCATCTGGTTGTCACCCTTTTTCAAGTCACCCATGAAGGATTATGGCTACGACATCGCCGATTACCGGGACGTGGATCCGATGTTCGGGACGCTGGAAGACTTCGACTCACTCGTGCACAAGGCCCACATGCTGGGCCTCAGGGTGATGATCGATCAGGTGTTGAGCCATACCTCGGACCAACATGCCTGGTTCCAGGAAAGTCGCCGCGACCGGGATAACCCCAGAGCCGACTGGTATGTGTGGGCCGACCCGAAACCCGACGGCACCCCACCCAACAACTGGCTGTCGGTGTTCGGCGGTTCCGCCTGGCAGTGGGACAGCCGCCGCCAGCAATACTACCTGCACAACTTCCTGGTCGAGCAACCGGATCTGAATTTCCACAACCCGGACGTCGTCCGGCAAATGCTGGAAGAGGTGGAATTCTGGCTGAAGCGCGGCGTCGACGGTTTACGCTTGGACGTCGTCAACTTCTATTTTCACGATGCGCGGTTGCGCGACAATCCGCCCTGGGATCGCAACCTGCCGCGCCGCGACGGAACCAGCTTCAGCAATCCCTACGCCTACCAGCAGCATCTGTATGATCGGACCCGCCCGGAAAACCTGGTTTTTCTCAGGTGCCTGCGCGCCCTGCTCGATCGGTATCCCGGCACGACGATGGTGGGGGAGATCGCCGACGACGATCCGACCGCGATCATGGCCGAGTACACGAGTGGTGGCGATAAACTGCACATGACCTACAGCTTCGATCTGCTGACCGAGCGCTTCGGCGCTGCTTACATCCGCCAGGTGGTGGAAGCGCTGGAGACGCGGTTGGGCGACGGCTGGCCCTGCTGGTCGTTGGGCAATCATGATTTCATGCGGGTGCTGACCCGCTGGGGCGGCACGAATCCACCGGAGGGTCTGGCCCAGGTCCTCATGGCCCTGCTGCTGTCATTGCGCGGCAGCGCCTGCATCTATCAGGGTGAGGAGCTTGGCCTGACTCAGGCGGAGATTCCCCGAGAACGGTTGCGGGATCCCTATGGCATCGCCTTCTGGCCGGAATTCAAGGGTCGAGACGGTTGCCGGACCCCGATGCCCTGGCGGACTGGAGCGCCGCACGCCGGGTTTTCCAGCATGGAGCCCTGGCTACCGATTCCCGAAGAGCACCGCCACCGAGCGGTCGATATCCAGGACGGTCGACCGGACTCGATCCTTGAAGCCTATCGGGGTTTTCTGCGCTGGCGCCGCGCGCAACCCGCCCTGATACGCGGCGACCTGGCCTTCGTCGAGGCGCCGGAAAACGTGCTGGCGCTGATCAGAACCTGGCGGAATGAACGGATTCTGGCGGTTTTCAATCTTTCCGGAGGCGAGGTCGCTGTTTCGAAACTGCTCTCCGGTCTACTGGAATCCCTGGAAGGATATGGCCTGCCGACAGCGCAATCCGGAGAACAGATAACACTTCCCGCATTCGGAGTATTTTTCGGTCGGCTCGGCAATAGCGCGACGCTGCCTGCCGCCGCCCATAACCACCCTCCACCTCTTCAGGAGTGATCCACGATGGCAGATATTCGCATGCGCAACGTCCACAAGGCGTTCAAGGATGTCCGGGTGATCGAGCGCGTCGATCTCGATATCGAGGACGGCGAGTTCGCGGTCTTCGTCGGTCCCTCGGGCTGCGGCAAATCCACCCTGCTGCGGCTGGTGGCCGGGCTGGAGGACATCACCTCCGGCGATTTGTCGATCGGCGGCAAGCACGTCAACGACGTGCCGCCCTCGCAGCGCGGCGTGGCGATGGTGTTCCAGTCCTACGCGCTGTACCCGCACATGACGATTTTCGACAACATGGCGTTTGGCCTGAAGCTCGCCAAGCAGGACAGCGACGAAATCAAGAACCGCGTCCATTGGGCGGCGAAGATCCTGCAAATGGAGCATCTGCTGGATCGGTTGCCCAAGGAGCTTTCCGGCGGCCAGCGCCAGCGGGTCGCCATCGGCCGGGCCATCGTGCGCAAGCCCGGCGTTTTCCTGTTCGACGAGCCCCTGTCTAATCTGGATGCGGCGCTGCGCGTACAAACCCGGATCGAGATTTCCAAGCTGCATCACGATCTGGGCGCCAGCATGATCTATGTCACCCACGACCAGGTGGAAGCCATGACCCTGGCGGACAAGATCGTGCTGCTGAACGCTGGCAAAGCAACTTTGGAGGACGGCAGCGTTGCCCAGACCGGCCCCCCGCTGGAGTTGTACCACCATCCGGTGAATCTGTTTGTCGCCGGCTTTATCGGTTCACCCAAGATGAATTTCCTGCCCGGCCGGCTGACCCACATCGAACCCACTGGCGCCACGGTGACCCTGCCGGACGGTTCGACCGTGCGCGCCGCGGTTGACGCCACAATGGCAAAACCCGACGATGCCGTGACCCTGGGCATTCGCCCGGAACATGTGACGCTCGGGACCGGTGCTGACAGCAGTGTCCAGGCCGAGGTCGCCTTTGTCGAGCATTTGGGCGAATCTTCATTTATCTATTCCCAGGTTCAGGGGGTCGAGAATCCGGCGATTGTGCGTCAGGAAGGCGACACTTCGGCCAAAATGGGTGATCGTCTCACCCTGGGCGTGGCGGCGCACTACTGCCATTTGTTCAACGACAAGGGGCGGGCGTTCAAACGGCTGATCGAGTCCACCGCCGAGACCAAACCTGTCATCCAATAGCGGGGCTGGGTCCGACGGCGGATCACCCAAGTCATTCACCCCTACTCATGGACTCGCTACGATGATGCACGCAACAGTATCGGCTTTATTTCTGGGCGCGCTGATGGCGGTCTCGCTTTCCGCCTCGGCGGTGGACGTGACGATTTCCTGCGGCGCGGTCGGCCAGGAGCGGGAATTGTGCGAGCAGGCCACCAACACCTGGGCCAAGGAAACCGGCCATCGCGTCACGATCACTACGCCCCCGCAAAAGACCAACGAACGCTATTTTAAATATCTCATCGATCTCGGCAACGGCGACAGCCGCACTGATATCTATCAGATCGACGTCATCTGGCCGGGGCTGTTGGCCAGGCATTTCGTCGATCTGAAACAGTACATCAGCCAAGAGGACATCCAGCAGCACTATCCGGCGATGGTGACAAATGATACGGTCGATGGTCGCCTGGTGGGCATGCCCTGGTTCACCGACCTGGGCGTGCTGTACTACCGCAAGGATTTGCTGGAGAAATATGCGCTACCGGTACCGCGGGACTGGTCGGAGTTGGCCGACGTGGCGCTGTATATCCAGACCCAGGAGCGCAAGGCGGGTCAGACGGAACTCTGGGGCTATGTGTTCCAAGGCGCGGCCTACGAGGGGTTGACCTGCAACGCCTTGGAATGGATCGCCGCTTACGGTGGCGGCACGGTGGTTGACGCGGACGGCGCCATCACGATCGACAATCCCCAAGCCGTCATGGCGGTCGCCCGGGCGGCAAGCTGGATCGGCACGACCGCGCCGCCGCGTGTGCTCTCGTTCAACGAGGAAGACGCCCGCCAGACTTTCCAGCTCGGCAATGCCGTATTCATGCGCAACTGGCCCTATGCCTGGGCCTTGCTCAATGCCAAGGACAGCCCGGTGGCCGGCAAGGTCGAGGTGGCGCCGTTACCCCAGGGCGGGATTAAAGGGATATCCGCCAGCACCCTGGGCGGCTGGCAGCTCGCCGTCTCCAAATACTCCAAAAATCCGGCGGTGGCGGCCGATCTGGTGCGTTACCTGACCGGCGAGGCCGTGCAGAAACAGCGCGCCCTTACCGGTTCCTATGCGCCGACCATCATGCGCCTGTACGACGACCCGGAGATATTGGCGACTCATCCCTTTTTCGCCAAGCTGCGGCCCATCCTGGAAAACGCGGTGCTCCGACCCGTCGTCCAGACCGGCGACAACTACATGGCGGTGACGACCCACTTCTGGGACGCCGTACATAACGTGCTGCAGGGCCAAGGCACGGCGGCGGACCATTTGAACGCGTTGCGGGACCAATTGCGGCTGGTCAAATTCCGCGGCGGCTGGTAACCGCTTGGCCTGATTCAACGACACCGGAGGACATCATGCATGCAACGCCAGCCAGCACCCGCTACGACAGCATGACCTACCACCGCTGCGGGCGCAGCGGCTTGGTGTTGCCCGCCATTTCCCTCGGGCTGTGGCACAACTTCGGCGGCGTGGATCCCTTCACCGATGCCCGGGACATGGTCCTGCGCGCCTTCGATCTGGGTATCACCCACTTCGATCTGGCCAACAACTACGGTCCGCCGCCGGGCTCGGCCGAGGAAACCTTCGGCCGCATCCTGCAACAGGATCTGCGGGATTACCGAGACGAATTGATCGTCTCCACCAAGGCCGGCTACCTGATGTGGCCCGGTCCCTACGGCGAATGGGGTTCGCGCAAATACCTGGTGGCCAGCCTCGATCAGAGCCTGAAGCGGTTGGGGCTGGAGTACGTCGATATCTTCTATCATCACCGTCCCGACCCCGACACGCCCTTGGAAGAAACCATGGCCGCACTCGATCACGTGGTCCGTCAGGGCAAGGCGCTCTATGCGGGCCTCTCCTCCTATTCCCCGGAACAGACCCGGCAGGCCGCGCGGCTGCTGCGCGAACTGGGCACGCCGTGCCTGATTCACCAGCCGCGCTACAGCCTGTTCGATCGCTGGATCGAACAGGGCTTGCTGGAGGTGTTGACCGAGGAAGGCATCGGCTGCATCGTGTTTTCCCCGCTGGCCCAGGGCTTGCTGACCAATAAATACCTCGACGGCCTGCCCGCCGATTCCCGCGCGGCGAAGGCGCATGGGTTTCTGCGACCGGGCGAGATTACCCCGGAGAAACTCGATAAGGTCCGCCGACTCAACGGGATCGCCCAACAGCGGGGGCAAACCCTGGCACAGATGGCCCTGGTCTGGGTACTGCGCCATGCGGGCGTCACCTCGGCCATCATCGGCGCCAGCCGGGTGCGGCAGATCGAAGACGGCGTGGCCGCATTACAGGCCGCCGCGTTTCACCCGGATGAACTGCAGGCGATTGACGCGATTCTGGCGAACTGACCGCGCACGGCGATGAGGGGATGAACATGAATACCCTGTTCTCTCTCAAGGTCCGGCCCGGACATCCGGACTTTCTCGACTTGCCGTGGGCGCAGTCCATCGTCGACTGGCCGGGCGAGCGCTTTGTCGATCTCCCGCGCGGACCTTCCCGGCACGAGGTCCGTTTCATTGCCCGCGAGCGGGGAATCTACGTTATCAAGGAACTGCCCGGCGCCGCCGCGCGCCAGGATTACGAAGTGTTGCGGGCGCTGGAAACCAAGGACGTGACCACCGCCATTCCGGTTGGCATCGTCGAAGGCCGCTATCCCGATACGGGCGCCGAACGCTCGGCGGCCATCATCACCCGCTATCTGGAACACGCTTTTTCCTATCAGGAGCTGTTACAGGGCCACGGCTTCGGCGCCCGCCGCGAGCAGATGCTCGATGCCTTCGCCGGCCTGCTGGTGGAACTGCACTTGGCCGGCTGCTTCTGGGGGGATTGCTCGCTGGCCAACGTCCTCTATCGCTACGATGCCGAAACTATCGAGCCGATCATGGTCGATGCCGAAACCTCGGTGCTGCGCGAGTCTCTGTCCCACGGCCAGCGCGAGGAGGATCTGGAAATCATGATCGTGAACGTCGCCGGCGGCATGGCCGACATCGCCGCCGCGCACGGTCTGTCGATCGACGACGCCGATCTGACACTGGGCGAGGACATTGCGGAACGTTACAGGAATCTGTGGCGGGAACTCACCGAAACCCTGCTGATCGGGCCTGAAGAAAGCTTTAAAATCACCGAAAAGATTCAGCGGCTCAACGAACTCGGCTTCGACGTGGACGAAGTGGATCTGATCCCGGCCGATGGCGGCCAGCGGCTGCGCATGAAGGTCAAGGTCGGCGGCAGAAACTTTCATTCCGCCAAGCTCCACCGCCTGACCGGCGTCGAGGCCCTGGAGCGCCAGGCCCGGCAGGTGCTTTCGGACCTGCACTACTATCAATGCCTGACCGGCGCCAGCACCGCCACGGGCAAGGAAGTGGCCGCGGTGCGGTGGCGGGTCGGCGTTTTCGAGCCGATGCTGGAGCGGTTGCGGGCGATGGCCGACATCCAGGATCCCACCCAGGCCTACTGCGCCGTGCTGCACCATCGCTACCTGAAGTCCTGCGAATCCGGTCGGGATGTCGGAACGGAATCGGCCTTCCAGGACTGGCTGGCGGCCGGCCGGCCGGATTACGCGCGCGCCGCGGAGCATCCGCGCCCAGCCGGGATGCAGGCTGCATGAGTGAACGGCGGGAAACACCTTCCCGGTTCGGTCAGTCCCCAGCCGTCGCCGCCCGTCCCCCGGGATATCCGGCCGAACTCGAACAGATCCTGGTCTTACGGGACGGCCGTCCGGTATTCGTCCGGCCGGTGATCCCCGCCGACGAACTGGCTTTCGAACGCGAGTGGCGCGAGGCCGACCCCGAAACGCTTTATCAACGCTTCTTCACGCCCCGGCCCAAACTGGATGCCCGGCGCCTGCATTCATTCGTTCATGTCGATTATCGGTGGCGACTGGCGCTGGTCGCCTTCACCGAGGACGCCCGAGCGGTCGGCATTGCCCGCTACGAAGGCGCGCCCGATCAGGAACACGCGGAAATCGCCTTCGTGGTGAATCCCGCCTGGCGGCGGGTCGGGCTGGCGAGCGGGCTGTTGCGCCTGCTGGCCGAGGCGGCGCGGGGGCGGGGGCTCCGGCGCCTGGTCGCGCTGTTTCTCCAGGACAATCAGGCCATGGCCACGCTGCTGGCCCGAGCCGGTTTCGGTCCCCCACAAATCAATGCCGGCGTCGCCGCCGCGGAAAAGACCCTCTAATCCGCGTGGCTGGCCACTGGAGCGCGGGCCGCGATCACGCCGATCAGCGCGGCGACCAGCGCCAGCGCCCCGGTCAGGGTGATGGCTTCGGCGGCGAAGCCGATCAGCGGCGGTCCGCCGAGAAATCCGCAATAGCCGGCCGTGGCGACCGCCGCGATACCCATGCCGGGCGCCACGCCGGGAATCCGCGAACCGGCGCGGAACAACACGGGAACCACATTGGCCAAGCCCAGTCCCACCAGCCCGAAACCGGCGATGCTCGGAGCGGGTGCCGTGGCCCAGAGGGCGAGACTCAGTCCGAGGGTGGCCAACAAACCGCTCAGGCGCAACAGGGTCGCCGAACCCAACCGACCGGTCAGACCATCGCCGGTCAGGCGACCCACCGCCATCAGCAAGGCAAAGGCGGCAAAGCCGCCAGCCGCGATCCCCGGCTCGGCGCCAAGCACGAAACGCAGATAAACGGCGCTCCAGTCCGCAACCGCGCCTTCGGCCAGCAGACAGATGAAGGCCAAGCCTCCCAATCCCAGCAGCGGGCCGGTCGGTCGGGCAAAACGGGATTCCGTGGTTTTGGCGTCGGCTTCCGGCGGCAGCAGACCACCCGCCGCCGCCAGACTCAGGAAACCCAATCCGAAGGCGGCGGCGGTCAGATGCGTCCGGGGCGCAAGACCAGTTGCCAGCGCCCATCCCCCGACCACGGCGCCGATCGCGGCGCCGATGCTGAACAGGCCGTGCATGGAAGAAAAAATAGGTCGGGCATAGCCGCGTTCCACTGCCAGCCCCTGCGCGTTCATCGCCACATCCATGGCGCCATTAGCAATGCCGAAACCCAGCAGCGCCACGATCAGCCATGGCACACTGGGGGCCAAAACCGGCAGAGGGAGGGTCAGGCAAAACGCCAAGCTGGCGGTTGCCGTGACCGCCCGGCTGCCAAACCGGCCCAGCAGCCATCCGCTGGCGCCCATCGCCACCAACCCGCCGAGCGCGATACACAGCAGCGCCAAACCCAACGCGCCCTCGCTCAGGCGGTGACGCTCCCGAACGCCGGGAATGTACGGCGCCCAACTGGCGAACACGGCGCCGTTGATAAAGAAAATCGTCAGGACGGCGCGCCGAGCCGTGGCCAGGCGCGCCGCAAGGGGCCGGACGTCCGCGCTCATGAAGGGTGGAATCCCAATATCAGACGCCTGCCCGGGGGACTGACTAGCGCGAACCCAACACCCCCCATTCCTCTTCGGCTTCCATATCTGCCGGCGTCACCGCAACCGGTCCACTGCTCATGTTGCGCTGGATGAGCAGTTGGCGATAGGCCTGATAATTGGACTCATTACCCAGATAAATACACTGGCAGAAATTCGGGTCGGCATAGTAATAGACCGGTTGTTCACCCTTGCTCCGCACTCCCACTTCATAGAGCGGCAACCGTCTCAAGCGCGACATCTTTTCAGGCGTATTGGCGGGCTTCATACTGAAGCCGGCGGCTGTTAGCAATTCTTCCTGCTGGTTGGCGGTTTGTTGCATGGCAGATGCACAACCGGCCAAGATCGTACCCAAGGCGACCGCCATCAGCCCCATGATTAATTTATCCATCGTTTTATCCTCGTCAATCAGCCTAGAACCAGGTTTCCATCTGCACTCCGAATAACCAGTGATCCGTCCCGGTCCAACCGGTTAAAGCAAAGGTATTGGGTTCCGATATGGGTTGACCATAATTAAAGTCGTTAAGGCCTTTATCCCACGTCAAATAGGAAATTAGGCCACGCAGCGCTGGCCGCACGAAGAAGCCGCCGGAGGTATCCAGATTAAAGGTCGGCGCCAGAGTAAATTTATAGAAGTTACCACTGGCTTTCGTCTTCAAATCAGGTTCAAGCTGAGGTGTGTTGGGGCCAGTATCGAGATCCTGGTATTGATAGGTCGCTTCATAAGCCATCAGGAAATTCTGCGTGATGGGCTGTTCGAGACGTAGATTAAATGATATCCACTTATACTCATCCCCCTTGTAAAAGTAGTCTTGGCTGTATTGCGCCATCAATGACGGCGCAATGCGCCAATTATCATTAATCGGCGTCACGCCAAAGGTGTAAATCCGCACGGTTTGAGCATCAGTAGTCAGGTCGCCCTGGCCACCAAGGACTTTAGGTTGAGCGCCCAAGCCATAACCATAGAGAATCCCGGTTTTGGAAAAGCCTTGAGAATAGCCATAAAAATTGGGCCGGTTATAGCCCAGCATCAGATGAACACCACTTTCCGCCGCGTCGGTGAGCGGTATAAATAGTCTATCACTGTTATTGGCGGCCCACAGGCCGGACAGCATGAATTGCCAGGGACCCACATAGTTATTGGCGGTCAGGATATAACTCTGAACTTCATCGTTTGTGGGTTCTATCGTGCCAAAATTACGTGCATATAAAGTCAGGTTGGTCGACCAGTTTTCAGTCGGTTTAACATCGTAAATGCCAGCGCCAGTACCAGCTAGAAAGACAATGTCCGAATCGAAGAAGTGAATATCGAAGTTATTGCGATCAAACCGTTTACCGGCCCACAATATCGAGTCCTTAAAAATGCTGGAATCGGCAAAACTTTGCAGATTGCCAAGTTCCGCATAGACCTGACGGACGTTCAAATTGCTATCGTCGGCAGTCCAATCATTATTGGTTAGCACCCCGTCGGCAATCATCAATCGATATTTGGAATAGGCGCCGCTTGCATGGTTGATTTTACTGTCGAAGACCGCTTCCACATATTTATCCGGTTCCACCCCCAAGCGCCCAATGGGACCGCCGAGCGCACCGGCCGGCGTCATGTAGGGACCCACCCCGCTGACATTGTTGCCGGTATCGTCGGTCAAGAAACCGGCCCGAGCATATCCCTTAAAGGTGAATTCGGGTCCCCCTGTCGCCTTGGTCTTCGCGGCTTCCTGAGCGGCCATTTCCTGCGCCAGCGCTTCGGCCTGTTTGGCCTGGATTTCGGCCTGTTTGGCCTGGATTTCGGCCTGTTTGGCCTGGATTTCGGCCTGCCTGGTTTTGGTTTTACCCTGTAGAGTCCGCGCCTCGACCTGCCTGGCTTGAGCTTCGGCCTGTTTGGCCTGAGCTTCGGCCTGCTGAGCCCGTCTCTCGGCTTGCTGAGCTTTGGTTTCCGCCTGTTGGGCGCGCTTTTCCGCCTGTTCCATGCGCTTTTCCAATTCCATCAGCCGCTTTGCCAGTTCGTCCATGTCCGCAGCCTGAGCCGTGCCGGTCAGCAATGCTAATGCGATGCCGGCGCTTAGAGTAGATTTGTTCATGCTGTCTTCCCTCGCCTGCGTTGTATATTTGAATAATATTGTTGCAATACAACCAAAGCATAGCGGCAATAAAAATGCAATACCACACTAAAAAAGGAAATATTGAGGCTGGAAAGTTGTATCAAATTTCCAAATATGGCACGCAGCCACAGTCCAGGATCGCGGCGGAATCAGCTCTCGGGAACCTGCTCCAGCCACAGCGCCTGATAGGGCTCGAGCTTCAAATCAGACCAACCATCCAGCGCTTTCCCCTCCAGACGGTCGATGAGTTCCCCGGTGAATCCCATGGCATGGATCCGGTGGCGGGGGACCGTCTGGTCGTGCTCGGTGAAATTGGCCAGCACCAGCAGGCGCCCCCGGGCGCTGGCGCGGATCAGCCCAAAAACCTGCTCGTTGTGCGTCCAGACGGCGTAACAACGGGCCTCGGCGTGCAGGCTCAGTGTGCGTTTGCTGGCCTGAATCATGCCGCGCAGGGCATGAAAAATCCGGGCGGTGAGGGTCTGCCACTCGTGCCGCTGTCCGGCCCGGTTCCAATCCATCCGGGGACGATGAATCCAGCGGTTGTCGTCCGCGAGGTTCGGGTCATCCAGATAATGCGGGTCGTTCAGCAGGCCGAGTTCGTCGCCCATGTAGATCATGGCGATGCCATTGAACGCGAGCATCATGGCGTGCAGCAGCAGGACGCGACGCACCGCCAGGTCGATTTCCCGCCAATCCTCCTTTTCAGCGGCCGCTTCCAGCCCGGCGAGGGACGCCAAAGTGCCGCTGATCCGTCGGTCGCCGGTTTTGGGATTGTGTTGGAAGGTTACGCCCCGGGCGAAGGTACCGGGAAACCGGCTGCCGTAGAAATCACTGAGAAAGGCGCGATGCAGGAAACCGGACAGGCCAATGGCCGCGGCGTCCTCGTCGCGCACCGCCCAACCGATGTCGTCATGGCAACGAACGTAGGTCAGCCAGGCGCAGCCCACGGGGGTATCCGGCATGTTCTGCAAGGCATGGGTCATCAATACCACCCGGCGCTCGGCCAGACTGCTCCATAGCAGCACCATGAATGAGTTGTGGTAAGCGATTTCGCATTCCTTGTTCGTGGCCGCGCCCAGCCCCAAGTAGGGGAGCAACCGGTCGGGCGAGACGATGGCCTCGGCCTTGAACAGCAGGCCGGGCGCGGCGATCCGGGTCAGCGCCCGAAACGCCTGCAAGAGCGCATGCGCCTCGGGCTGGTTCTGGCAGTCCGTTTGCAACCGCTTCCACATGAAGGCGACCGCGTCCAGCCGCAGGATTTCCACGCCCTGATTGGCCAGAAACAGCATGATGTCCAGCATTTCGGCCAACACCGCCGGATTGGTGTAGTTCAGATCCCACTGGTACTCGTTGAACGTGGTCCACACCCAGCGCTGGCAACGGTCGTCGTAGGTGAAGTTGCCCGGCGCGAAATCCGGAAATACTTCGGGCAGGGTCAATTCGTATTGATCGGGCATCGTCCGGTTGGGAAACAGGTGGTAATAGCCTTGATAAACCGGATCGCCAGCGACCGCCTTGCAGGCCCACTCATGTTCCTTCGCGGTATGGTTGCACACCAGGTCGATGCACAGACTGATGCCTTCAAGACGCAATGCTGTTGCCAGTTCGCGCAAATCCTCCATGGTTCCGTAAGCGGGATTGACTTGGCGGTAGTCCATGACCGCGTAACCGCCGTCATTGGCGCCGGGGCGCGGTTTGAGCAGTGGCATCAGGTGCAGGTAAGTGACCCCGAGTTCCTTCAGATACGGAATCTTGTCCTTGACACCCGCCAAGTCGCCGGCGAAACGGTCCACATAGCAAACATAACCGATCATGTGAGGCTGCTGGAACCAGTCGGGTTCGCTGACCCGCCGCAGGTCGAGCAGGCGCAATGCCTCCGGCCGGCTGGCGTAGGCTCGGGCCACAATGCTCAGCAGGTTTTCGAGATGCGCGGCAAAGTCCGGGCGCTCGCCGTACAGCTTCATCAAGGGCCTCAGCACATCCGGTAGGTACAGATCGAACCGAATGCGGAAGATGGCCTGTTCCAGAGATTCCATCTGGTCCAGGGAACCTGTTAGCAGGCGATCGAATAACCGGTTCTGATCGGCTTCGTCGAAAAGCGACGGATTGTTCATGTTTTTTTCCACGGGTAATGGCGTGCCCATCATTGTGGGCGTATGGAACTACACTATTTAAGACTAAATGCCCTGTCCAGCGTGTAAAGATGCTCGGATGACAATTCTCAAATTCTTTCTGGGGCGAGAAACCGCAACATGGCCGCTGCAATCTGTCTAGGCGAACTGCTGATCAATTTTGTCCCCACCGTGACCAGCACGGGTTTGATCGACGCGCCGGCCTTCATCAAGGCGCCGGGTGGCGCACCGGGCAACGTCGCCGTCGGGCTGGCGCGACTCGGGGTGCACAGCGCCTTCATGGGTAAGGTGGGCGACGACCCTTTCGGTCATTTTCTGGCCGACACGCTGGCGGCGGCCGGCGTCGATGTCGACCCGCTGCGCTTTTCCACCGAGGCGCGCACCGCCCTGACCTTCGTCTCGCCGCGGGCGGATGGGGAACGGGAGTTCATGTTCTACCGCCACCCCAGCGCCGACAGGCTGTTCACCCCACGGGAAGTGGACGTTGATGCGATTGGCCGCGCCCAGTTCTTGCACTTCGGTTCGATCAGCCTGATCGGCGAGCCGTCGCGCAGCGCCACGCTATACGCGGTCGATGCCGCCCGCGCCGCCGATTGAGATGGCCAAAGAGGATCCGGGTGGCCGGATAGACGAACGCCTGGGCCGACTTACTATTGAACGACACCCCATAGTACCGGAGGGGTCCTCTCGGCTTGGCGCCAAACCTCAGCCGGCGGAACGCGATCGATGGGTCCACTTGAATGAACAGCGGATCGCGGTGCCGACAATGGACATCGTGGTCATCCCCATGACCGCGAGCAGTCTGGGAGATCGGTTGTCGGAGCCCGTCGACCGGGAGCGATGCGTTATTAACGTCAAGGCTCAATGTGGATTCTGGACAGTTCGCTTGGTTACGCCACCAGTAACTCCAAAAGGGGCCTGAGTAGGCCTTTGCCCCGAACACGCGCGTTATGCACGAACTGAAAGAAACCCAAGTAGAGCGGCAGTTTCTCTTGCGAAATGCCGCGATGGGGCCGCAGCCAGGAGCGCAACAGCGACCAGAAGCCTTCGGCGGTGTTGACGTGGACCTCATGGAAGCCATCGCCATCGTCGTCGCGGGCATATTCGCCTCGGCCGTGGCACACGGCGTGGTGGTCGAAACCCCATTCCGGCAACCGGTGGTAAATGTCGTATTCGTCGGTGTACACCCGGGTTCCGGGCGCGACGCACTGCGTGACCAGCGGCCGGATCGTCGCTTGTTGGACGTTCTCCAGCATCCGGATCACGACCGCCCCGCCGCGCTGGACCATGCCGAAGATCGGCGGTTTTTCGCTTTCCAGAGTCCCGCGTCCCCGCGCCCCTTTCAGGCGTCGGCGCCGGCCTTTCCGCCCCTTTTTTTCACCGCCTCCGGATGCCCCTTGTGACCGGCCACGACGTACGCTTCATCGCATTCCACTTCTCCCGACAGGATCGGTTCCGGCTGGCGGCCGACGATCCCGTCCCGGAGTTGTTCGGTCATCCGCTGGACGTCGTTCGGGTTCGCGCCCAACTCCTGGGCGATCTGCGCGTTGGACAGGTTCAATCCCATGAAGTACAGACACAAAATCCAAACCCGCAGCGGCTGGTGACGCCCCGCCAACACCGTGCCCGTCAGATCGTCAAAGTGGCGTTGACAGCGTTCGCACCGGTACTTCCGTCGTGCCGGTTGGGTGGTGTCCCGCCCCTGCTGGGTGATCGCCGCCGCGTCGCAGTGCGGGCAGCGCACTCCCACCGGCCAGCGCAATCGACGGACCGTTTCGTAGCACTTGGCGTCATCCAACAGGTTTTGGAGGTTGATCATCGTCGCGGCAAACCTTGGGTAGCATCAGTTCGAAACCCGTTCAGAGTGGCTCCCTACCTCCATCGGGGCGAATCAATCTCAACTGTCCGGAATCCACATTGAGCCAAAATCCATGTCTGGAACACTACCCGGCACCAAGTCCACCTGCGGGCAGATGGCGAGCTGCGAGGAGGCGAGGTTCTACCTCACCCAGTGCGGCGTGAGCCGGCTGGACGGCGACGGCGTGCCGTGCGCCCGTCTGTGCAACCGCTGAACGACGGGAGGGGATCGCATGGCCTGGCTTTACCTGATCGTGGCCGGTCTGTTTGAAATCGCCTGGCCCGTGGGCCTGAAACTGTCCCAGACGCCGGGCCGGCTGATGCTGGGTGTGATCGTCGCCGTGGCCGGCATGGCCGCCAGCGGGGCCTTCCTGTGGCTGGCCCAGCGCGACATCCCCATCGGCACCGCCTACGCGGTCTGGACCGGCATCGGCGCGGCGGGAACCTTCGCGGTCGGTATCCTGTTTTATGGTGATTCCGCCAGCGCTGGGCGGCTGGTCTCGGTCGGCTTGATCATCGCCAGCATCGTCGGTTTGAAACTGGCGCACGGCGCCGGCTGAAGCGGCGCTGGCCCGTCCCGGCAAACCGCAGCGGGCCAGTGGCGAGAAAGATCAGGTCGGCGTCGCCGGTGTTGGCGATGGGCGGGCGAACACCAGACGGAACGGGCACCCCGTCGTTGAGCCCGACGGCTTCCGGCGGCCCGTCGCCCCCCTCGACCCGCCCCCGCTCCTCCAGGATCAGAGACCGCTCGGTCGGGTTCGGCCGGCGATGTCAGCGGAGGGTGACGCCCGGCTCCACCCAGGCGCGGGCCACGGAAACCACCGCATCGGCCGGGGCGTTCCACCATTCGGTAAGGTGGCCGCCTTCCGCGAAGCAATCCTCGGTCGCCGCCGGCCGATGGACCGGCGCGGCGGGATCGATCACGGCGCGCGCCCCATGCGAACGGCGGCCTCCCGACCCCCATAGTAGCCCGGCACCCGCTCCAGCGTCCGATACCCCAGCCGTTGGTAGAAGGCGCGGGCACCGGCGTTGTCCGCCCGCACCTCCAGGACGATCCGGGCGAGACCGGCCACCCGCGCCGGCCGCTCCAGCCACTCCAGCAGGCGCCGCCCGATCCCTTGTCCTTGCCACGCGCGGTCCACGGCCAACAGGTTCAAGTGCGCCTCCTCCAGACCGTACCGCATGATCCCGAAGCCCGCGATCCCCTCCCGAATCCGCGCGACCAACACGTTGGTTTCCGGGTGGCGGATGCTCGCCTCGACCCGTCGCGGCACCCACGACCGGGGCAAGCCGGTCTCGATCAGCGTGCGCGAGCGCTCGGCGATCGCGGGCGCGTCCGCGATCCGGGCCAAGGTTAACGCGCTGTCGGGCACGAGCACGGCTGGCCTACCTCTTCTGGAACAGGGATTTCGGCGGTACTCTACAATCATTCGCGCGGCGTCGCCGAACCCAAACGAGCGTGCCGCCGCGAACCGATCGCGACGCCTTCCACCCCGAACCGGTTGACCCGCCATGACCGACCCCGCCGACCCCGCCCCCCACCGCCCGACCCTCGCCGACCTCGACCCCGAAAGCGCCACCACCGACGCCCTGATTGCGAGGGT
>Ga0209607_1001875_pt1 | contig 17387 bp, 17 predicted proteins | sample AD_UKC117_MetaG_FD_184413 | JGI IMG/M metagenome (GOLD analysis project Ga0209607, IMG submission 184413) | Active sludge microbial communities of municipal wastewater-treating anaerobic digesters from Hong Kong - AD_UKC117_MetaG (SPAdes)... | ecosystem: Engineered > Bioreactor > Anaerobic >... | reverse complement strand
GCCCGGTGGCTCACCCTGCCCGCCGGCACCGAGTGACGCCGTGCCGATTCGGGGCGCCGCGCCTCAGCGCAGGGGCTGCATGTCGAAGGCCGACCACAGGGGACCGGCGTCGTCGGGCACGGTCTTGTGCCAGCGCGGCGTGGTGATCCAGCACTCGCTGCCATTAGGGTCGCAGTTGGTCGTCACGACGCCGCCGCCAGGCGCCGGCGCCTCCTCGAGTGGGATGCCCAATTCGCCTTCGCAGTCGAACTCCGAGATCACGCTGACCCTGCCGGTGGCCACGGCATACACGCCGCTGGTCTCGACACAGTCCGTGTTGCCGCTGAGCGAGAACCAGATCTGTGCCGAATCCGCCGTGAAGTCGATCCGGTCGTCGCCGACCCCGAGCGGGGTGACGCCGTCGTCCGGCCAGATCACGGTCTGCACCACCCGCTTGACTCCGGTGGCCCGGGTGATGACCACCAGGCGGTGAGAGCCGCATCCGGCGGCCTGCTTGGTGCGTTGGACATAAGCGAAGTACTTGCCGTCGGCCGACCAGGCGGGCTGCGAATTGCCGCAGGTCGTGGCGCCGTCGGTGGTCAACCGCTTGGCCACACCGCCCGCCGCTGGGACGGCGTAGATGTCGCCCTTGCCGTTGATCACCTTGACGAAGCCGACCTGACTCGGCTTGCCGGTGACGGGCATCCAATTGGGCTGCCAACTCCGGCCGACCGACACCGTCTTCTTGGCCGTGCCGTCGGGCTTCATCACGACGATATTGCGAGCGCCGGTGGCGTAGGCGAGTTTGGTGCCGTCCTGCGACCAGCGCGGGTGGTCACCGACACCGGGTGTCAGCCGCTTCGTCATCACCTGGCCGGCGACGAGCCGATCGCTGTAGATGCTGTGGTCGAGACCGACGTACGCCAGGGCGCCGGGCCGGCCGGGGGAGGTGGCGTGGCTACCGGTCGCGGCGAGTCCCACGGCCGCCGTCACAGCCAGCGCGCTCGTCAGGAGTCTCGCGGGAGTGTTCATGAGCTTTCCCTCTCTCGTCGGGGGGCGGCCGGTGGCCCCCCTTTCGATGGTAGGGACTCGGCAGGTGGCCGGCGACCGGTTGTGAGCTACCGATCATTGGCGCACGCGTTCCCAGTGATCGGCGGGGCCCACCGAGCCGCCGGGGGCGGTCGCCTGGGCCTCGTGTCCCCAGCGGGTGAAGCCGGCCGATTCGAGGATCCGGTTGCTGACGGCGTTGTCGGCGGCGGTCTCGGCGACGAGGCGGCGTAGGCCGAGCCCGTCGGGCGAGAGGGCGTACGCCGTGGCGAGCCGCGTTGCGCGGGAGGCGAATCCGCGGCCGCGGGCGCTCGGCTTGAGGAAGTAGCCGAGTTCGGCGGTGTCCCCGTCGGTCATCGACCCCTGGTGCACGAAGACGAGCATCTCACCGACCGGCTCGTCGGTGGCGGGGTCCGCAATGCACCAGTTGACGGAGGTTCCCTGCGACATCAGCTCCCGCCGCCGCATCAGCCAGGCCTCGAAGGTCTCGGCCGTGGGGATCGCGCGCTCGGGCACGTGATGGCTCGGATGGTCGTGCGGCTCCGCGACCGCGAGGTCGTCGTCGCGCCACCCGCGCAGCCGTATGCCGTCGCTCTCGAGCGTCGGGGGCTCGAACCACGGTGCCTTCGGTTTCGTGAGGTCGTCGTCCGCGCCCACGCTGGCCGCCCAGGCGTCGAGGGCGACCGCCTCCGGGTCGCCGGGTGCCGGGGCGAGTTTCTGCGGCAGCAGCCCGTGGTGCTGGAATCCGCACGCCCACGCCACGCGCCACGAGGCGAAGTTGCCGCGGGCGGCATACCAGTAGAGGCGGTGCCCGCCGAGGTCGCCGAAGTAGTAACCGGCGAGCAGCCGGACGGCGCGCGACATCAAGCCCCGACCGCGGCCGGCCGGATGCAGCCCGAAGCCCACCTCGGCGGTTCCGCCCGGCCCGTGGCGCAGGTCGATCGTGCCTAAGTACTCGTCGGGATCGGCGGCGCCGGCGATCGCCCAGTGCAGGTTCCCCGTGCCCGCGTTCCAGCCGTCCTCGATCAGCGTGCGGAACTCCTGCGCCTGCTGCATTCCGTATGGCCGCGGCACGGTCGTCCACCGCATCGAGGCGGGGTCGTTCGACTGGGCCACGATGCCCTCGGCGTCCGACGGCCGGTGTGCGCGCAGCAGCACCACGCCATCGGTGAGGGTGGGGACCACGTCGGGGAACGCCATACCGCCCATCCTTTCCTGGCCAGGGGCGGAGGTTCCAGTCGATTGCCGGTATGCCGCGCCGGCCGGAATCATCCGGCCGGAACCATCCCGGCGGGGCGAGGCGTTGGGGCCACGGTGGAGGCTCGATTAGGCTGAGCAGGTTCCGAGAGCTACGTCAGGAGAAGTCGCGTGCCCAAGTTCGTCGAGAGGCTGCTGCGTGCCGGCGAAGGCCGCACCGTCAAGCGGCTGGAGAGCATCGCCGCGCAGGTCAACGCCATCGAAGAGGACTTCGAGAAGCTCACCGACGCCGAGCTGCGCGCCGAGACCGACGTCTTCAAGCAGCGCCTCGCCGACGGGGCCACCCTCGACGACATCCTCCCCGAGGCCTTCGCCGCCGTCCGCGAGGCGAGCAAGCGCACCCTCGGCAAGCGGCACTTCGACGTGCAGATCATGGGCGGCGCGGCCCTGCACCAGGGCAATGTCGCCGAGATGAAGACCGGTGAGGGCAAGACGCTCGTCGCGACCCTGCCGTCCTATCTCAACGCCCTGACCGGCAAGGGCGTCCACGTCATCACCGTCAACGACTACCTCGCGGCATACCAGTCCGAACTGATGGGCCGCATCCACCGCATGCTCGGCATCGAGACCGGCTGCATCCTCTCGGACATGACGCCGGAGCAGCGGCGCGCCGAATACGCCAAGGACATCACCTATGGCACCAACAACGAGTTCGGCTTCGACTACCTGCGCGACAATATGGCCTGGTCCACCGACGAACTCGTGCAGCGTGGCCACAACTTCGCCATCGTCGACGAGGTCGACTCGATCCTCATCGACGAGGCCCGCACCCCGCTGATCATCTCCGGGCCGGCCGACCAGCCGACCAAGTGGTACACCGAGTTCGCCAAGATGGTCACCCGGCTCAAGCGGGGAGAGTTCGAGTCCGGCCTCGGCGACTACGAGGTCGACGAGAAGAAGAAGACCATCGGTGTGCTGGAGTCCGGCATCGACAAGATCGAGGACTTCCTCGGCATCGACAACCTCTACGAGTCGGTCAACACCCCCCTGATCGGCTACCTGAACAACGCCATCAAGGCCAAGGAGCTCTTCCACCGCGACAAGGACTACATCGTCGCGAACGGGGAGGTGCTCATCGTCGACGAGCACACCGGGCGCATCCTCTCCGGCCGCCGCTACAACGACGGCATGCACCAGGCCATCGAGGCCAAGGAGGGGGTGGAGATCAAGAACGAGAACCAGACGCTCGCGACCATCACCCTCCAGAACTACTTCCGCATGTACGACACCCTCTCGGGCATGACCGGCACGGCCCAGACCGAGGCGGCCGAACTGCATTCGATCTACAAGCTCGGCGTGGTGCCGATCCCGACGAACATGCCGATGATCCGCGCCGACCAGGCCGACCTGGTCTATCGGACCGAGGAGGCGAAATACCGCGCCGTCGTCGACGACATCGTGGCGAAGCACCGCAAGGGGCAGCCGGTGCTCGTCGGCACCGTGTCGGTCGAGAAGTCGGAGTATCTGTCGGATCAGTTGCGGCGCAACGGAGTTCCGCACGCGGTCCTCAACGCCAAGCAGCACGAGCGGGAGGCGTCGATCGTCGCCGAGGCCGGCCGCAAGGGGGCCGTGACCGTGGCGACCAATATGGCCGGCCGCGGCACCGACATCATGCTCGGCGGCAACCCCGAGTTCCGGGCCGTCGCCGAGCTGAAGAAGCGCGGCCTGGATCCGCAGGAGACGCCGGAGGAGTACGAAGCGGCCTGGGACGAGGCGCTCGCGCAGGCCGAGGCGGCCGTCGCCGCCGAGCACGACGAGGTCACCGAACTCGGCGGGCTCTATGTCCTCGGCACCGAGCGGCACGAGTCGCGCCGCATCGACAACCAGTTGCGAGGGCGCTCCGGGCGTCAGGGCGACCCGGGGGAGTCGCGCTTCTACCTGTCCTTGCAGGACAACCTGATGCGCCTGTTCAACGCCGGGTTCGTCGACCGGGTCATGCAGTCGACCGGCATGGACGACGACACCCCGATCGAGGGCAAGCTGCTCTCCCGCTCCATCGAGAGTGCCCAGAGCCAGCTCGAGGGGCAGAACTACGAGATCCGCAAGAACGTCCTCAAGTACGACGATGTCCTCAACCGCCAGCGCGAGGTCGTGTATGCCGAGCGGCGCCGGGTCCTCGAGGGTGAGGACCTCGAGGAGCAGGTCCGCAGCTTCATGACCGACGTGACCGAAGGCTATGTCGTGTCCGAGACCGCCGAGGGGTATGCCGAGGACTGGGACCTCGACCGTCTCTGGGCCGCGCTGAAGAACCTCTATCCCGTCGGGGTCACCCAGGAGCAACTTGAGGAGGCCGCCGGCGGCCGCACCGGGCTGACGTCGGAGGCCCTGCGCACCGAACTCGTTTCCGATATCCACCACGCGTATGACGCGCGCGAGGCCGCCCTCGGCGAGGGCGTCACCCGCGAACTCGAGCGCCGGGTGATCCTGTCGGTGTTGGACCGCAAGTGGCGCGAGCACCTCTACGAGATGGACTACCTCAAGGAGGGCATCGGGCTGCGGGCGATGGCCCAGCGCGACCCGCTCGTCGAATACCAGCGCGAGGGCTACAACCTGTTCGAGGCCATGAACGAGGCGATCAAGGAGGAGGCCGTCGGCTTCCTCTTCAACGCCGAGGTCCAGGTCCAAGAGCCCGAACCGGCACCGCTGCAGCCGGTCGCCATCGGCGACATGCTCCGCGGCCTGGACGCCGCCCCGGCCGACCAGCGGCAGCCGCAGGACCCCGCCCTCGAGGCAGCCTCGGCTGCAGCCCGCCCGGAGGTGCACGCCAAGGGACTGGACGAGATCGTGCGCCCCTCACGCCTGCACTACTCCGCTCCCAGTGCGGACGGCGGCGTCGAGGAACACGACGAGGGCAGCGCTGCCCCCGAACTCTCCGACGCCCAACTCGCCGGCGCCCGCCGCAACGATCCCTGCCCCTGCGGCTCGGGCAAGAAGTTCAAGATGTGCCACGGCAAGGGCGCCTGAGCGGCTCAGCCCAGTTCGAGGGCGGTGACGCGCCAGCCGGTCCTGCCGGCCTCGGCACGCAACGCCATCGCCCGCACCCGGGGTCCGGCGAGGACGAGCACGACGCTCTCGGTGACGGTCTCGTCCGGACGCGTGCTGTGCACCTTCGCGACGGTCGGGCGGCGCATCTTGGTGGCGGCGTTCTCCCGCCGCCGGGAGGCCGATGCGTGACGTCGCGCGACGGCGAGGTAAACGTCGGGCGCGCACGAGCGCACCACCTGTGACGGCGGCCGCAAGCCCAGCATCACTTCGAGCAGGGCCTGGGCGATCCCGCCGATCCAGTCGTGCGGATCGGGTAGATCGGTTGGTGCCACCGCCCGCTCCACGTCGCTGCGACGCGGCATCAACTCGAAGGCCAAGGCGTCCTGGACATAGGGCATGCTGCGCTCGTAGCCCGTGCCGAGTGCCTCGATCGGGATGTCGGCGGGCAGCGCCGGCGGCCGGTGTTCGGGGATTGGCAGCACCTTGATGGGTGGCAATGCCGCCGGCGCTGCGGCGCGCTTCGACGTCCGGGTGCTCATGACGCCACGTCCGACGGGACGACCAAGCGCAAACCCGGACGGATCAAGTCGGGGTCGGCGCCGATGCGGGCGCGGTTCGCGGCATACCAGCGGGGCCATTCGGCGTCGATCTGTGCGGCGGAGGCGCTCGGGCCGAGCCGGCGGGCGACGATATCCCACAGGCACTCGCCCCGGCGGACCACGACCTCCTCGAGGCCGGTGCCCGTGTCGGTGCCGGTGCGGGTCAGCCGGATCAGCGGCGAGGCGGTGTCGGCGCCGGCCCCCCAACGCGGATCGGGTGCCACGGCCGGGCTGGAGGGGAGCCCAGCCGTAGCACCCGCCCCCGGCTGGGCCGGGGCCGTGAGGACCGTCTGCGGCGCCGGCATCGTCGCCGCGGCCGGTGTCGCGCTGCCGATTCCCACGCCGATCAGGGCCGCGGCGATCCGCGTGCGCCACGTCATCGTCGTCGCAGCTGCCAGCTGCCGACGGGCGCGGGCGAACACCTGACATTGATGCGTGATGTCCAAGACGGCGGCGAGCAGGACGGCGAGTCCCGCCGTAGCCAGCACGGCGATGAGCGCCGCCTGCGGGTCAGCCTGCGCCGCGCCGATCGCGGCCATGGCGACCGACCCCATGTGCCAGGTGATGACCGTGAGCAGCGCATTGACCCCCGCCAGGGCGGCAAGGGTCGCGATCGTGCGGACCCGGGTCGGTCGTGCCGGACGCCCCCCGTATGCCATGACTCCTCCTGCAGGTGATGCGCCAGATCGCGCCACGATGATGTCGTTTGGTGAAGTTTGCTGCAGTTTGAGACACTCTGCAACAGATAGCCGCTGATCCTGTGGAGAACGCGCAGCGACCGCCCGCTCTACCTACGATTGGGCGGCATGGAGTCCGGCCACCGGTGGGAGCGGCTCTTCGCCGACCTGGAGGCGCAGGTCGCGGCGGAGGAATTGCGCGAACGCGATCTCGAGATCGCCGACCGCACCCGCCGTGAGCGTGCGCTGACCACGCTCGGCGGACGGCTGGCCGCGCACCGGGGCGAGCTGGTCGACCTGCACTTAGTCGCCGGGATCCGGGTGCATGGCCGCCTGATCGACATCGGAGCTGACTGGCTCGCCCTCGCCCCCACACCACATCGCGCCGTTCTGGTCCCGCTGAGCGCCGTCGTCGGCGTCGGCGGTCTGGGGCCGCGGACCTTCGAAGGCGGCAGCGCCCGGCGCTTCGCCCTGGGCTCGGCGTTGCGCGAGATCAGCCGGGACCGGCGCCGCGTGCAAGTCCTCGACACCGCGGGCAAGGCGACCGAAGGCACCATCGACGTCGTCGGCGCCGATTTCGTCGACCTCGCCGAGCACCCCCGCGACGAGGCGCGACGGGGCGATAACGTCCGTGCCGCGCGCACGATCCCCTTCGCCGCCATCGCTTGCGTGCACAGCGAATAAGGGTCAGCCGGAGTCGCGATCCCCCTGGGCGCGCACGAAGTCGGCCGTCTCGGCATACATCCGTTGGATGTAGTCCTCGAGCACGCTCGTCTCCACCCGCCACTGTCCGCGTCCGCCGATCTTGATGGCGGGCAGATCGCCCGAGCGCACCAGCGCGTAGGCCTGGGCGGCAGAGATGTCGAGGATCTCCGCGAGCTCGGTGAGCGAGATGAATCGCTTCGGCATGCCCCGATTCTGCCGCACCGCGACCGGTCGACCGTCGCGTGTTATCCCCAGCCGCGTCGTTTCAAGATGCCGACTCGCGCGCTGTGGGTCATAGTGGCTGCACACATCAGGCCCGTGGGGGGAGACACTCATGTCGCAATTGCCGCAACCGCGTGCGAAGCGCCTGCGCCGCCCGTCGTGGCGCGACACGCGCCTGCTCGTCGGGGTGGCTCTGGTCCTGCTGGCGACCGCGCTGGGGGCTTATGGTCTGCGCGCCGCGGATTCCCGCGTTCCGGTGTATGCCGCGCGCACCCAGCTCGTCGCCGGTCAGCGCCTGACGCCGGAGTCGCTGCAGCGCGTGGACGTCCAGTTGTCGGACGTGTCGGCCGGTTATCTTCCGGTCGCCGACGGGCTGCCGTCGGACGGGTATGTGCTACGGGAGGTTCGTTCGGGTGAGTTGGTGCCGCGCGCGGCCGTGGGCAGCGGCGCGGAGGTCGCCGTCTCGCCGCTGTCGATCGTGGTAGATCAAGCCTCCGCGGGGGCCCTGGTCGTCGGCTCGACGGTGGATGTCTATGCGAGCACTCCCAAGGCGGACAAGAGCTCCGGATCCGGGTATGACGCCCCGCGAGCAGTGCTCGAGTCGGTGCAGGTTGCCCGACTCAGTTCGGGGTCGGGATTCGGCTCCTCCAGCAGGAGCAGTGCCGTCCAGGTCCTGGTGCCGCGCGAGCACATCGCCGCCCTGATCACCCTGGTCGACGCCGAGGCGCACTTCACCCTGGTGCCCGTGCCCGGCTCGGCCCTGCGGGAGGCTTCGTGACCGTCCGCATCCTCACCGGCGTCGAACCGCGCCACGAGGCGCTCGTCGCCCGGCACCTCGCGAGTCTGCCCGGGGTCGAACTCGTCCGCCGTTGCCCCGACCTCGCCGATCTCGTCGCAGCCGCGTCAGCGGGGCTCGCCGATGCCGCGATCGTGTCCGCCGGCCTGCGTGGGATCGATCGGGACACGCTTGGTCACCTGCGCGATTGCGGTGTGGTGGCTGTCGGCCTGGTCGATGACGAGGAGCAGGAGCGACGGCTGCGTCAGCTCGGGGTGGCCGCGACCTTGCCGGCGGACTGCACGGCCGAGGAGATCGACGCCGTGCTCACCCGCTCGCTCGGCCGAGGGTCGGCCGAGGCCGGGGCGGTCTCCGACGAGGAGTGGGCGGCCCTCGAGGCGGGCTTGGACCCGGCGGGCGCTCCTGCGCCGCCCGACACGCAGGATCCGCGGGAGCGGGCCGGCCGCGGCCGGCTGGTGGTCGTATGGGGTCCGGCCGGGGCGCCGGGCCGCACCAGCGTCGCCATCAACCTCGCCGGCGAACTGGCGCTGACCGGCCGGAGTGTCTTGCTCATCGACGCCGACACCTATGGCGCGAGCATCGGACAGGCCTTGGGTCTGCTCGACGAGGCCCCCGGCCTCGCGGCGGCGGCCCGGGCCGCTGAGCTCGGGACTCTCGACGTGCCGACGCTGGCGCGCTTGTCGCCGGTCGTCGAGCCGGGATTCCGCGTGCTGACCGGGTTGCCGAGTGCGAGCCGGTGGCCCGAAGTGCGTGCCGACTCGATGGGTCACCTGCTCGACCTGGCCCGTGCGCTCTCGCAGGTCGTGGTCGTCGACATCGGTTTTTGCCTCGAGGACGACGAGGAACTCAGCTACGACACGCGGGCGCCCCGGCGCAACGCCGTGGCCGTCACCACGCTGGCGGAGGCCAACGCCGTGGTGGCGGTCGGAGCGGGTGATCCCGTCGGGCTGCAACGACTTGTCCGTGCCCTGCCGGACGTGCAGGCGGTCAGCCCGCGCGTGCCCACGGTCGTGATCAACAAGGTCCGTGCCGGCGTCGCCGGCGCCTCCCCGGCCAAGCGCATCTGCGAGGCCCTCGACCGGTTCGCCGCCGTCAGCGTCGAGCACACCATTCCCGAGGATCAGGGTGCCTTCGACAAGGCGCTGCTCGCCGGACGGCTGCTGCTCGATGTCGCCCCCAAGAGCGCCGCCCGCTCCCGGATCCGCGACATCGCGCTCGCCGTCGCGCCAGATCGGGCCGTGGCGGTGGCGCCGGCCGCCGCGGGCGCCCGCCAGGGCAAAGGATCCTTCGGCCGGCTCGCGGCCGTGCGCCCCTCGTGGCGACAGGGCACCTCCTGATCCGCGACTGCTAATCCGCGATTGCGGCGGCGGGTGCCGATAGGGTCCCTGGGCAGGGCGAATGCGCAGGACGGATGCGTAGGAAGATGCACAGGCCCGATGCATCAGGACGGCGCGTCAGACCCAACCGAGCAGGAGGGTGCGATGGCGGATCGAGGCACATTCCTCGGCTGGCCGGTGCTGCGGCAGCTGGCGAGCGGCGACTTCCTGGGCCGCGGGCCGGCGGTGACCACGCGGCATACCCGCGAACGGACGGCACGCACCGCAACCGCTGACAAGGTCGTCAAATCCGTCTGCCCCTATTGCGCCGTCGGCTGCGGGCAGAACATCTTCGTCAAGGACGGCCGGGTCGTGCAGATCGAGGGCGACCCCGACAGTCCCGTCAGCCGGGGCCGGTTGTGCCCCAAGGGCAGCGCCAGCGAGCAGCTGGTCAACAACCCCCGCCGCCAGACCACCGTCCTGTATCGCGCGCCCTACGCCACCGACTGGACACACCTCGGCCTGGACGAGGCGACCGACATGATCGCCGACCGGGTGGTCGAGACCCGCCGGCGCACCTGGCAGGACAAGGACGAGCACGGCCAGTTCCTGCGCCGCACCATGGGCATCGCGAGCCTGGGCGGGGCCGCGCTGGACAACGAAGAGAACTACCTGATGAAGAAGCTGTATACGGCCATGGGCGCGATCCAGGTCGAGAACCAGGCGCGTATTTGACACAGCTCCACGGTTCCCAGTCTGGGAGCCTCGTTCGGGCGCGGCGGCGCCACGCAGTTCGTGCAGGACATGGCCAATTCGGACTGCATCGTCATCCAAGGCTCCAATATGGCCGAGTGCCACCCGGTGGCCTATCAGTGGGTGACGGAGGCGAAGCTGCGTGGTGCCCGGGTGATCCACGTCGACCCGCGTTTCACCCGCACCTCCGCCGTGGCCGACCGGCACATCCCCATCCGCGCCGGCAGTGACGTCATCCTCCTCGGTGCCCTGATCAACCACGTGCTGACCACCGAGACCTACTTCCGCGACTACGTCCAGGCCTACACCAACGCCACGATGCTCGTCTCCGACGACTTTCAGGACACCGAGGATCTCGGCGGCGTCTTCTCCGGCTACGACCCCGAGACCGGGCAGTACGACCTGACCAGCTGGGCCTACAAGTCCCGGGCGGCGGGGGAGGAGAAGGTCGGCGAGCCCGGCCCGGAGGAACACGGCGCCGAGCAGGCAGCGGTGGCCGAGGGACAGGCATACGGCTCGGGCGGCCCGCCGCTCGATCACGCGCTCATCGAGCGCGACCCGACGATGACCGACCCGCGGTGCGTGCTGCAGGTGCTGCGGCGCCATTACGCGCGCTATACCCCCGCACTCGTCACCGAGGTCTGCGGCATCGGGCGCGAGGACTTCGACTATCTCGCCCGCTCGATCGTCGAGAACAGCGGCCGGGAGCGGACGACGATGTTCGCGTATGCGGTGGGCTGGACCCAGCATTCCCTCGGGGCCCAGTTCATCCGCACCAGCGCGATCCTGCAGCTGCTCATGGGCAATGTCGGGCGGCCGGGCGGCGGGATCATGGCGCTGCGCGGTCACGCCTCCATCCAGGGAGCCAGCGACATCCCGACCCTGTTCAACCTGCTGCCGGGCTATCTGCCGATGCCGGTGGCGGGCAAGCACGAGTCCCTCGGGCAATACCTCGAGGCCGTTTTCTCCAAGCGGCAGAAGGGTTTTTGGACCAAGGCCGACACGTACATGGTCAGCCTGCTCAAGGCGTGGTGGGGCGATGCGGCGCAGCCGGACAACGACTTCTGCTACGACTACCTGCCCCGGCTGAACGGCAACCACAACACTTATCAGTCGGTCATGGACATGATCGCCGGCACGGTCAAGGGCTATTTCCTCCTCGGTCAGAACCCGGCCGTCGGGTCCGCCCACGGCCGGATGCAGCGTTTCGGCATGGCCAATCTCGACTGGCTCGTCGTGCGAGATATCAACCTCATCGAGTCGGCGACCTGGTGGAAGGACGGCCCCGAGATCGCCTCCGGCGAGATGGAGACCGACAAGATCGCCACCGAGGTCTTCTTCCTTCCGGCGGCCAATCACGCGGAGAAGGACGGCACCTTCACCCAGACCCAGCGGATGCTGCAGTGGCACTTCAAGGCCGTCGAGCCGCCGGGCGACGCCCGCTCCGACCTGTGGTTCTACTACGTCCTCGGCCAGAAGATCCGCGAGCGGCTCGCCGGCTCCACCGACCCGGTCGACCGGCCCTTGCTCGACCTGACCTGGGACTATCCGCAGGACGAGCACGGTGAGCCGGACGCCGACGCGATCCTGCGCGAGGTCAACGGCACCTATCTGACCGGGGAGAAGGCCGGGCAGGCGCTGCCCGGTTTCGTCGAACTCAAGGCCGACGGCTCGACCGCCTCCGGGTGTTGGATCTATTCCGGCGTGTATGCCGGTGAGGTCAACCGGTCCAAGAACAAGGTCCCCGACGCCGAGCAGAGCTGGGTCGCACCCGACTGGGGCTGGGCCTGGCCGATGAACCGGCGCATCCTCTACAACCGCGCGTCCGCCGACCCGCAGGGCCGGCCGTGGAGCGAACGGAAGGCCTACGTCTGGTGGGACGAGGAACAGGGCACGTGGGTGGGCCACGATGTGCCCGACTTCCCGGTGACCACGGACCCGGCATACCGCCCGGCGGACACCGCGACCGGACCGGACGCCCTCGCCGGCGACGATCCGTTCATCATGCAGGCCGACGGCAAGGGCTGGCTATTCGCGCCCAAGGGCATGATCGACGGGCCGATGCCGACCCACTACGAGCCGCAGGAGAGCCCGGTCGACAACGCCCTCTATCCCCAGCAGCGCAATCCGTCGCGGCTGGTCTATCCGCGCAAGGACAACCTCACGGCGCCGTCGGCGGGGGATCCCGGTGTCGATGTCTATCCGTATGTCGCGACGACCTACCGGCTGACCGAGCATCACACCGCGGGGGCGATGAGCCGCTGGCTGCCGTATCTGTCGGAGCTGCAGCCGGAGTTCTTCTGCGAGGTCAGCCCCGAGCTCGCCGCCGAACGCGGCCTCGAGAACGGCGGGTGGGCGACGCTGATCTCGCCGCGCTCGGCGATCGAGGCGCGGGTGCTGGTGACGGAGCGGATGACTCCGCTGGTCGTCGGCGGGCGCACCGTGCACCAGATCGGTATGCCGTATCACTGGGGCGTCGGCGGCACCGGCGCTGTGGTGCAGGGAGATTCGGCCAACGACCTGCTCGGGGTCACCCTCGACCCCAACGTCTCGATCCAGGAGAGCAAGGTCAGTTCGGTCGACATCCAGCCGGGGCGGCGCCCGCACGGGGCCGACCTGCTGCGGCTGGTGCAGGACTATCAGTCCCGGTCCGGGATCACGGTGATGACCGGCAACGACCGGCTCGAAGGACGCCGAGGAGCGTGAGGAGGCCCGGTGAGCATCTCGACGTCGCCCGCCGAATGGGGCAAGGGAGTGCGCTCGATGCTGCGCGACAGCATGGACGCCCACTTCTGGAAGAACCAGCTGAGCGGCCCCACCGATCCCGCGCAGGACGCCGCGTGGCCGGACCCGCCGCCGCGCAAGGGGTTCTTCACCGACACCTCGATCTGCATCGGCTGCAAGGCGTGCGAGGTGGCGTGCAAGGAGTGGAACCAGTTGCCGATGGACAACATCGGCATGACCGGCAACTCCTACGACAACACCGGCCACCTCGGCGCCAACACCTGGCGGCATGTCGCCTTCGTCGAGCAGTCGGCCGAGCACATCGCGCAGGCCCGGGTCGCCGGGGCCCGCCTCGTGGAGTTGGGTATGCCGCGGGTGCGGGATGCCGCTGTCGGGTCGCCGGACGCCGTGCTACCGCGGGCGGACGCTGGGCTCCCGCGGGCGACGGCGATGAACTCCAGCCGGGCGGTCCCGAGCGGGTTGCCGCTCGACGGCCCGGGCACCCGCGCCGCCCTGCCCTCTGAGTCGAGTGAGCGCGACACGCCCACAAATGGGCTCGATCCTGGGCGTGTCGCGCTCACTCGACCGGGGGAGGAGGACGCCTCGGCGATGCAGTGGGCCGCCGAACAGGCCCTGGCGGAGGGCACCGTCCCGGACTTCCGCTGGCTCATCGCCAGCGACGTCTGCAAACACTGCACGCACGCGGGCTGCCTGGATGTCTGCCCGACCGGCGCGCTCTTTCGCACCGAGTTCGGCACGGTGGTCGTGCAGGACGAGGTGTGCAACGGCTGCGGCTACTGCGTGGCCGCCTGCCCCTTCGGCGTCATCGACAAACGCAAGGACCCGACCACGACGGGCGCGGCACGTCAGGTCGAGATCGGCATCGCCAACAAGTGCACCCTGTGCTACGACCGGATCTCTCTCGACGCCAAGCCGGCGTGCGCTCAGGCGTGCCCGACGACGTCGATCCAGTTCGGCGACCTGGACGAGATGCGCGAGCGCGCCCGGGAGCGCGTGGAAGCGTTGCACGCCAACGGTTTCACCGAGGCGCGGCTCTATGGGGCCAACCCCAACGACGGGGTCGGGGGCACCGGGTCGGTCTTCCTGCTGCTGGACGAGCCGGAGGTCTATGGCCTGCCGCCGGACCCGATCGTGACCACGCACGACCTGCCCGACATCTTCCGCAAGGCCGGCCTCGCCGGCCTGACGATGCTCGCCGGAGCCGCGGTGAGCTTCTTGGGACGAGGCAACTCATGAGTGACGCGGAGGAGCAGAGAGCCGCCGGAAACACGAACGGCCCTGTGCCGCAGCCTGATACGGACGCGGGGGAGTCGGGGGCGGTGACCGCGACAGCGGCCGCGCCAGTGCGCCGTCGCCGGCGGCGACGCGACGACATCATGGTGCCCGACGCGGCGTTCGACTCCTACTACGGGCGGTCGGTGGTCAAACCCGCGCCATGGGACTACAAGATCCCCACTTATCTCTACAGCGGCGGTCTGGCGGCGGGCTCGGCGCTCGTCGCCGCCGGCGCGGAGATGACGGGCCGGACTCTGCTGCAACGCAATGCGCGGCTGACGGCGCTCGGCGCGCTCGGCGTGAGCACCGTCGCGCTCGTCGCCGACCTCGGCCGGCCCTCGCGGTTCGTCAACATGCTCCGGGTGATGAAGCTGACCTCCCCGATGAGCATCGGCAGCTGGATCCTCGCCGGATTCGGCGCCTTCACCGGGGTCGCGGCCGCGTCCGAGGTGGCGAAGTTCGTCATCAAACCCCACAGCGCGATCAACCGCTACCTGCCGATCGTCGACCGCGGCGCCAGCATCGGTGCGGGATTCTTCTCGGCCCCGCTCGCGGCATACACCGCAGTCTTGCTGTCCAACACCGCGACCCCGACGTGGCACGGGATCTATCGCGAACTGCCCTTCGCCTTTGTCGGCTCCGGGATGGCCGCCGCCGGCGGCGCCGCGATGGTCACGACGACGACGCGACAGACCGCGCCGGCCCGGCGGATGGCCCTCGGCGGCGCCGCACTGGAGTTGACCGCCTTCCGGCTGCTGGAGCACAACGCCGGGCTCGTAGGGGAGCCGCTGCGGCAGGGCAAAGCCGGGCAGCTGCTGGGGGCGAGCACCGCGCTCAGCCTCACCGGCATCGGCCTGACGGTGCTCGCGGGCCGCTGGCGGCCGGCGGCGGTGCTCGCAGGCCTGGCCTTCAACGGGGCGTCGGCCACCTTGCGGTTCGGGGTATTCCACGCCGGCATCGAATCGGCCAAAGACCCGAAATACACGGTGGTGCCGCAGAAGGAGCGCATCGCCGCCCGGGAGGCGCAGGCCGCGCTGTCCTGGTCCTCCAACGCCTCGACTCCCGGCGCCCTCCGTCCCCCTACGTCGCAGTCCCCCCAGGAGTTGGCATGACCGAAACCGTTGCAACGACGACGAAAGCCGCTGGCTGATCCTGCTCGGCGGCGTGCTCGTCCAGCTGGCCATCGGCGCCGTCTATGCCTGGAGCACCTTCAGCAAGGCGTTCGTCGCGCCCGAGTCGGCGATGCACCTGACCAAGTGGTCGCGGCCATCCCCTTCGAGGTCGCCATCGGGATGATCTTCGTCGGGGCCTTCATCGGCGGCAAGATCCAGGACCGCCGCGGGCCACGGACGGTCGCACTCGTCGGTGTCGTCATCTATGCCATCGGCATCATCCTCAGCTCCTTCGCCCGCGAGCGCAGCGACCTGTAGATGCTCATCCTCGGCTACGGCGTGCTCAGCGGGTTCGGTCTCGGCATGGCCTATATCGTCCCGATCGCCATGCTGCAGAAGTGGTTTTCCGACAAGGCCGGCCTGATCACCGGCATAGCCGTCGGCGGCTGCGGCGCCGTCATCACCTCGCCCGTCGCCGGCGCGTTGATCGCCAACGACAAGGCCTACCCGACCGCGCCCTTGCGCATCCTCGGCATCGCCTACCTGATCGTGGGCGTCCTCGGCGCGCTGCTGTTCGCCAACCCGCCCAAGGGCTACCGCCCACCCGGCATGGCCGCACCGGCGGCGACACCCACCGGGAGCGCGACCGTCGCCCAGACCGGGGTGCGCGACGTCACCCAACCGGAGGCACTGCGTACCCCGCAGTGGTATCTGCTGACCGCGATCCTCGCCCTGTCGGTCACGGCGTCATCTCGCTCATCTCCCAAGCCGCCGGAGCCGGCTCAGCCATCGCCGGCATGAGTGCCGCCAGCGCCGCGACCTTCGTCGGGATCATGGCCCTGTTCAACGGATTCGGCCGCATCCTGTGGGCGGCACTCCCGGACCGGATCGGCAAGATGCCCGCCTTCGTCGGCATCCTCGGCATCCAGGGCCTCGCGCTGCTCGCGCTGCCGCACGCGGGGTCGGTCGCGCTGTTCTGGATCCTCGCGGCGATCGTCTACACCTGCTACGGCGGCGGTTTCGGCACCATGCCGTCGACGGCCGGGAAGTTCTTCGGCGTCACCCACGCGGGCGGGATCTACGGGCTGATGCTCATCGCCTGGTCGATCGGCGGCGTCGTCGGCCCGCTGCTCGTCAGCGCCCTCGCCGGTTCCGACAACAACTACACCCTGGCCTTCACCGTCGTCGACGTCCTCGCCCTTATCGGCGCCGCCATCCCGCTCATCACCAGGCAACACGCCAAGCCCGCGCTGACCGCGTAGCGCCCCGCCGCCCGCGTCGCAAGGGCTCCTGGCGACGGGGTGGCCGGTCAGGGGATCGTGATGCGTGGCCCGGAGCCGGTATGCCGTGTGGTCTCGCCGATGACGGGCGCGCCGGGGATCTCGCCGACGATCAGCAGGCCGCCGGAGGTCTGGGCGTCGGCGAGCAGCAGCAGGTCGTCCTCGCTGACCCCGGGGGCGGCGTCGAGGTGGGGGCGGACCCAGTCGAGGTTGCGCCGCGACCCGCCCGGCACATAGCCCTCGCGCAGGCTCGCCACGGCGGCCTCGAGGACGGGCACGGCCGCCCGGTCGATCCGCGCGGAGACCCCGGAGGCGCGGCACATCTTGAACAGATGCCCCAGCAGCCCGAAGCCGGTGACGTCGGTGGCGGCGCGCACGCCGGCTGCCAGGGCGGCGGCCGACGCGGCGTCGTTGAGCTGGGTCATCGTCGCGATCGCCTCGGGGAAGATCTCGCCGGTGGCCTTGTGCCGATTGCCCAGGATCCCGAGCCCGAGGGGTTTGGTCAGACTGATCGGCAAGCCCGGCTCCGCAATGTCATTGCGCAGCAACCGATCCGGGTCCGCGACGCCGGTGACCGCGAGCCCGTAGATGGGCTCCGGCGCGGTGATGCTGTGCCCCCCGGCGAGCGGTATGCCGGCC
>Ga0209607_1001874_pt1 | contig 17391 bp, 13 predicted proteins | sample AD_UKC117_MetaG_FD_184413 | JGI IMG/M metagenome (GOLD analysis project Ga0209607, IMG submission 184413) | Active sludge microbial communities of municipal wastewater-treating anaerobic digesters from Hong Kong - AD_UKC117_MetaG (SPAdes)... | ecosystem: Engineered > Bioreactor > Anaerobic >... | reverse complement strand
CAGCAGGTCTTCCCGCTCCTCTTCAGTTAGATCAACCAGATACTTGTGGGCCATGGTGATTCCTCCTGTTGATCTCAACCATAGGGCACCCACCGCTACCTGTCAAAACTTCTGTGTCAGCCCACTAGGCTGAGGTTACGCAATCCGACCACGCCGCTGAAGGGCGCTTTGATCAATCGGTCCTCAAGCCGGGATTCGATGGCAGCCAGTCGCGCCTGCGCTGTTTCCCAGTCCCGGCGCTGTTCGTCCAACAAAGAACGCGAGGCGGTGCCTTGGGTCGCTAACGATTGCACCCGTTCAAACTGACGCTTGGCCTCATCGACCGTGGCCTGCGCCTCTCTCAATTGCGCATGTTCTTCGGCGCTGGTCATCTCAACCAAAATGGCGCCAGACTTGACGCGTTGGCCATCGTCAAAATGAATGCCGGTTACAGTTTCCGTCACCGCGGCTGTCAGGGAGACCGATTCATTAGCCCGCAAGGTGCCGAGCGCTTCGACACGATCCATTAGCGATTCCAGTTTGGCCTCGGCGACGATGACCGCTGGAGGAGGTGGCGCTGCGTAAACAGGAGCAGGGACGCCAGTGGCGAGACTGGCAATTGTCAGGAGCATACCCACAAGAGAACCGCATATTTCGGATAAAGGGGTCATGACAACAAGACCTTGGGGCGATGAGTAAATCTGGAAGCGCCGCGTAGGTCGATGAAGCGACACCGGCTTTTATGGGACAATATGCCTGGTGATGGGGTTCAGGTAAAAGGCAAAGGGAGCGTAGCGGAATCCAGGAAAACTTCAGATTTTGGCCTGATAACCTGCACTTGTGCGGCTTCTAGTCCCATGTTGTAACCGGTTTCAGGAGCATACCCACTCATGCGCCGGTTTTCCGCTCTGTTGCCGTTCCAAATAAGCCAGGGTCAGCGCTTCCAGATCGGGACCATTCCGCGCTAGGAATCGTTGTTGCCAATCGGCCCCGGTGCGCCCACTTGTGACGCGCGCGGTGATGAGGTCAAGATACTGGGCCACATCCGCCGCGTCCAGATCCAAAGCCTGCAATTCGCGGCGGGCCAGCGGCAATAACTCCTTCAGCAGCAGATCCCGCAGTGGCCAGCGCTGGCCCTGCAACCACACCACTTCGGCCCGCAGACCGTCGCGCGCCGCTGCGTAAAAGTTGGCCCGGCACTGGGCGAAATCCAGCGCGGTTTCGACCGGTTGCAGCGTCCGCGCCAATCCATGCGCCAATCCATAGTAGAGCGCCGCATTAGCAATCGTGTCGGGAATGCTCGGGCCAGCAGGCATCACCCGATGTTCAATGCGCAGATGCGGCGTTCCATCCGGCTCAAAGCCAATCAGGGGCCGGTTCCAGCGCCAGATGGTGCCATTATGCAGACGCAAATGCGGCATCCGTTCGTCAGGCTCCGCGCTCAAATCCACCGGTAGCAAGGGCGGGTAGTGCGTCAGATTTTCGGTAAATAATTCCAGTAACGATTCCCGGACATAGCCACTACCAAAAGTGACCCGCCGACAGGTCGGATCGTTGGAATGCGCCCCGCCCGGCAGAGATACCGCCTGCTCGAACAGTGGAATACGGGTTTCCTCCCACAAATGCTTTCCAAACAGCAACGGCGAGTTGGCAGTCACCGCCACCATCGGCGCCGACGCCAGCAATGCGGCATTAAAGAACGCAGCGGCTTGGTCAACCGTGACCTGCAAATGGGTTTGAAATGAAGTTGCCGCTGCCTCCAACATCACATTCGCCTGGGTCAGAGAGAGGCTTTCCACGCCGTGAATCGCCAGTTTCATCGGTTGCCCCTGCCGTCGCAGCAGAATCTGGTCATTGATTGCCCGGTAACGTTGCTGGTCAGACATGTGCTCCAGGGTCAAATCCGGTTCGCGCAAGGTCGGTAGAATGCCAACCAGCATGACGGACGCCTCCAGTTCAGCCGCCGCCTGCTGGCAACATCGCCACAGATCCTCCAGATTGGCGTGCATCCGCCGCAAAGCGTCGCCGTGCAGTGGTAAGGGGGGCGTGTTAAGTTCGATATTGAACACGCTCAATTCCGGCACCACCAGCGGATTGCCCATCCGCTCCAGAAAACGTTGGTTAAGTGGCGCGGGATGTCCCCGGCGATCGACTAACCAGGCTTCAATCTCAAAACCACCGATATTGCCCACTGGGGCGAATTGTCCTTGCTGGAAATAGTCGCCCAGCACAGCGGTTTCCTGACACAGGCGGTTTTGAAACCGCTGGAAATCCTCGCGGGTGAATGTTGAGCGGGAAATTTCCTGACCCATAAGCGGCCTCCAGGTTAAAAAGCGCCAAGCGCCAGGTTTCAGGAAAATTACCTGATACCTGATCCTGACCTCTTATTTATAGCCGGTTCAGTTGATTTCGGAAGGTAAAGCCACACAATGGGATATTGAAATTCCGGATCAGGGCGATGGCCTGGAACCGATCGCCCATCTCGCCAGGCAGCGTCAGCAACTTGACTTGGCGGGCCTGTTCCAGATAGTCAATCGAGTGGGCAAGATTGTAAGTCCCGGCTTCGCCACCCTCTTTTGGCAAAGGAGGGCTGGAGGAGATTTCCTCAGCCAGCAACTCCATCAATCCACAGCCGAACAGGAAATAATTTTGCGCGGTATAGCCGGCGACTTCTAAACCGGCAGCCAACCCTGCTTCGGCCACAGCGCTAAAGTCGACGCTGGCAGTAATGTCTTGCAGACCCAGCAGCAGCAGCGGGTTGTCGTGGACCCGGTGACGATAATGACACAGCAAGGTGCCGGTAGCCCGTTCGGGGTGATAATAAGCGGTGCGAGGATAACCGTAGTCGATGAACAGCAATGCGCCAGCGGTCAGGGGTTCGGCAATCGCCGCCAGCCAAGCTTTCAATCGAGGGACATATTCCGAGGTATAGCCTTCCGGCAGACGCCAGCCCAATTCGGCTTCGATCCGCGCGATTGTGCCGGTGACCACCGGCTCTTCTTCACCCGCGATGATCTCCAATCCGGTCCCATTCCAGGCAACCATCAGCCGGCGCGGTCCCTGAGCGGTGATGCGGAAGCGTTCAGCGGGCAGAGCGTCCAGCACTTCGTTGCCCAGGATGACGCCTTGAAACCCGGCTTCCGGGAGCGTATCCAGCCAGATGACCCGTTCCAGCAGATCGGGGACTCGTTTGCCCAGGGTCTGATGCTGACGCTCGCGTAACTCGCCGCTGAGTTCCAGAATGCAATAGCGTTCAGGCAGCGCGTCAAGCGTGCGTAATTCCCCTAGAAGGTCGGCGGCCATGATGCCGGTACCCGCCCCCAGTTCCAGGATTGCGCCCCCGTTCAATGCCTCCAGAATCTGCTGGCATTGGCGGGCCAGACAACGCGAGAACAAGGGCGACAATTCCGGCGCGGTGATGAAATCGCCGTCAGGGCCGAATTTGCGGGTTCCGGCGCGGTAATAACCCAGATCGGGCGCATACAGCGCCAGGTCCATGAAGTGGGAAAAGGGAATAGCGCCGCCCGCCGCTGTAATTTCAGCGCGAATATGGTCCAGCAACCGGGCGCTATGGGCAGCGGCGGACGGATCGGGAGCAGGCAACATTTTAAGCGGATCGGCGGATTGGAGCATGAGTGATCTTTTTATTGGGCTATTGGCGAATTCAATGACAAACCGGAGAGTCAAACAGACTAAAATCGCTTACCATCGTAAACCTTTCGCCTGGATACCACACCGTTCGATGAAAATATCAACGTTCCTCTTGGCATTGAGCCTGTTTCCGGCTGTTGTTGCGCCCCTCCGGGCTGAGACCCCGCAGTCGGCTCCGCACCCGGAGCCGACTGCGGTCTATATCAGCGATAGCGTAGAAATCCCATTGCGCGCCGGCGCTTCCAATCGCTACAAGGTCATTGGCTCGGTGCGCAGCGGTTCTCCGGTTGAGGTGCTGAGGACGGACAAAGCCAAGGGTTACACGCAAATTCGTACGCCAACGGGAGGGCGCGGTTGGATTCGCAGCGAGCAACTGACCGAGACGCCCAGCAGCCAGGAGTTGTTAGCCAGCGTTCGCCAAGAGCTGGAAAAACTCCAAGCCAGGCATGCTGATCTCAAACAGCACATCGATGAAGTCGTCAACCGACCCGCTGGGGAAAATCTCAGTTACCCGCAACTTTATGAAGAAGCCGTGAGGCTGCGTCAACAGTTGGCGCAATACCGCAAAGTTGCGTCCGATACAGTGGCGATTGATGATCGTAACCGAACCCTGCAGGAGCGTGTGGTCTTGCTGGAGCGGGAATTGCGCATCGTGCAGCAGGAAAACCAGGCGTTGCGCAACGACAATGATAGCATCCGCTTTCTGGCGGGCGCGGTGTTGCTGGGCGCAGCGGTATTGGTGGCTGTGCTGATGCCGCGCATTCGCGAGCAACGGCGCGCGCAATGGAGCCGGCTGTGATCAATTCCGGCAACCGCGCTCGATGATGACGCCCGCTTCCCGCGCGTTGGAGGGTACGCCCGGTTTGCGCAGGGTCAACCGTAACCAGGGCGTCGGGAATTCTCGTAGCAAGCGATCGGCGATCCGCTCCGCCAGGGTTTCTACCAATTGAAAATCGCTGCCGGCGGCCAGTTCGCTGATACGCTGCGCTACGGCCTGGTAATCCAGCGTCTGATCCAATCGGTCGGTGGCCGCAGCCGGACGAATATCCGTGGCTAACTCCAAATCAACGAGTAAGTACCGACGGCTTCCGCGCTCCCAGGAATGAACGCCAATGATAGTTTCTACCCGTAATTCACGAATAAAAATGATGTCCATGACAGTTTCCGTTTGGTTCAAAGCGTATCTTAGTGCAAAATCGTGGTTCTATCCTGTCTTGTCTATACCGGTGGTTGCGCCGGTTTTCGAGGCGTTTCACGACGACTTTTCATGTTGCTGATAACTGTGTTATTGGTGGTTCTCGGTTACCTGGCCGGCTCCATTTCCACCGCGATCCTGGTCTGCCGCGCCATGGGATTACCCGATCCGCGCAGTGAGGGTTCCCGCAATCCCGGCGCGACCAATGTATTGCGCTTCGGTGGTAAAAAGGCCGCAGCCATTACCCTGGCCGGTGATTTTCTCAAGGGCTTGCTACCGGTGCTTCTGGCGCGCTGGGCGGGTGCAGAAGAAATCGGCCTGGCGTTGATCGCGCTGGCGGCGTTCCTCGGTCATCTTTATCCCGTGTTCTTCGATTTTGCAGGGGGCAAGGGCGTAGCGACGGCGTTCGGCACCATTCTTGGCTTGTCCTGGCCGGTGGCGCTGGCGGCGTTGGCAACCTGGCTCATGATGGCGTTGGTAGTGCGGATCTCCTCACTCTCGGCGCTCACCGCAGCGCTGGTGACGCCGGTCTGCGGTTGGTGGTTCGACTTGCCTCTCCCGCAAAATGGGGTCATTCTGATTATGGTGCTGTTGCTAGTCTGGCGGCATCGCTCCAATATCCAAAATCTGCTGGCCGGCGCCGAGGACAAGATTGGTACGGATCGGTCGGAGGGATGAGCGTCGAAGACGCAAAGACCCTGCAAGCGTCGCAAATCGTGCCAGTTTTGCCGGAAGATCGTTTATGGTAGCCAACCCGTAAGCAACTCAATTCCCCACATCCTGGGAAAACCTTTATAATTTTAATTTTGTTCTTCGATACTTTTTGTGGAATTGATGCAGCAATCCGTAGCAATCTGTAGGTCGGGCACCGGACGTGCCCGACATGGGCTTTCTTGTCGGGCACGTCCGGTGCCCGACCTACAGTGTGAGTTCCACAAGAATCCTCGAAGAACCTTTAATTTTTAATTTCAGTTCGATTCCTTTCTCCAATCATGCCATCCAGGTATTCACCTTCGTGAACAAAAAATCCAGCTACACGCGCGAGGAATTGCTTTCCTGCGCCCGGGGCAAGTTATTTGGCCCTGGCAACGCTCAATTGCCGCTACCGAACATGTTAATGGTGGACCGCATCATCCACATCGCCTCGGAAGGAGGCCAATATGGTAAAGGTGAAATCGTCGCGGAACTGGATATTCATCCCGATCTGTGGTTCTTTGGTTGCCACTTTATCGGCGACCCGGTGATGCCTGGTTGCCTGGGACTAGACGCCATGTGGCAATTAGTCGGGTTTTTCCTCGGATGGATGGGGGGGCAGGGACGCGGACGAGCGCTCGGTTGCGGGGAAGTTAAATTCACCGGTCAGGTACGCCCCGAGGCTAGGAAACTCACCTATCATATCCAAATGAAGCGGGTCATTTTGCGCAAACTGGTCATGGGTATCGCCGACGCGACCCTCGAAGTCGACGGACGGACGATCTATACCGGCAAAGACCTGCGAGTCGGATTGTTCACCTCAACTGACGGCTTTTGAGGGGGTCACCTATGAGACGGGTCGTGATCACCGGTATCGGTATCGTATCCAGTATTGGCAACAACCGCTGGGAAGTGCTGGAAGCGCTGCGGCAGGGCCGCAGTGGTTTGGAATTTGCCGAGGATTATCAGGAACGGGGGCTGCGCTCCCATGTACGGGGAGCATTGCATGTCGATTTAGCAGCGCTGATCGACCGCAAGGTGTTGCGATTCATGGGCGACGCGGCGGCGTACAACTATATTGCGATGCGTGAGGCGATCGCCGATGCGCAATTGCCCGACGAGGTAGTGTCGAATCCGCGCGCCGGACTCATCACCGGCAGCGGCGGCGGCAGTCCGCAGCATATTGTCGATGCGGCGGACCTGCTGCGTAACAAAGGGCTGAAACGGGTTGGACCGTACATGGTGCCGCGCACCATGTGCAGCACCACCACCGCCTGTCTGGCGACGCCCTTCAAAATCAAGGGCGCAAACTACAGCATCAGTTCCGCTTGCGCGACTAGCTCTCATTGCATCGGACATGGCGCCGAACTCATTCAGTGGAACAAACAGGACGTGGTATTCGCCGGCGGCGGCGAGGAATTGCATTGGAGCCTGACGCATCTCTTCGATGCGATGGGCGCGTTATCCACTAAATACAACACCGCGCCGCAAACCGCCTCCCGGCCTTATGACGCCAACCGCGACGGCTTTGTCATTTCCGGCGGCGGCGGTTTGGTGGTGTTGGAGGAACTGGAACACGCTCGCCAGCGCGGGGCGCGGATCTACGCGGAACTGATTGGTTACGGCGCAACTTCAGATGGTCACGATATGGTGCAACCCTCCGGCGAAGGGGCGTTGCGCTGTATGCAACAGGCGCTGGAGGGAGTCAGCGAGCCGGTGGACTACATCAATACCCACGGCACCAGCACCCCGGCGGGCGATATTCGCGAACTGGAAGCGATTCGTGAAATGTTCGGCGAGCGTATCCCACCGATCAGCGCCACCAAGTCATTGACTGGTCATGCGCTGGGCGCAGCCGGGGTGCATGAAGCAATTTATTCGCTATTGATGATGGATAATCGTTTCATCGCGGCTTCGGCCAATATCGAAACCCTTGACCCGGCGGCGGAGGGTTTGCCCATCGTCCAAGAGCGCGTGGATAACGCCGACCTTCAAGTGGTGATGTCCAACAGTTTCGGTTTCGGCGGCACCAACGCAACGTTGGTGTTCCGGCGGTTCGCGGGGTAGTCTCAAATCCGCCCGCGAATGTAACCCAAACTTTCCAGTTTTAGCAGGAGATGCTGGGCGGCTTCGCTGGGCGTGTAGTCCTGGGTGTCGATGATCACTTCGGGGTGTTCCGGTTCTTCATAGGGATCGCTGATGCCGGTGAATTCCTTGAGAATACCGGCCCGGGCCTTGGCGTACAGGCCCTTGCGGTCACGGGCTTCGCAAACTTCCAGGGGCGTGGCGACATGCACTTCGATGAACCCACCGAGTGGCGCGATCATTTCCCGCACTTCGCGGCGAGTAGCGGCATAGGGCGCAATCGGCGCGCAGATGGCGATGCCGCCGTTCTTAGTGATTTCACTGGCGACGAAGCCGATCCGCAAGATATTGATATTGCGGTGTTCGCGGGAAAAGCCCAGCTCGCTGGATAAATGCTTGCGGACGATGTCGCCATCCAGCAGGGTGACGGCCCGTCCGCCCAGTTCGAGCAACTTGACCATCAGGGCATTGGCGATCGTGGATTTACCAGATCCCGAAAGGCCGGTGAAGAACACGGTGAATCCCTGCCGACGGCGGGGTGGGTGGGTACGGCGCAGTTCCTCAACGACGTCGGGGTAAGAAAACCACTCGGGAATTTCCAGCCCTTCCTGCAAACGGCGGCGAAATTCTTCGCTGGAAATATGCAGCACTGTTTCTCCTGTTGCCACCTCGCTGGCCAAGAGATATTGAGCGCGCTCCCGCACATACACCATCTCCGAAAAGGCTAGGATTTCAATACCTAGTTCATGCTGATGACGGACCGTGAGTTCCTGAGCGGCGTAGGGTTCGTAGAGCATTCGCTCGAAGGGACCCTGATCCGGCCCGGCGTGATCGCGATCAACGATGAAATGGCTGCAACCATGATTCTGGCGGATGAGGGCATGCCACAACGCCTCGCGGGGACCGGCCATGCGCGTCGCCAGATTGATCAGGCTCAAAGCGGTGGTTTGTTCGGGATAGACCTCTAACAGATGTTCGTAGCAACGCACCCGGGAGTAATGGTCAACATCGCCGGGCTTGGTCAGGCCGACCGCTGGATGAATCAGCAAATTGGCCTCAGCTTGCTGGACGGCGCGTAGGGTCAATTCCTGATGAGCGCGATGCATCGGGTTACGAGTCTGAAACGCGACTACCCGTCGCCAGCCGAGTTTGCTAAAGCGCTCGCGCAGTTCACGGGGCGAATGGCGTAACTGGCGGAAGTCGTAGTGCATCGGCGGTTCGACGCCGCGCAACCGGCCCCCCAAATAGACGGGTCCGGTCTGGCGCAGGAGATGAAACACGCCGGGATGGTGTTCATCAGTTGTGCCGAAGAGTTGCTGGGCTTCGTAAATCTTGTTGGGTCGCCAGATATCCTCACCCTCCAGCACGGCGATCAACACGCCCTCTGGATCACGCAGGGCGATTTTATGGCCCGGATTGAGGTCGTTGGCAAACGCTTCGGACACGTCCAGGTTAATGGGCATCGGCCAGAGTATGCCGTTGCTCAAGCGCATTTCCGCGATCACCTGCTGGTAATCGGCTTCGTTCAGGAACCCGTCGAGCGGTGAGAAACCGCCATTCAAGAGCAGCTCAAGATCGCAAAGCTGGCGCGGCGTCAGATCCCAGGAGGGGTATTCTCGCGCCTGAATCCTGATGTGGGCTGCTTCATCTTCGTTGACATATCCTTCCTTGAGAACGCCTCCGTGAGGCTCAATCAAATGAATCATGGGGTTTACTTCAGAGTAGCTAATGGCAGGAGAGGAACTAAAATATAGCAATCCTTTACGGCTTATGGAATTGATATCCGAGTCAGTTGAAAGCCGACTTGATTTTTTACAGCCACTTAAAATCTCTCCATGCACGAAGATACCTTCGAAGATGAGTTCAATGGTGATCTTGCGCCGCGCCCACCCAGCAAAAGCCAGCGCAAGCGGGAAGCAACCGCACTGCAAGAGCTGGGCGAGCAGTTAGTTAAGCTCAGCGCAACGGAATTGAACCGGATACCGCTATCGGAGGAATTGCTGGCGGCTGTGCGTTTGGCCCAGGCCATTGCACAACGTGGGGGCCGTAAACGCCAATTGCAGTACATCGGGAAGTTAATGCGCCGGTTGGACGATGCGGAAATCGAAACGATTCGCGCCAAGCTATGAAGCTTTAACGTACTGTCTCCCCATCATGTCCCGCGACAATCATTGGAACCTCCTGGGGTCGTCAAGCGACTTATAACCAATTCCCTTTTTCCGCCCAACGCCCCGGAAAACCGCCATGACCGAACCTGCGCATACGAATCACTTGATTCACGAAACCAGTCCCTACCTGCGCCAACATGCCCATAATCCGGTGGACTGGCATCCCTGGGGGCAAAAAGCCTTGGACAAGGCCTGTCGTGAGAACAAGCCGATTCTGTTGTCCATCGGCTATTCGGCCTGCCATTGGTGCCACGTTATGGCCCATGAATCTTTCGAGGACGAGGCGACCGCGCAAGTGATGAACGAATTGTTCGTCAACATCAAGGTAGATCGCGAGGAGCGACCGGATCTCGACAAAATTTATCAGGCTGCCTTTCAAATGCTGCATCGTCGGGCTGGCGGCTGGCCTTTGACCATGTTCCTGACGCACGATGATCATATTCCCTTCGTCGGCGGCACCTATTTCCCCAACCAGCCCCGTTACGGGATGCCCGCTTTTGTCGATATCTTGCGTCGGGTCAGCGATCACTACCGTCAGCGTCTCGCCGACATCCGCCAGCAAAACCAGGCGCTGTTGGAAATTTTACACGGCGAACTAGCCGCGCCATCAGCCACTGATGAAATGCGTTTAACCAGCGCCCCGCTCCAGGCCGGACGCGATCAATCTGTCAGCCATTTTGACTCCGCACACGGCGGTTTTGGCGGCGCGCCCAAATTCCCGCATCCCATCAGTCTGGAACGGCTGCTACGTCACTGGGCTGCCAGCCTCCAACGCGGTGAACCGGATCGGCAGGCGGAAACCGTCGTATTGTTCACCCTGCGCAAGATGGCCCTGGGCGGCATTTACGACCATCTGGGCGGTGGATTTTACCGCTACTCAGTGGATGCCGAATGGCAAATCCCGCATTTTGAGAAAATGCTGTACGACAATGGCCCGTTGCTTGCGCTCTATGCTCAAGCTTGGCGGGCGACCCAGGATCCGCTATTCCGCACGGTCGTCGAGGAAACCGGCGCATGGCTTATTCGGGAAATGCAGTCTCCCGAAGGCGGCTATTACGCCACCCTCGACGCCGATTCCGAAGGCGAGGAGGGCAAGTTTTATCTGTGGACGCCCGAGCAAGTTCGGGAACGACTGACGACCGAGGAATACGCCGCCTTTGCCGTCTGTTATGGACTGGAATTATCCCCCAACTTTGAAGGCCACGCTTGGCATCTGCGCGTAACCACCGAACCTGACGAACTGGTTCGGCGCCTGAATGTAGAACCTACGCAGATCAGCGAATGGCTGGCCGCTGCCCAGCGCAAATTATTTGCCACACGCTCCGAACGAATCTGGCCGGGCCGGGATGAGAAAATTCTGACCGCCTGGAACGGACTGGCCATCCGGGGCCTGGCGATCGCCGGTCGCCACTTAGGACGGGCTGATTTCGTAGCTTCCGCCGAACGGGCGCTGGATTTCATTCATACCCAGCTCTGGCGCGAAGGTCGGCTGCTGGCGGTTTACAAGGATGGACAGAGTCGGCTGAACGCCTATCTGGATGATTACGCTTTCCTGATCGACGGGATTCTGGAACTGTTACAATGCCGCTGGCGGGACGGCGATCTGGACTTTGCCCTGGCGCTGGCTGAGGTGCTGCTTGACCGGTTCGAGGATCGCCAGAATGGCGGCTTTTATTTCACTGCCGACGATCACGAAGCGCTGATTCAACGGCCCAAGCCACCCCACGACGATGCATTGCCCTCGGGCAACGGCATCGCTGCGCAAGTGTTGCTCAAACTGGGGCATCTCACCGGGCGCACTCGGTATCTAGAGGCTGCTGAACGCGCGTTGCGTTGGGCGTGGCCGGCGCTTGGGCAAACGCCCAATGCCTGCAATACTCTGCTAAATGCCTTGGAGGAGCAGCAAGAGCTGGTGCAGACCATCGTGTTGCGCGGCAAGCCAGCGGCGCTCACGGAGTGGTGGGAACGCTGCGCCCGACCCTATGCGCCGCGCCGGCTGACGCTCACGATTCCCGTTGGAGCTGCCTTACCGGATGGACCGCTCGCTGAACAGCAACCCGGAGCGGCAACGATAACCGCTTACATTTGTCAGGGACTCGAATGCCAACCACCGGTTACGATGCTGGAAATATTGGAAAAGCACCTGACAGGAACTGAAGCCGCCGGATAATAAAACCATCTTGAATCACGAAACCCGGTAAAAAGCAGTATAATTCTCTGCCTTGTTACCCGGTGATCTATCATAATTGTTGGCATTATTCGTCCCATCCATTCAAAACCTGGAGAGAGCACACATCATGACCGTCCATCTGTACTTTTCGCTGATCCCTGAAGCGCTGATCGCGTCCATGCTGCCACCGGAACAATTCGGGCAATACTATGCGACGGGCCACAAATACAAGTCCAAGGGGCAGGCCATCTTTTTCGAGGTGGATCCCTCGTTCCGGCATGAATACTTCCCGCTTGAAGAGGGCATCGCCCGCTGTGCGCCCCACCCGGACGGCCAACCCAAAAACTCGGTATATATTTCGATCTACCGGGTGCTGGAGCACATTCCAGTCAGTGCGCTGGGTAAACTCTATCTGAGCACCGCCTATGGCCATACTCTGGGTCTGGCCCGCAGCGAAACCGCGCCGCCGGATACTACCGGTGGTCTGCACATGTACCAGGACTTGGCGCCGGTTAACAGCCTAGTGGTCAGCACCCAAGGTCCCGCCGCCTACTATGATGGCGTGACCAGCCAGCCCGCCAAGTTCATCCGTTTCCCGGGCCTGTGTTTCGTCGAACTGGGTCTGGGCGCGCTTGCTAGCGATCCGGCTAACGGTCCAGTGGGTGACCTTCCCTATTCATTTATGCACCATCTCCGCGAAGCGCTGCTGGAACTGGATACCAAGGATAAGCACACCAAGTTGGTGCATCGCGTGCATTCCCTGGAATTCCCCTATCGCATGGTCAAGAGCGGTTTTTACATGGGCAACGGCGCCGATATGGCGTTCTATCCCATGCCGACGCACGAGGAATTACGCCGCGATCACAATAGCTGGTGGCGTTCGGCTAACCTGTAATTTTCGACGTAGAAGACCCCAAATCGTAGCCGGGATACCCTGGCGACGGCGTAAATGTTGACTCCCTTCGCCCCGCAAGCGGGCGAGGGGTTTAGGGGGAAGGGCAGTGACTTTAACGCCTTTTTCGCCCACTGCTGCGCTGGCGCACTGGCGCTGCCGCAGTCATCTTCTCAGCCAGACGCACCATTCCTACCTCGCCCATGCCCGCCTTTTGCCCACCATCCGTGAGATAAACCCGCCGGAAAGCAATGACTTTGCCATCCTTGGTAAAGGCGTCATCTCGCAACTCGACCAGTCCGGTTCCCGCCATCGCCTCCAGCATCCGTTCAAATACCCGTCGGTCCGCTTGCCCACCGGTCAGTCGCTCACACAACTGACGCGGCGTCTGCCCTTCGCGCCAACGTAACTCCTCCAGCACCTGTAAGACCCACTGGCTTTCAATCCGATTCAACCGCCGTGTACGGCGTATGGTCGTCGCCTGGGGCGCACAGACATCGCAAATTTCACAAGGCTGATCGTCATCCCGGTCACCAAAATGGCGCACTAGGCGCACCATCCGGCAACCCGTCGCCTTGTCAGCGAATTCAAGCATTTGCTGTGGTTCCAGCAACTTATGTTCACTCTGCTGCTGGTACGAACGTTGCCAACCCTCCACGCCGCGACTGAGATTCCCTTCCATATCCCGCCGGGCACCGCCATGCGCCAGCAGTTTTTCTACTGCTGCCTCGAACACATCTAGGTCCATACCCAACCAGTCGCGCAACACGACTCGGTGTTGCGGATCCACGCTCAGAGCTGAGAAAACCTGCGCTAATTGATTAAGTTCAGGGTAACCGCGTCGGTGAAAATACTCATGAGTGCGCAGATCGGCATAAGAATATAGCAGCAACGCACGGGCGGGTTGCCCGTCGCGCCCGGCCCGGCCGATTTCCTGGTAATAGCCCTCGACGCTGCCCGGCAGAGCGGTGTGGATCACCGTGCGAATATCCGGTTTGTCAATGCCCATGCCAAAAGCGATGGTAGCGACAATGACCTGCAAGTGACTGGCGCTGAACAGCCCCTGCACCCGTTCACGCTCCTGTGGATCCATGCCGGCGTGATAGGCGGCTGTGGGATAATCCGCGCTCAGCTCCAGCGCCAGCGCCTCGGTCTCCTTGCGGGTCGGCGCATAGACAATGGCAGGACGGCGAGCAGGATCCGCCAGAATCCGTCGCACGCTCTCATGCCGGTCGGGCTTGCGCGTTTCAATCGTTTCCACGGCCAGGTTAGGCCGGCGGAAGCCGTGAATGTAGCGCATTGCCGTACTCATCCCGAGTTGGCCGATAATGTCATCCTGCACCAGCACGGTCGCGGTCGCGGTCAGCGCAATAACCGGCGCCGGCCGCAACAAGGGTAGATACTGGCCGAGCATCCGGTAATCTGGACGGAAATCATGGCCCCATTGCGAGATGCAATGCGCCTCGTCCACCGCGATCAGCGCGGGCTTGCGTTTCGCCAGCATTTCGGGAAAACCGGGAACGCGCAACCGTTCCGGCGCAATGAACAGATAATCCAGTTCTCCCTGCAAATACTGAATGCACACCTGACGCGAAACCGCCCGATCGCGTCCTGAATGGATGCGCTCGGCGCGCAGGCCCAGTTCACATAATTTGGCAACCTGATCCTCCATCAGCGCGATCAGCGGCGACACCACCAGCGTCGTTCCGGCGCGAGCAATGCCCGGTAGTTGGAAACACAGCGATTTGCCGGCGCCCGTCGGCATCACCAGTAGCACATCGTTGCCTTTGGTCACAGTTCGGCAGACCTGTTCCTGATAGGGACGGAAAGCGGGCAAGCGAAATTCGTTTTTCAACAGATCAAGCAAGTAATCCACCGGCGTCGGTTCCCGGCGCGGCGCGGATGCAGCGCTAACCACGCTTTCTCCATGCATGGGAAGGGCAGCGGAGGGTAAAGTCGGTGGCGCCGCCGTCAACGCCAGCGCCACCGCGTCAGTTACGAAACGAGTAATGTCGGCCATGAAACCGGCCAAATCGCCCTCGCCGCGCTGAATGCGTTTGAGACGCGCTTCCCACTCGCCGGTCATGACCGGACTCTTAATCGGCGTCTGCACGGTTTCAATCAGTCGCATGCCGCGCTCGGTGGCGTTCAGAGCCTTGCCATCGCGGGTCAGGTATTGGCGCTTCAGCAGGGTTTCGATGATGTCAGCGCGTGTAGCCGGAGTCCCCAAACCGCTTTCTTTCATCGCCGCCGACAGTTCCTTGTCTTCCAGTTGCCGTCCGGCGGTCTCCATCGCCGTCAATAGCGTGGCCTCGGTAAGGCGCGGCGGCGGGCGGGTCTGCTTGGCGACCGCCTGGGCATCTAGCACCTGTTGAGATTGTCCGGCCACCAATCCTGTGGGCAAGGGTTGTTCAGACTCTTGTTCGGCGACATTGTTAGCGGCGGTGGTTTTGGCGGATTTGCGTTTGCCGCCGGGTTTTGCCGGCGGTTTATCCGCTCCGATATCCAGAATTTTCCAGCCGATCTGCTCGACCGCCGTGCCGCTACTGTGGTAACGGTCGACGATCACTGCCTGCTCTGCCGGGGTGTGAATGGCGGTGATAAGCGTCGTAACAGCCCAAACATAGTCATCATGCCAAGCCATCAGCAGTCGACGGCAGATCAGGTCATAAATTTTGCGCTCATCAGCAGCTAGCGTCTGGGCCGGGGTCAGGGTCGGGATAATGGCGTGATGGTCGGTAACCTTGCTGTCATCGACAAAGCGAGTTCCCAATGGTCGCTGACCCGCGCCAAGCGCCAATTGATTCCGATAAGGTTCTTCAATCGCCGCGACGACCGCGCCCAAGGTTCCCGCTACGGAAGTCGAGAGATGCCGACTGTCGGTGCGCGGATAACTGATTAGCTTGTGCTGCTCGTACAACTTTTGGGCAATATCCAGAGTGGTCTGGGCGCTGAAGCCATACAGGCGATTAGCGTGACGCTGCAATTCCGTCAGGTCATACAACAGGGGCGGAAGCGCGCGGCGGGTCTCGGCGTTGCGCGATTCGATAACGGCTTGACCTGCCTTGGCGCGGGCGACGATCTGTCCCGCTGCCTTGCCATCTGCGGGCAAGCGTTTGGCCTTCGGCTCCGGACGCTCGCCGCGAAACCAGACCCCCTGGTAACGCGCATTCTGTTCCTCCGATCCCTTTTCGGCAGGTGGGGCAAGAGAGTCCTGTGGCGTAAAGGTCGCCACGACCTCGCGGTAATCTTCGGGAACGAAAGCACGAATCGCTAAATCCCGCTCCACGACCATCGCCAGGGTGGGCGTCTGCACCCGACCGACCGATAGCACCTCTTCGCCGAAGGTTCCACAGGTCAGAGTGTAGGCCCGCGACAGGTTCATGCCGACCAGCCAGTCCGCCTGACTGCGTCCTCTGGCCGCCGCCGCCAGTGGATCGAATTCGCGGCCATCGCGCAACTTCTGGAAACCCTGGCGGATGGCATCCGGCGTCAGTGAGGAAATCCACAGCCGGCTGACCGGTTTGCGGCAACCGGCGGCTTCGTAGAGATAGCGGAAGATCAATTCGCCTTCACGTCCAGCATCGGTCGCGCAGATCACTCGGTCAATGGCATCGTCGTTGAGAATGCGGCGCACCGCCTCGAATTGTTCGCGCGTTTGGTCGCCGACGATCAGTGGCCAGCGCTCCGGCAACATCGGCAGCAACTCACGCCGCCACCGCTTCCAGTTAGGATTAATCTCATGAGGTTCCGCTAGCCGCACCAGATGGCCAATCGCCCAGGTCACGACATAGCCATTGCCATGCAGAAAACCCTCGCCGCGCTGGCGTGCGCTCAGCACCTTGGCAATATCGCGGGCGACTGAGGGTTTTTCGGCGACAACGGCGATAGTCATGGATAATAGAAATCGCAACAAACAACCATTTCAACTTCCTCAAAACTTTTATCGTCAGCTTCCATTTTCGCTGAGTGTTTCACGTGAAACCCACTCCGCAAGGGGGTTCCACGCATCCTACCAAGCTTCAATCAGTCCCATTGTCTTGCTCGCCGTTATCCCTACATTCCGGGTCATGGCTATTCACTGCAGCGGTACGCGGTGCGTACCCTACTCTTGAATAATCGGTATTAACGTCGTCGATATAGGGTACGCACCGCGTACCTTGGAATGCAGGCTAAACGAAGTTGCCAGACTATAATAGGATGTTTCACGTGAAACCTTGCTCATTGTCCCATGGTTCCACGTGAAACTACTTAACCACCAACCGCAATGCCCACGCTAATCGGAATAACCAGCGCGCATCCGATCCAAATCAGGGGAGAATGGCTGCGTTGGCTTTGCGCCAGGCAACCGATCATTGCCAGCAGGATCGCCAGTGTCCACAAGCCGTGATCACCGGCCAAGGCAATCGCGCTATGCGGGGGGTTGACAGAAGATGGAGGGCTGGGATAACGGAACCTGGTTATTGGATGGAGAGGACTGATATTGCCCCGATGACTCGACCCGCGCCCCTATTTCGCCGGCCTACCTGATCCGCGCCGCAAGACCCGGAACAAGCTC
>Ga0209607_1001868_pt1 | contig 17411 bp, 17 predicted proteins | sample AD_UKC117_MetaG_FD_184413 | JGI IMG/M metagenome (GOLD analysis project Ga0209607, IMG submission 184413) | Active sludge microbial communities of municipal wastewater-treating anaerobic digesters from Hong Kong - AD_UKC117_MetaG (SPAdes)... | ecosystem: Engineered > Bioreactor > Anaerobic >... | reverse complement strand
GGACGGGCGATGCTGGCGATGTCGGTGGACTACGCGCGGACGCGAACCCAGTTCGGCCGGGTGATCGGCAGCTACCAGGCGATCAAGCACAAGCTTGCCGATGTCCACATCGCGCTGGAACTGGCCCGGCCACTGGTCTTCGGCGCGGCGGTCGCCCTGGCCGAGGACTCGCCGGACACCGTGCGTGACGTCAGCGCCGCCAAGGCCGCCGCGTCCGACGCCGCGCTGCTGGCGGCACGGGCCGCGCTGCAGACCCACGGGGCGATCGGCTATACCGCCGAATGCGATCTGTCCCATTTCCTGCTGCGGGCCCAGGCCCTGTATTCGGCATGGGGTAGCCCCTCCGCGCATCGGCGGCGAGTGCTGGCGGCCCTGTAATGGTGGTTGAACATTGATGAGAAGAGAACCGTGACGACCACATCCGAACGTCACCTGCTGCGCCAGAGTGTCTCGGCGCTGGTCGACAAACACGCCGACCCCGCCGCGGTGCGCAGGGCCATGGTGTCCCCGCTCGGCTACGACGAGTCGCTATGGGCCATGCTGTGCGAGCAGGTCGGGGTGGGAGCGCTCGTGGTGCCGGAGTCACTGGGCGGTGCGGGCGGCGAATTGGCCGACGCTGCAGCGGTTCTCGAAGAACTGGGCCGCGGCCTGGTTCCGACGCCCCTTCTGGGCACCACGCTGGCCGAGTTGGCCCTGCTGGCGGCCGATGACCCCGACGCCGCGGCGCTGGAGCGGCTGGCGGCCGGGGAATCGGTCGGCGCGGTGGTCTTCGACGACCACGACTACGTGGTCAACGGGGCCACTGCCGATGTGGTCCTCGCCGTGACCGACGGCCGCATCCAGCGATGGACCGACGTGACCGCCGAACCCCGCCAGAGCCTCGACCCGACCCGCCGACTGGCCCGCGTCAGGCCCGGCGGCTCGATGCAGATCGCCCAAGACCCCGGCATCGCTGACATGGCCGCCATACTGCTGGCCGCCGAGCAGGTCGGGGCGGCGCAGCGATGCCTGGAACTCACCGTCGAATACACCAAGCAGCGCGTGCAGTTCGGCCGCGCGATCGGCAGCTTCCAGGCCCTCAAACACCGGATGGCAGACCTCTACGTCGCGGTGCAGGCCGCCCGGGCCGCGGTGGGCGACGCCGTCGCATCCCCCGGGCCGGTGCGAGCCGCGCTGGCCCGGCTCGCGGCCACCGAGGCGTTCTGCACGGTCGCCGGCGAGGCCATCCAGCTGCACGGCGGGATCGCCATCACGTGGGAGCACGATATGCACCTCTACCTCAAGCGCGCGTACAGCAGCGCCCAGTTGTTCGGGCCGCCCCGCGAACAGTTGCGCGCGCTCGAGGATGAGGTCTTCTAGCGGGTGTTCTAGCCTGACCGGGTGAGCGGTAACCTCGCGCGCCGGGCCGGCATCCCGCCGTTCTACGTCATGGACGTCTGGCTTGCCGCGGCCGAGCGGCAACGCACCCACGGCGATCTGGTGAACCTGTCGGCGGGACAACCCGGTGCGGACGCTCCGGCGCCGGTGCTGGCCGCCGCCGAACGGGCGCTGCGCAGCGGCTCACTGGGATACAGCGTCGCCCTGGGAATACCGGAGCTGCGCGAGGCGATCGCACGCTCCTACGCCGCCACCTACGGGATCGACATCACCGTCGACGAGGTGGTCCTGACCACCGGTTCCTCCGGCGGATTTCTGCTGGCGTTCCTGGCCTGCTTCGACGTCGGCGACCGGGTCGCCATCGCCAGCCCGGGCTACCCCTGCTACCGCAATATGCTGTCGGCCCTCGGATGCGAGGTCGTCGAGATCGAGTGCGGTCCGGACACCCGATTCCAGCCGACCACGCAGATGCTCGATGATTTGGATCCGCCCGTACAAGGGGTCATCGTGGCAAGTCCGGCCAACCCCACCGGTACCGTCATCCCGCCCGCTGAACTGGCCGCGATCGCCAACTGGTGCGACGCCCGGGGCGTTCGGCTGATCAGTGACGAGGTCTACCACGGACTGGTGTATCCGGGTGCACCGGAAACCTCATGCGCGTGGCAGACATCCCGCAACGCCGTCGTGGTGAACAGCTTCTCGAAGTACTTCGCGATGACCGGATGGCGACTGGGCTGGCTCCTGGTGCCCGCGGAACTGCTGCGGGCGGTGGACTGCCTGACCGGCAACTTCACCATCTGTCCGCCGGTGCTGGCCCAGCACGCCGGCGTCGCAGCGTTCACCCCCGAGGCCCACGCCGAGGCCGAGGGTCACCTGCGGCATTACGCGGCCAACCGCGAGACGCTGATCGCGGGTCTCCATCAGCTCGGCATCACCCGGGTGGCGCCCGCCGACGGCGCCTTCTACGTGTATGCCGACGTCTCGGACTTCACGTCCGACTCGCTTCGATTCTGCGAGCGGCTCCTGGCCGACACTGGTGTCGCCATCGCCCCGGGAGTGGATTTCGACACCATCCGGGGCAACGCCGCGGTCCGGTTCTCCTTCGCCGGCCCCGCCATCGACATCGACGCGGCGCTGCACCGCCTGGGTCCCTGGCTGACCCGCTGACCCTCCCCCCCTTGGCGCGAGCAGACGCGAAAGACCCGCGACGCGCCGGACTTTAGTGACTTTCACGTCTGCTCGCGCAAAGAAAAGCGGGCGCTACAGCCAGGTGTCGGGCGTGGTGGCGGTGAGGAAAGCCTCCAAGTCATCGCGCCACTGCGCCGGGGTGTTCTTGTCGGGCTCGATTCCGGTGTACTCGCCGCGATAGAACAACAGCGGCCGGGGTTTGACCTTGGGAACCTCCGACAGAGACTGCACGGCACCGAACACGACGAAATGGTCGCCGCCGTCATGGACCGAGGCCACCGTGCAGTCGATGTGGGCGAGCGAGCCGCCGAGCACCGGAGACCCCAATCCCGACGGGCTCCAGTCCACCCCGGCGAACTTGTCCGGCTCCCTGGACCCGAACCGAACGCATACCTGACGCTGCTGTTCGGAGAGAATGTTGACGCAGAACGCCCCGCTGGCCTCGATGGCCTTCCACGAGCGGGAGGCCTTTGTCGGACAGAACAACACCAACGGCGGATCGAGGGACAGTGCGGCGAAGGACTGGCAGGCGAAGCCGTGCGGAACACCGTCCGCCATGGTGGTGATGACGGTGATCCCGGTGCAGAACTGGCCGAGCACCTGCCGGAAGACACGCGGGTCGATCGAGGATTCGGGCATCCGGGCTACTTGGCGCCGTAGGACCCGATGCTGAAATCGTGGCCCCACAGGCTGACCGCCGTGCTCTCCCTGGCGATCCAGTCCTCGTCGGCCACTTGCATTCCCTCGCAACCGAATTCGACATCGAATCCGCCCGGGGTCTTCATGTAGAACGAGAGCATCTTGTCGTTGACGTGGCGGCCCAGGGTGGCCGACATCGGTACCTTGCGGCGCAGGGCGCGGTCCAGGCACAACCCGACGTCGTCGCTGTTCTCCACCTCGACCATCAGGTGCACGATGCCGCTGGGGGTGGGCATCGGCAGGAAGGCCAGGCTGTGATGGCGGGGATTGCAGCCGAAGAACCTCAGCCAGGCGGGCGGCCCGTCAGCCGGACGGCCCACCAGTTGCGGGGGCAACCGCATCGAGTCCCGCAACGTAAATCCCAGCACATCGCGGTAGAAGTGCAGCGCCTCGGCGTCATCGCGGGTGGAGAGCACGACATGCCCGAGACCCTGTTCAGCGGTGACGAACCGGTGTCCGTAGGGGCTGACAACGCGACGGTGTTCGAGTGCGGATCCGCAGAACACCTCCAGTCGGTTGCCGGACGGGTCGGCGAAGGTGATCATCTCGTCGACGCGCCGGTCGGCGAGCTGGGCGGCGTCGGCCTCCTTATAGGGCACCCCCTCGAGGTCCAGCGCCTGCCGGATCTCCTGCAGGCCTGCCGAGTTGGCGCACTCCCAACCCGACTCCAGGAGCCGGTCGTGCTCGCCGGGCACAATGACCAGCCGGGCCGGGAAATCATCCATCCGCAGATACAGGGCGCCGTCGGTCGCTCCCCTGCCCTCGACCATCCCGAGCACTTTCAGGCCGTACTCCCGCCACGCCGGGACGTCGGTGGCCTCGATCCGCAGGTAGCCCAGCGAACGGATGCTCATCGGGCCCCTCCCAGGAAGTCGATGGTCAGCCGGTTGAACTCATCGAACTTCTCCAACTGCGCCCAATGTCCGCATTGCCCGAATACGTGCAGTTGAACCCTCGGGATCTGCTTGAGCGCCACCAGTGCACCGTCGAGGGGATTGACCCTGTCCTCACGGCCCCAGATCAGCAACACCCGCTGCCGCAGTTTGTAGACCTCACGCCACATCATGCCCAGTTCGAAGTCCGGTCCGGCGAACGATTTGCCCATGGCGCGGGCGGCGGCCAGAGATTCCGGGGTGCTGGCGATGGCGAACCGCTCGTCGATCAGTTCGGCGGTGATCAGCTTCTGGTCATAGACCATTATCCGCAGGAATCGCTCCATGTTCTCCCGCGTCGGATCGGCGGTGAATCGACCCAGCAATTTCACCCCCTCGGTGGGGTCAGGGGCGAAGAGGTTGACCGACAGACCGCCCGGGCCCATGAGCACGAGACGGCCGGCCCGGTCGGGGTTGTCCAGGGCGAAACGCACCGCGGTGCCGCCGCCTAGCGAATTGCCCACCAGGGCCGCGCGGGTGATGCCGAGATCGTCGAACAGCGCCAGTAGGGCGTTGGCGCTGTAGCGGTTGTACTGCTCATGCTCGGTGTGTTTGTCGGAGTGGCCGTAGCCTGGCTGGTCGACGGCAATCACGCGGAAATGCCGGGCTAGTTCGGGGATGTTGCGGCCGAAGTTCGACCAACTCGACGCCCCCGGGCCCCCACCGTGCAACAACACCACCGTCTCGGCGTTGCCATCCCCGGCCTCGTGATAGTGCAGGCGCACGTCGCGCTCCCCGGAGCGCACCTGGGCGTAGCGGGACGTCGAATCGAAAGTGATGTCGTTCTGGGACTGGGCCTCGCGAATGAAGGAGGTCACCGTCACACCATCGTGTCGCCGAGCGGCAGCCCGAACTCCTGGTTGCCGTACATCACATAGGCGCGCTCGGCGTCGTTGGCGGCATGCACCCGGCCTGCGTGCGCATCACGCCAGAACCGTTGCAGCGCTTGGTCGCTGTTGAGCGCAGTGGCACCGGCCGCCTCGAAGAGACGGTCGATCGACGCGATGGCCCGACCGGTGGCACGCACCTGATCACGGCGGGCCCTGGCCCGAAGTTCCATCGGGACCTCTCTGCCCTCGCACAGCAGGGCGTACTCCTCGGCGAGGTTGCCTCGCAGTTGGAGCCAGGCCGCGTCGATATCGCTGGCCGCCTCGGCGATGCGAACCTTGGCGAACGGGTCGTCCTTGGCCTTCTCGCCGGCGAAGGCCGCGCGCACCCGCTTGCCCTGATGCTCGACGTGCGCCGCATAGGCTCCGTAGGCCATACCGACAATCGGACTGGATATCGTCGTGGGATGCATTGTCCCCCAAGGCATCCGATATACCGGCGCCGTGTTGTTGCGCAGCCCGCCGGCGGTACCGTCATTCATCGCGCCGTAGGACAGGAACCGGTGACGCGGCACGAAGACATCCTTGACGATCAGGGTGTTACTACCGGTTCCCTTCAGCCCGACCACGTGCCAGTCGTCCCGGATCTGGTAGTCGCCGAGTGGCATGAGGAAGCTGCCGAAGTCCACCGGGCGGCCGTCCTTGATCACCGGACCGCCCACGAAGGTCCAGGAGGCATGATCGCAGCCCGAGGACCACAACCAAGTCCCGTTGACCAGATAGCCGCCGTCGACCACCATTCCCGCACCCATCGGAGCGTAGGACGAGGACACCCGAACACCGGGATCGTCGCCCCAGACGTCCTGTTGGGCCTGTTGGTCGAACTGAGCCAGGTGCCAGTTGTGCACGCCGAGGATCCCGCCGGCCCAACCGGTCGACCCGCAGACGCCGGCGATCCGGCGGACCGCCTCGAAGAACAGGACGGGATCGCACTGCAAACCGCCCCACTGCTCAGGCTGGAGCATCTTGAAGAAGCCCGCCTCGTCGAGTTCGGCGACGTTGGCATCCGGCAGCCGGCGTAAATCCTCCGTCTCCTGGGCACGTTCTCCAAGCCGCGGGAGGAGTTCGTCGATGGCGGCCAGAACCGTGTGCGCGTCACGTTGCTGAAGGGACGTCACTGCATTCCTCCCGGAGGTACGGTACTGCCACTCAGGCTAGAACACGTTACGATTTGTGTCGAGGAACGGGAACTCTTCGCTGGTAGTTCACCGTATTGTTATTTCTATAACGTGTTCCAGTTATTGGAGGGGCGATCCACTCGTGACCAGCCACGACCCGCCGGCGACCGTCGTCGTCCATCTCGACGGTCAGACCCACACCGTCCCCTGGCCGCGCGGCGAGAAATTGCTCGACGTCCTGCTGGCGGCCGGTGTCGAGGCGCCCTATTCCTGCCGCGAGGGACACTGCGGGGCCTGCGCGACGACCAAGGTCAGCGGCGAGGTGGCCATGGAGGCCAACGACGTCCTGGACGCCGAGGACCTCGCCGAGGGGCTGATACTGGCCTGCCAGTCACGGCCTCGGTCCGACGAGGTGGAGGTCAGCTACGACGACTGACCCGCACCGGGCGTCTTCTCCAGGGTGAACTGGCCGAGGTTGGTATACCCCTCGCGGAACAGGCGGACGCAGCCGTTGAGGTACTTGTCGTAGCGGTCGTATACCTCCTGGGACTGCACGGCGATCGCCTCCTCCCGGTGGGACTCCAGCGCCGCGGCCCACCCCTGCAAGGTCTTGACGTAGTGCTGCCCGATCTGGTGGACCCGGGTCACCTCGAAGCCGGCGGCGGTGGCCTTGTCGACGACCATCGGAACCGAGGGGAGCCGACCGCCCGGGAAGATCTCAGTCATGATGAATTTCGCGAATCGGGCCAGTTCAAACGTCATCTTCAGGCCGAGTTCCTTGCCGTCGGCCATGTTCACCGCCGTGATCGTGTGCAGCAGCATCACACCGTCGTCGGGCAGGGCGCCGTAGGCCATTTCGAAGAACGCGTCGTAGCGGTCGTGGCCGAAGTGCTCGAAGGCGCCGATGGACACGATCCGGTCGACCTTCTCGTCGAACTCCTCCCAGCCCTGCAGTCGCACCTCCACGTTCCGGTCGGTCTCAACCTTGGCCAGCTTGTCGATGGCATAGTCGCGCTGCTGTTCGCTGAGGGTGAGCCCGATGACATTGACGTCGTACTTCTCGATGGCCCTCTGCATGCCGCCGCCCCACCCGCAACCGACGTCGAGCAGGGTCATTCCCGGTTGCAGGCCCAGTTTGCCCAGCGCGAGGTCGAATTTCGCGTTCTGCGCCTCGTCGGTGGTCATGTCGCCGCGCTCGAAGTAGCCGCAGGTGTAGCCCATCGTCGGGCCGAGGAACAATTCGAAGAACTCGTTGGAGATGTCGTAGATCGATTGCAACTCGTCGTACTTGGGCGTCAACCGGCTCAATTTTCCCCCATCAGGCGATCGGATCGACGTCGTTGACGCCGACAGGTCCTCCGCTTCGGGATCGGCGGCTATCTCTCACCGTAGCGGCCACCGGCGTCATGGGCGCGAAACCCCAGCTAGCGCGGCAGGCCGAGCAGCCGCTCCCCCGCCATGGTGAGCAGGATCTGCTCGGTTCCTCCGGCGATGGACAGGCACCGGGTGTTCAGGAAGCCCTGGACGGAGGGGTTGACGACGATCCCGGACCCGGGCGAGAGGTCCATCCGGAACTCCTCGAGCGACTGCCGGTAGCGAACCCCGATGAGCTTGCGGACGCTGGCTTCGGCGCTGGTGTCATGGCCACCTAGCGCCAGCTGTGCGATGCGGTGGTCCAGAAGCGATCCCAGATGGGCCGCCAGCAGCAGTGCGCCGAGCCGGTCGGACACCGCTGGGTCCAACGGAGTACCGGCCAGTCTCCCCAGCATCTCCTCCATGGGGTTCCCCAGCGCGGTCCCGTGCGCCATGGCGACTCGTTCGTTGGCCAGGGTGGTGCGGGCCAGGCGCCAGCCGTCGTTGACCTCGCCGACCAGACCATCGTCAGGGACGAACACACTGTCGAAGAACACCTCGTTGAACAACTCGTCACCGGTGATCTCCCGCAGGGGGCGAATCTGGATGCCCGGTGAGCGCATGTCGACCAGGAAGTAGCTGATGCCCTTGTGTTTCGGTGCGACTGGGTCCGTCCTGGCCAGGCAGACACCCCAGTCCGCCCGGTGCGCCGCCGAGGTCCAGACCTTCTGCCCGCTAAGCGTCCAGCCGCCCTCGACGCGAACGGCCCTGGTGCGCACGGAGGCCAGATCCGATCCCGCCTCGGGTTCGCTGAACAACTGGCACCAGATGATCTCGCCGCGAAGTGTGGCAGGTACGAACTGTTCGATCTGCCGGGCCGTACCGGCCTGCAGAATGGTGGGGACCGCCCACCAGCCGATGACCAGGTCAGGACGTTGCACGCCGGCCGCGTCGAGTTCGACGTCGATAAGCAGCTGTTCGGCGGGCGAGGCATCTCGCCCGTAGGGCCTGGGCCAGTGCGGCGCAAGAAGCCCCGAGTCGGCCAGCGCCGCCCTGCGCCGGCCTGCGGGCAGCGCGGCCACCTCGGCCGCCGCCGCGGCGATCTCCGAACGCAGGTGGGCCACCGAGTCCAGATCGACGTGCAGGGTGCGACGGACGCCGTCGAGGCTCAGTTGGGTGATTCGGCGCAGATGAGCGGACCGATCGCCGAGGGCCTGGCCGATGCCATAGGCACGCCGCAGGTACAGATGTGCGTCATGCTCCCAGGTGATACCGATGCCGCCGAGCACCTGGATGCAGTCCTTCGCGTTGGCCTTGGCGGCGTCGATCGCCTCCGCGGCGGCAATCGACGCGGCGATGGACAACTGATCGGCATCGCCGCCGACGGCCGCCGCCGCGTCGGCGGCCGCCACCGAGATCCGCCGGGAGCGCAGCAACATCTCGGCGCAAAGGTGCTTGACCGCCTGGAAGCTGCCGATCGGCTTGCCGAACTGTTCGCGGACCTTGGCGTACCCGGCGGCGGTTTCCACTGCCCATCGGGCGACGCCAGCCGCTTCGGCAGCCAGCAGTGTCGCGGCGAGATCGCCGAATCGGCGTCGCGACACCGCCAGCCTGGCAGCCGGCGCGCCGTCGAGGGTCACCGCCGCCAGCGGACGGGAGAAATCGGTGGCCTCCAGCGGATCGACCCGCACGGCCGGATCGGTCGAATCGACTAGAAACACGCTCTCGCCCACGCCCAGGAGCAGCAGTCCGCGTCCGTCGGCACCCAGCGCGTAGTCGGCCGAACCGGACACCAGACCGTGCCGCTCGCGCAGATCACCCCCCAGCGCCAGGCCGACCGTCGACTTGCCGGATGAAACGGCCTGCAGCACAGCGGGATCAGCTACCACAAGAGTAGCCAGTGCGGTGCCGACGACCGGGCCGGGAATCAACGCCCGGGCGGCCTCCTCCACCATGGCGCACAGATCCTCGACCGACCCGCCGGCCCCACCGTCGGCCTCGTCCACCGCTGCGCCGAACAGTCCCAGCCCCGCCAGACCGTCGAAAATAGGCCGCCAGGCGTCCGGTTGGCCGCCTTCGACATCGCGTACCGCTTTCGTGGCGCCGACGCCGGAAGCCCAGCCGCGCACCAGTTCCCGGGCGGCGGACTGCTCCTCGGTGAAGATGACGGACACCGTCGGCTCCTCGGCTCGGCATCGGGGCTCCTCTCCTGCCGAAGCCCACTAGAACGTGTTCTAATAGTGCCAGCGATGCAACGTCAAGTCGACAGCGGTAGTCGCACAGTGAGGAGCAACAGTGCCGTCGCCAGCGCAGAAGTCCGGCGGTGGATCCGGTTCGCAGCCGCGCGAGGTGATGCCGGTCTCGGTTCTCACCGAGTCGGAGCTGGGCTCGGAGGCCCAACGGGAGCGACGCAAGCGGATCCTCGATGCGACGCTGGCGATCGCCTCGAAGGGGGGATACGAGGCGGTGCAGATGCGCGCGGTCGCCGACCGCGCCGACGTCGCGGTGGGAACGCTGTACCGGTACTTCCCCTCCAAGGTCCATCTGCTGGTCTCCGCACTGGGGCGCGAGTTCGAACGCATCGACGCGAAGACTGACCGGACCGCCGTCTCCGGGGGGACGCCTTACCAGCGATTGAGTTCCATGGTAGGCAAGCTCAACCGGGCAATGCAGCGCAACCCGTTGCTGACCGAGGCGATGACCCGCGCCTACGTCTTCGCCGACGCCTCTGCGGCCGGCGAGGTGGACCACGTCGAGAAGATCATTGACAGCATGTTCGCCCGCGCGATGAGCGCCGGCGAACCCACCGAGGACCAGTACCACATCGCCCGGGTGATCTCCGACGTCTGGCTCTCCAACCTGCTGGCCTGGCTGACCCGCCGGGCCTCCGCCAATGACGTCAGCAAACGGCTCGACCTCGCGGTCCGGTTGCTGATAGGCGACGACAAGGCGCCGTAGCGGGCGACCGGGGGTCGGGCTACGGGTGCCGAACGGTCCATGAGGGTTATTGGGAACCGTTTTCGTTTTTAGTTTTGTTGCCTTCGGGTGAGGAAGCTTCGGTGCGCAGAACTGCGACGTTGTTAATCCACCCCGACCCGGGCCGCGCCGGAACCAGATTCGCGCTGCTCACCGGTCTCGTCGGCGTCCGATACGGCGGGCTGGCCCTGCTCAGCGGGGGTAACCGTGGCGGCGGTGGCAATCCTGGCGGTCGTCACCACCATTTCGTCCGTGATCTATCTGGCCTGCCGGCCGATCGGCCCCCGCCGGCTGGATCCGGCGGCGGCCTAGGCTGGACCGGTGGCCTCCATCGATCTCAATGCCGACCTCGCCGAAGGGTTCGGGGTGTGGGAACTCGGTGACGACGCCGCCATGCTCGACATCGTCACCAGCGCCAACCTCGCCTGCGGGTTCCACGCGGGAAATCCGGTCGGCCTCGCGCGTACCTGCCACGCCGCGGTCGGGCGCGGGGTGCGGATCGGCGCGCAGGTCGGATACTTCGACCTCGCCGGGTTCGGCCGGCGCCGCATCGATGTCGCCCCCGCCGAGCTAACGGCGGACGTCGTGTATCAGATCGGTGCCCTGCAGGCACTCGCCCGCACCGCGGGTTCGGCGCTGGGCTACGTCAAACCCCATGGTGCGCTGTACAACACGATCGTTACCGACCGGGTCCAGGCACGTGCCGTGGCCGAGGCCGTGCACGCCGTCGACCCCGGGCTGCCGGTGCTGGGTCTGGCCGGTTCGGTGTTCTTCGCCGAAGCGGCGCGCCTCGGGTTGCGGACCGTGGCAGAGGCGTTCGCCGATCGCTCCTACCAGCCGGACGGAAGCCTTGTTCCTCGCGGCGCCCCGGACGCGGTCCTGCGGGATCCCGACCTCATCGCCGAGCGAACGCTGGCCATGGTGCACAACGGCGAAGTCAGCGCAGTCGACGGCACCGTCATCCGGATCGAGGTGGAGTCGGTCTGCGTACACGGCGACTCACCCGGTGCGGTCGGGATCGCCGGCGCTGTTCGGGAGCGGTTGCTGGCCGGCGGAGTCGATCTGGAGGCGTTCGTCTGATGCGACTCAGATTCGGTCGTCCCGACCTCGGCAGGCACCACGAGCTTCTCGATCTGCCCGTCGCCGATTCGGCTTCCCCGCTGACGCTGACCTGGCTGGGGGTCTCGACGGTGCTCGTCGACGACGGGAATTGCGCCGTTCTGACCGATGGCTTCTTCTCCAGGCCGGGCCTGCTGCAGGTCACTCTGGGCAAGCTGAGCCCGTCGACGGCGCGAATCGACGCGACCCTGGCCCGAGCGGGCATCGAACGGCTGTCGGCAGTCTTGCCGGTTCACACCCACTACGACCATGCACTGGACACCGCGGTCGTCGCACAGCGCACCGGTGCGGTCGTGGTCGGCGGCGAGTCGGCGGCGAACATCGCCCGCGGACAGGGCCTTCCCGAGGATCGCATCGTGGTGGCCACCCCCGGCGTCGAAATGCACTTCGGATCATTCGATATCACGCTCGTGGAATCGGAGCACTGCCCGCCAGACCGGTTTCCCGGCACTATCGCCGCCCCGATCGCCCCGCCCGCGAAGGCATCGGCCTATCGGTGCGGCGAGGCGTGGTCGACGCTGGTCCACCACCGGTCCAGTGGGCGTCAACTGCTGATCCAGGGCAGCGCGGGATTCCTGCCGGGGGCGTTGGCCGGTCGATGTGCCGAAGTCGCCTACCTCGGTGTGGGGCAACTCGGCGTCCAGCCGTCGGACTACCTGACCCGTTACTGGGAAGAGACGGTCACAGCGGTCGGGGCGCGGCGGGTGGTGCTGATCCACTGGGACGATTTCTTCCGGCCACTGACCAAACCGCTGCGGGCTCTGCCCTACGCCGGCGATGACCTCGACGTCACGCTGCGAACATTCGCCGATCTCGCCCGACGGGACGGCGTATCGGTGCATCTGCCGACGCTCTGGCAGCGCACCGACCCGTGGACCTGAACGGATGACAGCCGCGCTGGCCCTGTCCTGCGCGGCGTTGGCGGCGGTTCTGCTCTCCGCCACGGCTCGTTGGTCCGAGGCTTTGGTGGCCGTTCCGGCGGCCCTGCTGGTGATCACCACCGGGGCGGTCTCGGTGCAGGACGCCGTGACCGAGGTTCGTGACCTGCTGCCGGTGGTCTGCTTTCTGGCGGTCGTGCTGGTGCTGGCCGGCCTCTGCGACGTCGAGGGTCTGTTCCGGCTCGCCGGCGGGTGGATGGCCCGCGGCAACCACGGGCACCCGCGCCGACTTTTGGGCCGGGTGTTCCTGGTCGCCACGGCCACCACCGCAGTTCTGAGCCTGGACGCCACCGCGGTACTGCTCACCCCGGTGGTGCTGGCCACCATCCGCTCGACCGGAACCTCACCCAGACCGCATCTGTATGCCACCGCGCATTTGTCCAATACGGCCTCGCTACTGCTGCCGGTGTCCAATCTGACCAATCTGTTGGCTTTCTCAGCGGCCGGACTGTCCTTCACCCGGTTCGGGGTCCTGATGGCCGGCCCCTGGCTCGTCGCGGTAACCGCCGAATATCTGCTGTTCCGAATGGTTTTCCGCGGTGAACTTGTCGACCGACCGGTCCCGACGACGACGGTCGGCCGCGAGCCGGTCCCCGTTCTGGTGCTGTCGGTGCTGGCCGCGACCCTCGCCGGTTTCGCCGTCCTTTCCGTTGCGGGGCTCTCGCCGGTGTGGGCGGCACTGGCCGGGGCTTCGGTGCTGGCGGTCCGGTCTCTGTCCCAGGGCCGCAGCACTCCGGCACGGATCCTCCGATGGATCAACCTGCCCTTCCTGGCCTTCGTCCTGGCTCTCGGGGTCGTGGTCAAGGCGGTGATGGTCAACGGACTGGACTCCGCCGCGGCTCGCCTGCTGCCATCGGGAACCGGGCTGGCCGCACTGCTCGCGATCGCCGCCGTCGCGGCGGTGTTGTCCAACCTCGTCAACAACTTGCCGGCGGTGCTGGTGCTGCTACCGCTTGCCGTGGGAACTGGGCCGGGTGCGGTGCTGGCTGTCCTGATCGGGGTCAACATCGGACCCAACCTGACCTACATCGGATCGTTGTCGAACCTGTTGTGGCGCAACCTTCTCCATCAATATGGCGAGCCCACCAGCGCGCGCCAGTTCAGCGCACTGGGTCTGCTGACGGTCCCGGTGAGCCTGGTGGCCGCGGTCATCGCGCTGTGGGCCGGCCTCGCCGTCGTGGGTGTCTAGACCCCGGCGAACAGACGCAAAGTGCCCGAAATCACGGCGTGTCGCGGGGATTTTGCGTCTGCTCGCGCCAGGAACTTACGGGGCTAACGCCGACGCTGGCGGGCGATGTCGGCGAGCACCACCCCGGCGGCCACGGAGGCGTTGAGCGACTCCGCCGGCCCGGCCATCGGGATCGACACCACCGCATCGCAATTCTGGCGCACCAGCCGGGACAGACCTTTGCCCTCCGAGCCGACGACCACCACAACAGGACCGGAACCGTCGAACTCGTCGAGGGTGACATCACCGTCGGCGTCGAGTCCGACGATCTGCAACCCCGCGTCGGCCCACTGCGCCAGCGTCCGGTTGAGGTTGGTGGCCCGGGCGACGGGCACCCGGGCCGCCGCACCGGCACTGGTGCGCCACGCGACCGCGGTCACCGAGGCCGAGCGCCGCTGCGGGATGAGCACCCCGTGTCCTGCGAAGGCCGCGACCGACCGCACGATCGCCCCCAGGTTGCGCGGGTCGGAGATGTTGTCCAGCGCCACCAGCAGGGCGGGCTGGGCATCTGCGGTGGCGGATCTGAGCAGATCGTCGGGGTGGGCATAGGCATACGGCGGGACCTGCAGCGCGATGCCCTGGTGCAGACCGTTGGCGCTGAGCCGGTCGAGGTCATGCCGCGGCACCTCGAGGATGGGGATGCCACGGTCGGCGGCCAGGGTGACCGACTCAGTCAGCCGCTCGTCGGCCTCCGCACCGAGAGCCACGTAAAGAGCGCTGGCCGGGGCGTCGGCGCGCAGGCACTCCAGGACGGGATTGCGGCCGAGGACCGTCTCGGTCTCGTCGGCCGGTTTTCCCGCCGGCTTCCCGGCGGACTTGCGGGCCTTCGCCGCCGCTTTGCGGGCCGCCGGGTGCCCGGGCCGCATATGCGCCGGCGGGGTCGCGCCCCGGCCCTCCAGGCCGCGCCTGCGTACACCGCCGGACCCCTTGGTGGGGCCCTTCTTGGTGCCTTCCTTGCGGACCGCACCACGACGGCGTGAGTTGCCGGCCACTTTAGGTTCCGTACCCGTCAACCAGGGACCACTGCGGGCCGTCGGAGGTGTCGGTCACTTCGATACCGGCTTTCTTGAGGCGATCGCGGATCTCATCCGCCTGTGCCCAATCCCGATGCTGACGGGCGTCGGCCCGGCGCTGCAACTCCGCCCCGACCAGGACGTCCACGGCGGCCAGTGCGGCCGCGGTCTCGTCTCGCCGCTGCCAGCGCTCGTCGAGGGGGTCGCAACCGAGGATGGCCGTCATCGCGCGGATTTCGCCGGCCCTTGCCAGTGCCGTGTCGTGGTCCCCCGCCTCAAGTGCGCGGTTGCCCTCGGCGCGGGTGGCGTGCACCTCTGCGAGCGCGGCCGGCACCGCCAGGTCGTCGTCGAGGGCGGCGGCGAACTTCTCGGTCCACCTCGTCGGAACCACCCCGCCGACCCGGGTGCGCACCCGATGCAGGAACTCCTCGAGACCGGAGTAGGCCCGTGCAGCGTCCTGCAGGGCGGTCTCGGTGAACTCCAGCATCGACCGGTAGTGCGCACTGCCCAGGTAATACCGCAGCTCCGCGGGCCGGACGCGCTGCAGCACGGCGGGGATGGCGAGCACATTTCCCAGGGACTTGCTCATCTTCTCCCCGCCCATGGTGACCCAGCCGTTGTGCAGCCAGAAGGCGGCGAATCCGTCCCCGGCGGCGCGGGCCTGGGCGATCTCATTCTCATGGTGCGGGAAAACCAGATCCATTCCGCCGCAGTGGATGTCGAACTCTGAGCCGAGGTACTCATGCGCCATGGCGACGCACTCCGAATGCCAGCCCGGACGGCCGCGCCCCCACGGCGTCGGCCAGGACGGCTCGCCCGGCTTGGCGGCCTTCCACAAGGTGAAGTCGCGGGGGTCACGCTTGCCTCCGCCGGCCCCCTCGCCCTGATGGACGTCGTCGATCCGGTGACCGGATAGCTTGCCGTACTCGGGCAGGCTGAGTACGTCGAAATAGACGTCGCTGTCGCCCTCTAGAACCGAGGGGTAGGCGTGTCCCCTGTTGATCAGCCGCTCGATGAGTTCCACGATCTGGGTGATGTGCCCGGTTGCACGTGGTTCGGCCGACGGTGGCAACACCCCGAGTGCGTCGTAGGCGGCGGTGAACGCCCGCTCGTGGGTGGCGGCCCACTCCCACCACGGTCGGCCGGCCTCCGCGGCCTTGGTAAGGATCTTGTCGTCGATATCGGTGACGTTGCGGATGAAGGCGACATCGAGCCCCTTGGCCGCCAGCCAGCGGCGCAGCACGTCGAAGGCGACCCCACTGCGGACGTGACCGATATGGGGCAAGCCCTGAACAGTGGCGCCGCACAGGTAGATCGAGGCATGGCCCGGGCGCAGCGGCACGAAGTCGCGCACGGCACCGGAATAGGTGTCGTGCAGACGCAGGCCGGTGGTCACGACCTGGCAGCTTACCGGGAAGCCTCGGCGACCAGAGCGGTTGCGACCGCGGCCATCCCCTCGCCGCGGCCGGTGAGCCCGAGGCCGTCGGTGGTCGTGGCCGAGACCGACACCGGCGCGCCGAGTAGGTCCGAGAGCAACAGCTGGGCCTCCGCCCGCCGCGGTCCGACTCTGGGCCGGTTCGCGATCACCTGAACTGCGGCGTTGCCGACCGCGAATCCGGCCTGCCCCAGCAGGGATCGAACATGGGAAAGCATCTGCGCCCCGGTGACCCCGCGCCACTCCGGCCGGTCGACGCCGAACACCGAGCCAAGGTCGCCGAGTCCCGCGGCCGAGAGCAGTGCGTCGCACAGCGCGTGAATCGCCACATCGCCGTCGGAGTGCCCGGAGCACCCGTCGGCTCCCTCGAAGAGCAGACCGAGCAGCCAGCACGGCCGGCCCGGTTGGATCGGGTGCACATCGGTACCCAGACCGACCCGGGGCAACTTCATACGTCCAGCACCGCCCGGGCCAACCGGAGGTCCAGGGGTGTCGTGATCTTGAAGGCCAGCGGATCACCGGCCACGGTGTGCACCGGCGTTCCGAGGTTCTCCACCAGCGAGGAGTCATCGGTGACCGCACCCGCTCCGTCTCGTTGGTAGGCCCGCCGCAGCAGTTCGGTCTGGAATCCCTGCGGGGTCTGCACCGCGCGCAGCCCGTCCCGCTGCGGTGTTCCGAGAACGACCCCGTTGCCGTCGACCGCCTTGATGGTGTCCACGACGGGCAGGACCGGGATGACGGCCCGTAGCCCCTCGCGGAGCGCGGCGACCACCCGCTGAATCTGACCGACCGGTGTCAACGGCCGGGCCGCGTCATGGACGACGACGAACTCCGGATCGCCCACGGCGACAAGCGCACACCGCACACTGTCGTCACGCTGCGGGCCGCCCTCGACGACGACGGCACGTCCGTCGAGGAGAACTGACGTCTCGTGGACACGGTCGGCGGGTGCTGCCACCACCACACGGTCGATTACCCCCGATGCGAGCAGGCCGTCCACAGCCCGCTCGAGCATGGTGATCCCGCCCACATCGACGAAGGCCTTGGGGATCCCGGCCCCGAGCCGCTCACCGGAACCGGCCGCCGTCACGACCGCGACCGTATCGGTCATCGCGGCCCCTCAGGGGGCCTTCACGACGCGGCGGCCA
>Ga0209607_1001864_pt1 | contig 17437 bp, 3 predicted proteins | sample AD_UKC117_MetaG_FD_184413 | JGI IMG/M metagenome (GOLD analysis project Ga0209607, IMG submission 184413) | Active sludge microbial communities of municipal wastewater-treating anaerobic digesters from Hong Kong - AD_UKC117_MetaG (SPAdes)... | ecosystem: Engineered > Bioreactor > Anaerobic >... | reverse complement strand
CGTATCGCGGGCGGCGAGGTGCTGGGCACGGCCAATCTGGTGGGCGCCACGGCAGTCTTCACCAAGAACGACTTCGCCAGAGGCGTCTACACCATCGTGGCAGAGTATCTGGGCGACGCCAGCTACAGCGGCAGCACCTCCGGCGGGGTGCAGCAGATCGTCTCGCCGCCGCTGACGGCGAGGAACGATGCGGCGGGCACGCTCCAGGGTGTGGCGGTGCAGATTGACCCGCTGGCCAACGACATCGACCCAGTGGGCGGCGGGCTCACGGTGGCTAGTGTCTCGCAGCCGGCGAGCGGCAGCGTTGCTATCGACGGGGGCGCCAAGACGGTCACCTACACGCCCGACCCGGCCTTCACCGGTCTCGTCACCTTCACCTACACGGCGCGCGATATCTACGGCATCACGGACGACGCGCTGGTGGCAGTGGTGGTGAGCGCCGTCGACGAGACAGGCTATGCGCCGCAGATCGGTGTCATCGACAACGAGGCAGGAAGCACGTATGACGTCGACAGCGGTCGCTTCCAGACGCAGGTGCAGGTGCCGGCGGGCAGCTATCCCACGCCGCTGGGCGACAAGGAGATCTTCTACCTGGCCTACACCCAGGTCATCACGCCCACCGGGGACGTGACCCAACCGCCAGAAACCTTCACGTGGGCGAGCATGGTCTTTCACCTGTCGTTCTTCGTCAACGGCACGGACCTGGGACACTACGAATTCCCGCAGCCGCTGACGCTGGTCATCGCCTACGACCCGGCGCTGCTGGGCGAGCTGTCGGAGCAGTTGCTGACGCCCTACTACTGGAATGGCACGGCGTGGGCCAAGGATGGCTTGAGCATCACGCACATCGACATGACAGCGCATCGCATCACCTTCCAAGTCTGGCATCTGAGCGAGTTTGCGATCTTCGCCAAGCCGCCGCTCAACACGCCGAGCTATCTCTACTTCCCGGTGGTGACGAATCGCAGTGATCCGGCGGTGGTGCTGGAAGCGGCGCAGGGTGGTGCGCCGGACGTGACCGAACAAGCGCCGGCAGAGGAAACGCCCGGCGCAGCGGAGCCTGCACCGGCGCCCGAAGCGGATGCGCCCGGAGATGAATCGGCGCCGGAGGAGGTCGCTACGCCGGATGCGGCGCAGGACGAAGCAGAGACGCCGGTGACCGAAGAGACAGCGGCGCCAGAGGCGACGCCGAGCGATGAAACGGCGTTGCCGACGCCGGATGCGGCGCAACGGCTGCACTTGCCGGTCATTGTCCGCTAGGCACAGGCGCTGCGGCTACGATCGACAAGTACGAACATCGAGCGCACGGGACATCCCGTGCGCTCGATCTACATCCGGCGCCGGGGCGGAGTTGTTCACTGCATTCCCCTTTTTGTCACGCGACATTTGACTGAAAAAACGACAGTCTCGACCTTACGCGCAGAGTGTCGTTATTGTTGCGTCGTTTGACCGGTGGCAGCCGCAACGTAGCGGAGTATTCTGGATACGTGCGCGCCTGTGCGCTGTGCGCCGTGCTGGCCACCTCCGCCGTCGTGGCCGGCATTGCCGGTGTGCTGCGCAGTATGCCCGTCTGGGCACACACTTGGCTGCCGCCTTCGATTCTCTCCACACCGGGCCACCCCACCCCAGACCCAGTGCGCGACAACGTGATGACCGCTGATGCCGGGCCGGCGCGGCCTGGTACGCCCATATATGTACTTGTCTTGCTTGTGGCGGGGCCCGGACTGTCCGGCCCACACTGGCGGACTTCGTCAACCAGGGCATGAGGGTTCATGCCAGTACGGTGGATCTTCTTTTCGAGGAGCAAACTCATGAACGCGCTGGCCGACACGCATTTGTCATCTTCTGATTCTGTGCAGTCGATTAGGGTTGGCGGCTGCCGTGCCGGTGGTGGGCGCGGCTGGCTGCTGGCCGGATTGCTGGCTGTGGCGGCGTTGCTGGGGCTGGCGCCGGGGGCGCACGCCGCCGACCAGGTGGATGTGCCCGGCCCGGCCGGCAGCGGCCAGTTCGGTCAGACGCTAACGGTGCTGGCCAACGGCAACGTGGTTGTCACCGATCCATCGTATGACATTCCAAGCGGGGCGGCGGATGTCGGCGCCGTCTATCTCTATAACGGCGCCACCCACGCACAGATCTCCATGCTGACCGGCAGCACGGCCGGCGACCAGGTCGGCAGCAGCGGTGTGATTACGCTCACCACCGGCAACTTTGTCATACGCAGTCAGAATTGGGACAACGGCACGGCGACTGATGCCGGTGCAGTGACCTGGGGCAGCGGTGAGACGGGCGTCAGCGGCGTGGTCAGCGCCGCCAACAGCCTGGTGGGCAGCACGGCCAACGACCAGGTTGGCAGTAGTGGCATCACCACGCTCAGCAACGGCGCCTATGTCGTACTCAGCCAGAACTGGGACAACGGCACGGTGGCCGATGCCGGTGCGGTGACCTGGGGCAGCGGCAATACGGGTGTGAGCGGCGTAGTCAGCGCCGCCAACAGCCTGGTGGGCAGCGCGGCCAACGACCAGGTTGGCGGCTGGGGCAGCATCACCACGCTCAGCAACGGTGCCTATGTCGTCCGCAGTCCGAATTGGGACAACGGCACGGCAACCAATGCCGGTGCGGTGACGTGGGGTAGCGGTGATACCGGCATCAGCGGCTTGGTCAGCGCCGCCAACAGCCTGGTGGGCAGCACGGCCAACGACGGGGTTGGCGACTACGACATCACTGCGCTTAGCAACGGCAACATTGTCGTACGCAGCCCCTATTGGGACAACGGCACGGCAACCGATGCCGGTGCGGTGACCTGGGGCAGCGGTGCTACGGGCGTCAGCGGCGTGGTCGGCGCCGTCAACAGCCTGGTGGGCACCACAGCCAACAACCAGGTTGGCAGTAATGGCGTCACCACGCTAGGCAACGGCGCCTATGTCGTGAGCAGTCCGTATTGGGACAACGGCACGGCAACGGATGCCGGTGCGGTGACCTGGATCACGGGAACTATGGCCTTCGGCGGTGCAGTTACCGCAGCCAATAGTTTGGTAGGGAGCACGGCCAGCGACCTGGTTGGTAGTAGCGGCGTTACGGCGCTGAGCAACGACGCCTATGTCGTGGGCAGCTCACAATGGGACAACGGCACGGCGACCGATGCCGGTGCGGTGACCTGGGCCAGCGGTGAGGCGGGCGTGAGTGGTGTGGTTAGCGCCAGCAACAGCCTGGTAGGCAGCACGGCAAACAACTGGGTTGGCAGTAGTGGCATCACGGCGCTCGGTAACGGCGCCTATGTCGTGCGCAGTCCGTATTGGGACAACGGCGCTGCGACCGATGTCGGTGCGGTGACCTGGGGCAGCGGTGCTACGGGCGTCAGCGGCGTGGTCGGCGCCGGCAACAGCCTGGTGGGCAGCACGGCAAACGACCAGGTTGGCATCTACGACATCACTGCCCTTGGCAGCGGCGCCTATGTCGTACGCAGCCCGTATTGGGACAACGGTGCGACGACCGATGCCGGTGCGGTGACCTGGGGCAGCGGTGAAACGGGCGTCAGCGGCGTGGTCGGCGCCGCCAATAGCCTGGTGGGCAGCACGGCCTCCGAGTATTTGGGTGGCTACGACATCATTATGCTGAGCAATGGCAACTATGTTATACGCAGCCCATCTTGGGACAATGGTGCGGTGGCCGATGCCGGTGCGGTAACCTGGGGCAGCGGCACGGCGGGCGTGAGCGGCGTGGTCAGCAGCACCAACAGTCTGGTGGGCAGCACGGCAAACGACGGGGTTGGCAGCAGCGTCACGGCGCTCAGTAACGGCGCCTATGTCGTTGCCAGCCAATATTGGGACAACGGCACGGCGACCGATGCCGGTGCGGTCACCTGGATTACGGGAACTATGGCCTTCGGCGGTGCAGTCAGCGCCGCCAACAGTCTGGTGGGGAGCACAGCCAACGATCAGGTAGGCAGCAGAGGCATTACTGCCCTTACCAACGGCGCCTATGTCGTGCGCAGCACGAGTTGGGACAACGGCGCGGTGACCGATGCCGGTGCGGTGACCTGGGGCAGCGGTGATACGGGTGTGAGCGGTGTAGTCAGCGCCAGCAACAGCCTGGTGGGCAGCACGGCCGGCGATCAGATTGGTCGCGAAAATATCATTTCACTTGCCAATGGCGCCTATGTCGTGAGCAGCCCGCGCTGGGATAACGGCACGGCGACCGATGCCGGTGCGGTGACCTGGGGCAGCGGTGATACGGGCGTCAGCGGCATAGTCAGCGCCGTCAACAGCCTGGTGGGGAGCACGGCTAACGACCAGGTTGGCAAAGGAGATCCAAGCCGCGTCCAGGCGCTTGGCAACGGAAATTACGTCGTGCGCAGTCCCGATTGGGACAATGGCGGCGTGAGCAATGCCGGTGCAGTGACGTGGGGCAGCGGTGATGCGGGCATCAGCGGCGTTATTAGCGTCGCCAACAGCCTGGTGGGCAGCACAGCCAACGATCGGGTTGGTAGCGCCGAAGTGACGATGCCAGGCAACGGAAATTACGTCGTGCGCAGTCCGAATTGGGACAACGGTGCGGTGGCCGATGCCGGTGCGGTGACCTGGGGCGACGGCACGACGGGCGTCGCCGGTTTCATCTCGACGGCGAACAGTGTAGTGGGCGGGACCAGTACTGGCGGGTCGTCCATGGTTGCCAACTACGATGCGACCAACAGCCAATTGGTCGTGGGGCGTCCGGCCGACAACATCGTCACCTTCTTGCGCCAATCGTCGATACCTATGGTTACCGTGGCCAAGACGGCATCTCCGGACAGCGAAGTTGGCTATGGCCGCCTTCTCACCTACACGCTGATTCTCACCAACACCGGTGGAGAGGACCCGGCGGTGCTGGTTACCGACACACTGCCGGCCGGAGTGGTGTTTGCCGGCTGGATCGAGCAATCCGGCGCCGCGGTCGCCAACGATGTGGTTGCCTGGAGCGGTGCGGTCAACACCGGGACGCCCATCACGATCTCGTTTCAAGTCACCAACAGTGCGGCCGGCGGCGCAACCATCACCAACACCGTGCAATTTAGCGGCACGACACAGGCCGGCAGCGCGACGGCAGCATACACCACAGCGACCACCTTGACCCCTTCCGGCTCGGGCAGTTGGAGCGATCTCTTCCCGCCATGCACGGGGGAGTGCAACTATGTGATCCCGCCTGGCGTCACGGTCACGCTCGACGGCGACATCAATCTCAGCGGCAATCTTGAGATTCAGGCGGGCGCCGCCTTCAATCCCAACGGCAAGACGGTGACCCTCACCGGCGACGAGGCGCAGACACTCACGGGCAACCCGCTCGCCTTCTACAACCTGGTGGTGAACAAGACCAACAAGAGCGATACCGTCACCATTGTCGGCAAGCTCAAGGTGAGTAAGAAGCTGACCGTGCGCTCGGGCAAGCTCATCAGCGCGTCGGATTACGGCGATATCGAGATCGAGGACCAGGGCGAATTGGTGCTGACGAACGACATCACCGTCAGCGGTCATTTCACCATGACCGGCAATGCCACCTTCACACCCAATACCCACGCCGTACTCTTCGACGGCGCCACCGACCAGAACGTCGCCTGGGAGAACTTTGCCACCTTCTGGAATCTGACCGTGATGACGGGCACGACGCTTATCGACGTCAACCCGGCAGACAACGTGCACGTGGAGAACGAACTGACTAACTACGGTACGATCCGCAAGACACAGCCGGTCGAGTCGGCGGCTGCCTACTACTTCGGCCTGGCCGGCGTCTATCCGGATGCCAACGCTTACGGCATGGAGATCGAGGTCATGGAACGCAGCGGCGGCGACCCGCTGACGGCGATCCGGGTCGACCGCATCGACAAGAATCACCCGAATGCGCCGCGTGGCGCCACGGCGGATGTCTACTGGAGCATCGCGGGTACGGGCAGCGACTTTGTGGCGACGGTCGTGCTGCCGCAGAACGCGCTGGCCGATCCCCTGGCGTGTCGCTATGCAAGCGGCGCCTGGAACTGTGCGCGCAGCAGCTTTGATAGCGTCAAGGATTTGACGGTGACGCGCACGGGCGTCACCGCCTTCTCCGACTGGGCGGTCTACAGCGCCATCCCGACCACGACGACGCTGGCCACGTCGGCCAATCCGGCGCCGGTGCGCACGCAGGTTACTTTGACCGCGACCGTCGCGCCGGCCAGCGTTGCGGGCAGCGTCGAGTTCTTCGCCGACGGCGCGAGCCTGGGTACGGCTACCCTCGCCGCGGGCAAGGCGCAGGTGGCGACTGGCGGTCTCACAGTGGGCACGCACGTCATCACGGCCACGTTTACGCCCGCCGGCCCCTATCTGGCCAGCAACGGCGCGCTGGCACCCGTCCAGCAGGTGGTCTCGCCGCCGCTGACGGCGCGCAACGATGCGGCCGGCACGCTGCAAGGCGAGGCCGTGCAGATCGACCCGCTGGCCAATGACATCGACCCGGCGGGCGGCGGGCTCACGGTGGCAGAGGTGACACAGCCGTCGAGGGGGACCGTTGTCGTAGACGGCGGGGCGAAGACGGTCATGTACACGCCTGACGCGGCCTTCACCGGTCTCGTCGCCTTTGCCTACACTGCGCGCGATATCTACGGCATCACCGACGAGGCGACCGTTGCCGTGGTTGTCACGGCCAGGAGCGAGGCGGGCCATGCGCCGCAGATCGGGGTCATCGACAACGCAAGCGGCAGCACGCTGGACTTCGACAGCGGTCGCTTCCAGACGCAGGTGCAGGCGCCGGCGGGCAGCTATCCCACGCCGCTGGGCGACAAGGACATCTTCTACCTGACCTACACGCCGGTCATCACGCCCACGGGCGATGTGAGCCGGCCGCCGGGCAGCTTCTCCTTCGCCGGCATGGTCTTCGACCTGTCGGCCTTCGTCAACGACACGGACCTGGGACACCACGAGTTTCCGCAGCCGCTGACGCTGGTCATCAGCTACGACCCGGCGCTGTTGGGTGACCGCTCGGAGCAGTTGCTGACGCCCTACTACTGGAACGGCACGGCGTGGGCCAAGGATGGCCTGAGCATCACGCACATCGACACGACGGCGCACCGCATCACCTTCCAGGTCTGGCACCTGAGCGAGTTTGCGCTCTTTGCCAAGCCGCCGCAGAATATACCGAGCTATCTCTTCCTGCCGGTGGTGACGAATCGCAGTGATCCGGCCGCCGTGCTGGAGGCGGCGGAGGGCGCGGTGCCGGACGCAACGGAGTCTGCACCGAGGCCTGAAGTGGAAGCGCCTGTAGACGAACCAGCATTGGAGGAGGCAGCAAACCCTGTGCCAGAATCGGTCGAGACGACCACACCGGAGGAGGTCGCCACTCCAGATGCGGCGATCGAAGAACCGGCGGCGCCCGAGGAGACGCCGGACGCAGCAGATGGTGGTGTGGAGCTTCACCTGCCGTTGATTGTGCGGTAAGGGAATGCGACGCTGGTCGTGATGGCTGCGGCCTTTGTCGTGAGAAAGGCAACGGCTGAAGCCGCTACTACGGTAGAGAAGAGGGTCCCGGCGAACGGGGCCCTCTTTTTGTTGCCGGTGGCGTCGAGGGGTATTCATTAGCAATGGCGCAGTGCGCCCGCCGCACGATCAACAATTAGCAATTCGCAATCAACAATCAACAATTGCTGATGGTGAATTGCTGATTGCGAATTGTTAACGGTTAACGGTCAATGGTCAATGTGCGGCGGGGGGGACGGATGACGCCAAAATAGGGGATAGATGACAATGGGTTGTGAGGGGGCGACTTTCTATGCTGGATGCATAGCCCCTCGCTGCGGATTCTTCTTTGGGTTCGGTGGGCAAGATGGTTGCAACCGACAGCGTACTGGCGACACAGCAGGTGCTCGCCGTAATTTTTCTGGGCAGCGGTATCCTGGCCGCTGTGGTGGCGGCGCGGGCGGCGCGCTTCCGACAGCAAGCGGCGTGGCGTTATCTGGCACATACCATGGTCGCGGTGGCGCTGTGGTGTTTCAGTGACGCGATGTTTTTCGTCCTGGCGCAGGATGACGGCGCGCGCTGGTTCTGGCTCGTCATCGGGTATGTGGCCAGTATTGCCACGGCGCCGCTGATCTTTTCGGTGGCGCTCTGCTTTGCCGGGCACGAGCGCCGGCTGACGCCGCCCGTGCTCGCGCTGCTGTGGACGCCCTTCGTGCTGGGGATGGTGCTGGCCGTGACCAATCGCTGGCACGGTCTGATCTGGGATGCCACGCTGTCGCCGCTCGAGTTTACGAGCGGGCCGGGGCACGGCTTCTATTTCTTCCTGCTGCTGCCGCTGGCCTACGGGCTGCCGCTCATCGCCGCCGCCATTTTTCTGCACAGTTGCTGGCGGCTGCGCCACATCTACCGGCAGCAGGCGCTGGTGCTGAGTATTGCGGTGCTGCTCCCCGTCGTGGCCAGCGTGCTCTACTTCACCGACCTCAATCCGTTTCCGGGTGTCGACCTGGCGCCCGCTGCCTTTGCGGCCACGGGGGTGCTGGGTCTTTACGGCATGGCCCAGTTACGCTTCATGGAACTGCGGCCGATCTACCGCGACGCGCTCTTCGAGCAGATGCTCGACGGCGCGCTGGTTGTGGACGATACCGGCACTCTGCTGGACCTCAACCCGGCCGCGCAGCATCTGCTGGCTGTCGACGAGCGGTGCGTGGGCGGCGATGTACGCCCGTATCTTGCCGCCCGCTTTGCCCTGGACGAACTCGACCTGGCCGAAGGTAGTTACCAGATGCTTGCCACGCATGAGACGCCGCCGCGCTACTTCGACGTACGCGTGACGGGCGCCGGCGCACAGGCCGCACGCCTGGTCGTTCTGCGCGACACCACGCGCATGCATGAGGCCATCGTCGCGGTCTATGAGCAGGGGATCATCCTGGCCGAGCGCCAACGCGCCGAGGCTGTCTTTACAGCCGACATCCAGCGGGCGGTGGGGCAGTTGAAGGCGCAGATCCGCCAGGCCATGGAGCAGCTCGACCGCGGGCGGCTGGGGCTGGCCACGGCCACGCTGGCCGAGGCGGACTCGGTCACGGCCGCCACGTTGCTGGCCGAGGTCGACGCCGTGCAGGGGCAAGCCGGCCAGCCCGAGGACTTCCCGGGCGCGGTGGAGCACTACGTGCGCAATTTTGCCGCGGCCGCCGGGTTGGAGGTCACCTTTGCTGTCGATGCGACGCTACGCACCGACCTCCTGGCGCCGGGGACGCGGCTGCACCTGGTGCGCATCTTGCAGGAGGCGCTGGAGAATGTGGCGCACCATTCCGCGGCCGGTCGCATCGAAGTCAGCCTGGCGCATACGGCGCAGGGGCTGGCGTTGACGGTGCGCGATGACGGCGCCGGTTTCGACCCGGCCAAAGCGGCGACATGCGCGACGGCGCCTGGGCTGGAGGCCATGCAGCGGCGCGCGCTGGCCGCACGCGGTGCGTTGTCCGTCGACGCGGCGCCGGGAGGCGGCACGTGCGTGCGGCTGGACCTGCCTATCGCGCCGCGTGCGGCTGTGCTGCACGGGTTGAAGGTGGTGGTGGCGCACGGGCATCCCATTGTGTTGGACGGGCTGCGCGCGCTGCTGGCGGAGCAGGGCATTGCGCCGGCGGCAATCTGCCATGATCGGGCGGCGCTGGCCCAGGCCCTGGACGGCGCACAGCCGGATCTGGTCCTGCTGGATATCGACCTGCCGGGGGGAACGCCAACCGACATCTTGCAGCAGGCTCGACGCAGCCGGCCGAAGGCGCGGCTGGTAGTGCTGCTGGAATCCGAACGCGACCCGCGGCTGCCGGCGCTGTTTCACCACGGCGCCGACGGTTACCTTGTCAACAGCCAGGGGACGGCGGCCTTCCTCGATGCGCTGGCGCAGATCGTGGAAGGCGCCTTCCCGCTGCAAGCGGGCGTTGCGGCGCAGGTGCTGCTGGAGTTTCGGCGTCAGGAGACGACCGAGCCGCCGGTGGCGATGACGGCGCGCCAGCAGGAGATTTTGCGCCTGGTCGGCGCGGGGCTGACCTATGAAGAGATCGCCACGCGGCTCTACCTTAGCGAACGCACGGTGCGCTATCACACCGAGCAACTGCGCCGGCAGTTGAAGCTGGCCAACCGCAGCGAACTGGCGGAGTATGCGCGCCGCCACGCGCCGGCCTCCGGCGCCTGAGCGTCCGTTTGGAAGTTCGCAATCTTGACGCAGAGACGCTGAGGTACAGAGATAAATGCAGAAAAAAGCCCTGCATTGTTGTCGTGTTCTCTCTGCGGACCTCTGCGTCTTCGCGCCTCTGCGTCGAATCCGGTAGTTTCCAATCGGCGCCTGAGCGTCCGTTTGGAAATTCGCAATCTTGACGCAGAGACGCTGAGGTACAGAGAAGAATGCAGAGAAAAGCCCTGCATTGTTGTCGTATTCTCTGTGCGGACCTCTGCATCTCCGCGCCTCTGCGTCGAATCCGGTAGTTCCCAATCGGCGCCTGAGCGTCCGTTTGGAAATTCGCAATCTTGACGCAAAGACGCTGAGGTACAGAGAAGAATGCAGAGAAAAGCCCTGCATTGTTGTCGTATTCTCTGTGCGGACCTCTGCATCTCCGCGCCTCTGCGTCGAATCCGGTAGTTGCCAAACGGCGCCTGAGAGGTGACGATAGGGGCGAGGGGCGAAACGTCGCGGCTACTCTCCCCTATACTTCTTTGCGCATTGACAGTTGCCCTTCATGCGCCCATCCATGGCGCTTTCCACCTTTTGCCCTATCTTTAGCGGTTCCTGTCAACCGTCATTTGACTGAAAAAACGACAGTCTTGGCCTTTGGCGAAGACTGTCGTTTTTTCAGTCAATCTGCCGGTGGCGGCAGCGGCGTTGCGCAGTATCGTTGAATGCATGCCTTCCCACGCGTCGATCGTTGTTCTCACCACATCCGTCGTCATGTCTGGTATCGCGGGCATCTTGCGCGGCCGTCCCGGGCTGAGCGTGCGCGAGATTCCCAGCGTCGGCGATCTGTGCGCGCCGGGGTTTCCCGCCCCTGCCCTGGTGCTCTACGACGTTGCGGCGGTGGATGCCGCACAGGTGCTGGCCTGCCTGGCTGCGGCGCCGGCCATCGTCGGGCTGGATCTGCACCGCGACCGCGCGGTGACGCTCATGGGCGAGTTCTACCCGCTGGCGACGGTCGACGACCTCGCCGCCCTCTTTGCCACGCTTGGAATTGAAGCTCCGCCTGCGCTGCCGGCGCAGACCGGGCCATGATTACAAATGATCTTTTTGTTGAAGGAGCCAAACCATGACCGCGCACGCTACCTCGCACTCGTCGTTTGATGATTCCGTACAGCCTATGGGGATCGGCCGCCGCCGCGCCGCCGGCTGGCTGCTGGCCGGCTTGCTGGCCGTGGTGGCGGTGCTGGGGCTAGCGCCGGGTGTGCACGCACAGGGGCCGGTGTTGACCGACCACGAGCCAGTCACCAACAGCGTGACGGCGCCGCTGGATAGCAATATCGTGCTCACCTATAGCACCGAGATCAGCGTCGCGACCGTGACGAGCCGCACGGTGGTCGTGCACAGCATGATGCAGGGCCTGGTGACCGCAACGCATAGCACTGAGGGAAGCGCCGTTACGGTGGCGCCGAATAGAGCGTTCTTCCCTGGCGAGACAGTATTCTCTATGGCTACTACCCAAGTTACCGATCTTGGCGGTACACACGCACCGAAAAGCAGCCAATGGCAATTCACAACTGGCGCTATCGGTGGCACCGGCCAATTTGCCGTTCGTCCGGTCAAGGCTGGAGATACTGCACCACAGTGCGCCGCGGTCGGCGACTTTGACGGGGATGGAAATCTCGATATGGCGGTTGGCGGTTATGCCAAACCAGACATCGTCTATTTCGGCGACGGGGCCGGTGGCTTTCCCAGGTCGACCGTTGTCGATTCGGCCAGCGATTATGCTGGCGTCGTTGTTGCCGGAGACCTGAATAGTGATGGTGCGCTCGACCTGGTCATCGGTCACGTCTCTGGTACTACGCGGGCTTACCTGAACAACAGAAGTGGCGGCTTTGGCTCGGCTGTGTGGTCCAGTTCTTCAGTGACTAATCTGAGAGACGTTATCTTGGGCGACTTTGATAACGATGGTGACCTGGATCTAATCGTGAGCGGCGGCGGATCAGGCTCTGAAACCCTATATCGCAACACAGGGAACGGTATATTCAGTAGTGCAGGCAGTTTGTACACAGGAGTTGCCGAAACCTTCGCTACCGGCGACTTTGACGGGGACGGCGATCTGGACCTGGCAACAGGTTCCTCGTATAACAACCAGATCTTTCTCAACGACGGCAACTTTACGCTTAGTTACGCAGGTCTATTCGGCACCGCGCCAAACAGCACCTACAGCTTGGTGGTCAGTGATTATGATGGAGACGGCGATCTGGACATTGCTGCGGGCAATTACAGCCAGCCAAGTGTCGTCTATTTCAACAATGGCGCCGGCGCATTCGCAAATCCGATGGGATTGGGACGGGCCTCAAGCGGATTAGTAACTGCGGATGCCGAGGGGGATGGGGACCTAGATATTATCTCTTGGAACTATACAGGCGGAAATACCCTATTCCTCAACAACGGGAGTGGGACATTTGAAGAATCGCTCCAGATAGCACCGGGCGGTTCAATCATGGCGGCAGGCGACTATGATGGCGATGGCGATTTGGACCTGGCAGGGATTGGTAATGCCAAGAGCGCAATATATTGGAATGCTGCACCGAAGGAGTTGACGGGCTATTCGCCCTTGCCGAATGCGATTGACGTTGGCGTGGACAGCAGCGTGGTTTTCACCTACAGCCTTCAACTCGATGCCGGCACTGTCACCAGTCATACGGTGGCAGTGCACTCCATGATGCAGGGGCTCGTGACGGCTACGCATACGGTAGCCGGTAACGTCGTGACCGTGACTCCAACCAGATCCTTCTTGCCAGGAGAATTGGTCTACGCCGTGGCCACGCTTGCGACAGACGGTATCACAGATACACAACTATATACGCCGACAGTGTGGCAGTTCAGCGCTGCACCCTCCAAAGGTTATGGCTCTTTCTATCACACGCCCAAGCAGTTTGGGGCAGACACCGATGCCACGAGCAGCGTAGCCTGGGGTGACTTCGATGGCGACGGCGACCTGGACCTGGCTGTTGGCAATGATGGCGGTCAGAATGCGGTCTACCTCAACAACGGCGATGGCTCGTTCGGTTCATCAGTGACATTTGGTTCCGGCGTCGATGCCACGCGCAGCGTAGCTTGGGGGGACTTTGACGGCGACGGAGATCTCGATCTAGCTGCCGGCAACTACGGCGGCCAAAACGCCGTTTACACCAATAATGGCGATGGCACATTGGGCGCCCCGATCAATTTCGGCACCGGCACCGATGCCACTAACGTTGTCGCATGGAGCGACATGGACGGTGACGGCGATCTAGACCTGACTGCCGCAGACAGTATTGTTACACAATACTTCAACAGCGGCACTGGTGTGTTTATTGAGACATCAACTTTCAACGCAGGCAATCCTGTTTCAACGTTGGCATGGGGTGACTTTGATAATGATGGCGACCTCGACCTGGCCCTTGGAACCGGAGGGGGAGGGCAGGATTATATTCGTATAGCTAACGGAGACGGGACATTTGACGGCTGGATCTATCTTGGCCCTAACACTACGCCTACGGTGAGTATGGCCTGGGGCGACTATGACAGCGACGGGGATCTCGATCTGGCGATTGGATATAGATATTCGAGCTCCTATAACGCAATTGCCATTTACCCCAGCAATGGCGACGGCACATTAGGGGATCCTGTCGAAATTGAAGGTTTAGTCGGTAAGTATCTTGCCAGCCTGGCATGGGGCGATTTTGATGCTGACGGTGACCTGGACCTTGCAGTAGGCAGTAATGACGCCTATCCCACTTCGGCATTTGAGGGCCAGAACTTCATCCTGGTCAACGACGGCGCCGGCACCTTTGGATCGAGGATTCCCTTTGGCGACGGAAATGAGGATACGGTCGGCCTGGCATGGGGCGACGCTGACGGTGACGGCTCCCTGGACCTGGCAGTGGGAAATACCGGTCAGCCAAGCGGAGTGTATCTCAACGGTCCGCGCTTGGACTTGACCGACTTCTCGCCGTCGCGTAACAGTCCGGCGGCAGTGGATAGCCGGGTCGTGTTGACGTATAGCGCAGATATCAATGCTGCGAGCGTTACCAGCCGTACTGTTGTCGTGCATTCCATGATGCAGGGGATTGTTACGGCAACATATTCCACCGCCGGAAATGTCGTTACGGTCACACCCCATCGCCCGTTTCTGGCCGGTGAGCCTGTCAATGCAACGGCGACGACCCACACTACAAGTATTACGGATACGCATCTCATCACGCCCACCATATGGCAATTCAACGCACCGCCGACGGCCGGCTTTGGCTGGTTGCACTTCGCTCCCTTGCCTGTTGGCTCGAGCGGCTCCACCGGTGGCTGGGCTGGCGCCATGGCATGGGGCGACTTTGATGGCGATGGCGACCTGGACCTGGCACTTGGAGTGGATGGCGGTCAGAACGCCGTCTACCTCAACGATGGCGACGGATCATTCGGCTCATCGGTTGCATTTGGGTCGGGCACAGATGCCACGCGCGGCGTCGCCTGGGCGGATTACGATGGCGACGGCGACCTCGATCTGGCCGTAAGCAACGGCTGGGATCGAGTCGTTATCTACCCCAATAATGGCAACGGCACCTTTGGCGCCACTGTCGATTTAGGTTCGGGAGGAGGGCCGATTGCCTGGGGTGACTTTGATGGCGATGGTCGCCTAGACCTGGCTCGGTTGGGGAGCATTGACTTCAACCAGGGTGACGGCACCTTTGTCCAAGAGTGGTTCAGCCTAAGTGGTGGCGCCGATTCACTCGCTGTTGGTGACTTCAACAACGATAGCAGACTCGACCTGGCATTTGGCAGCTACTCGTCTCAGAGCTATCTCTATCTCAACCTGGGCGATGGGCGCTTTACTAGTGGGATAGCGTTTGGCAGCAGCACCGATCCAGCATACCGCCTGGCTGCCGCCGACTTTGACAATGATGGCGACCTGGATCTGGCCGCGGGCGGCTACCAGACACAAGATGTCCTCTATCTCAATAGTGGCGATGGCGTCTTTGGCAGCGCGATCAATTTCGGCACGGGTACTGACTCAACCCAAGCACTGGCCTGGGGTGATTTCGACGCCGACGGCGATGTGGACCTCGCAACTGCAAATAACGTGGAATGCCTAATCTACCCCAATAACGGGGCTGGTGGATTCGGCGCCCCCGTAGCCATCGGTGCCACCCATGCGGCCAATGCGCTTGCATGGGGTGACGTTAACGGTGACGGCACACTTGATCTCGCCACGGCGTTGCAGGGGGCTTTGGTATTCCTGAATGTCGCTCCTATGACCCTCGATGATGCTGCACCGGCGCGCAATACGAGCGCAGCCAGCTTGGGCGCTTCAGTAGTGTTCACCTTCAGCCAGGAGATCGAAGCAGCGACTGTCACCAGTCGCACCGTGTTGGTCCATGCCATGCAGCAGGGACTGATTACCGCGACTCATGTCAGTAGCGGAAACGTCGTGACCGTGACGCCTAACCGGCCGTTTCTCCCAGGCGAGTTGGTCTACGCCGCCCCCAACTACCGTGTCGCCGGTGCTAGTGGAGGCCGGCTGTACAGCCCTGCGATCATGCAGTTCTACGCCGAGGCACCGGCGGGTTACGGACACTTTGGCGAAAGCCCAGTCGCTGTTGGTGTTTCAAACTCGCGTACCCACGCTGTGGCCTGGGCGGATTATGACGGCGACGGCGACGTCGATCTGGCTTTTGGCAACGACTATCAGAATATGGTCTACCCCAATAATGGAGATGGCACATTCGGCGCCGCAGTCAACGTCGGCCCCAATAGCGACTCAACCTACAGCATAGCCTGGGGCGACTACGACAACGACGGCGACCTTGACTTGGCTATGGGCAACTACGGTACGCAGAGCGCCGTCTATCCTAACAACGGCGCCGGAGGCTTTGGCGCCAAGGTCAATTTCGGATATTCGTCCGCCTCGACGCGATCCGTGGCCTGGGGCGACTACGATGGCGATGGTGACCTCGACCTGGCGGTCGGTAATACCAATTACCAACAAAATTACCTCTATCCCAACAACGGCAATGGCACCTTTGGAAGCGCGATTAGCCTTCCCACTTACATGTCTGACTCCACCAACAGCGTGGCCTGGGGCGACTATGACAATGACGGCGATCTCGACCTCGCGGTAGGCAATGAAGGTCGTAACTACTTGTATCCGAACAATGGCAACGGGACGTTTGCCGACCCTATTGAACCTGATGCCGACTATGGGGATTGGGGAACGCGTAGCGTGCTTTGGGGTGACTTCAACGGAGATGGGAATCTTGATCTCGTGCTTGGCAATGATGGTGTGCAAAGCATGATTCTACCCGGAAACGGTGACGGCACCTTTATGGCCCCGGTCTATTTCGGTACCGCTAGTTCCCTGCGCAGCCTGGCTGCCGGTGACTTCGATGGCGATGGTGACCTTGACCTAGCCGAAGGTAATGAGTACGCAAAGAACGCCATCTCACTCAACAACGGCGATGGCACTTTCGGCGATCCAATACTGTTCGGTTCGACCACTGGCGAAACCGGAAGCGTAGCATGGGCCGATTTTGACAATGATGGAGCGCTGGACCTGGCTGAAGGCGCCAACTACTACCAGAATTTCGTCTATGTCAACACCCCATCACTGGACCTGGCGATCAGCCAATCTGTCAAGCCTGTCATGGCCGTGCCCGGTGACACTGTCACTTATACATTGGCGTTTTCCAATGCCGGCACTGCCGCTGTCAGTGGCGTTGTAATTACCAATAGCATACCGGCCAGCCTGACCGTGCAGAATGTCATCAGTAGCGGCGTGGCGTTGACAAACGTCGGCACGCCACAGCCTTATGTGTGGAATATCGCCAGTCTCGCCGGCGGTCAAGGCGGTGTCATCACGATTACGGCGAACGTCGACTCTTCGGCGGCGTGGACCCTCACAGCCACTGCCCAAATTGCCAGCGGCGCGCTGGAAGGCAGCCTGGCCAACAACAGCAGCAATGCCACGCTTGCGATCGACAGCGACCATGATGGCCTATCCGACGTTGTCGAAGGCGGCGGAGATACGGATTCGGACGGTACGCCGAACTATCTTGACACCGACAGCGACAACGACGGCGTTTCCGATACGGACGAGACGACCAACGGCAGTGATCGGCTCAATCCCGACGACCCGACAAGCGGCGGCGGCAACGATGAAGACAGCGACGGGTTGACCAACGGGCAGGAGGGCTTCGACCCCAACCACGACGGCAACACCGGCGATGCGCGCGACACGGACTCGGACGGCACGCCCGACTATCAGGATGCGGACAGCGAC
>Ga0209607_1001861_pt1 | contig 17450 bp, 12 predicted proteins | sample AD_UKC117_MetaG_FD_184413 | JGI IMG/M metagenome (GOLD analysis project Ga0209607, IMG submission 184413) | Active sludge microbial communities of municipal wastewater-treating anaerobic digesters from Hong Kong - AD_UKC117_MetaG (SPAdes)... | ecosystem: Engineered > Bioreactor > Anaerobic >... | reverse complement strand
CAGCTGATAATGGCACGGCAGCATCCAACACGGCGTTGGATGGGGTGTCGATACCGGCACCAGTTCCGTTACCTGTAGCCATAAGGGTCCAAGCTCCGGCGTTGCCTTCATTTCCAACATAAGAACCAGGAGTGGTATAGAAGCTAAGCGTAAATGCACCTCCATCAGGAGTGTTGATGTCCAAATCGGTAATACTGATATCCTGAGCGGCAACAGTAAGATCAAAATAAACTGCTCCACCTGGAGATCCACCATTGTCTGAACCAAAGATAGTCGACAAGGTACCAGGAATTGGTGCACCTCCACCGGTAGTTACCGTATAACCACAAGCTTCATCAACTCCAGCAAGCAAATCACTGGCATTGATCGTTGCCATTCCGTTGGCATCCAAAGCGACTACGTAAGGCGCACTACTAACATCATAAGAGTAGCTCAAGCCCCAGCTATTGATGGTTCCTGTATCGCCAGCGGCATTGTCAGTAACGGTAAGGGTCCAAGTTCCCAAAGTACTTTCACCATCGAAAGCAGACAATGGGTTGTTGGGGATGAAGCTACCGCTGATGGTAGGCGTACCGGCACCACACTCATCTTCAACAGGAGTGGCTGCTTCGTCATCCAAGGTAGCATCGATGTTGTCTCCGCTACAACCAAAAGTGGTTGCAGGTACTCCAGGACGGTCAAAGATGACGACTGAAGTTCCAGCTGGAGAGGTCAGTACCATATCAAGGTCACCTACCCAAGTGTGGGAAACGTTTAAGTTCACATCCAAATCGGTAATGGTCACATCGTCGGTAACATCGATGGTCACAGAAACACCAGGGATGGTGTTGTCTGGAATGGCAGCACCTGGGGAATCGCTCACAGTGGTAGTTGCCGTAGTAGGCTCACCAATACAAGCAATAACTGGTGCAATATTATCCTCAACAGTTACAATTGCAGTACAGGTAGAGGTATTTCCAGCAGCATCCGTAGCTTGAACGGTAACTGGGTTATCACCTACGTCAGCACAATCAAAGTCTAAACTTGGAACAGGAACGGAAGTAAATACCTGATAGTTCACCGCACCATTGAATACCCGTGGGTTAAAGATGGTAGCCGTAAATGGCAGGTTGGAAGCTGATCCGCCAAAGATAGCAATATCAGCATTGGAATAGTTTTGGTTTCCGCCGGTTCCATTGGTGTAACGGTGGCTGTGGGTACCATCCAATACTAAGGCAATACCATTAGTTGTTCCTGCACTAAGTACAATAGGATTATCTAAGGTAGCCAAGGATGGGTTGTCGTTCAAAGCACTGGTACCAGATCCCTGCGCTACGGGAGCTCCCCAAGCAGCAGCATTGGTTTCATTGCCTAAGAAGGTTGAACCTGTCAAGACATATACATCGACGGTAAAGGCACCTGCGTCTTCAATATTCATATCGAAAGAATTGATGACGATGTCACTACCAGCAACAGTTACATCAAAATAAACGGCACCACCATTACCACCTCCGTTGTTGGAAGCAAATAGTGTAGTAAGAGAAGAGGCTGGACCAGGTACACCTGGAATCAGGAATTCCAAGAATTCACCGGGACAGTTATCCGAAGAAGTGGCCACATCGCCTGGCAATACAGTTACCATTCCATTGGCATCCAATTCAGCAATGATATCGGAACAAGTGACTACTGGGTCTTCGTTATCTTCTACGGTTACCGTAAACTGACACGTACTGGTATTTCCATCGCTATCAGTTGCGGAAAATTCAATAATGGTATCTCCAACTGGGAAAACACTTCCGGAGGCAGGTCCCATAGTTTGTGTTGTTGGAATGGGCCCATCTTCTGGGTCAAGGGCAACTGCATCGGCAAAATTCACTACGGCACCACAAACACCAGGATCGTTGGATTCGGTAATGTCCATCGGACAAGAAATCACTGGTGGGTCACCAAGTAGTTCGATGAAGGTGATACAGAAACTATTCATAACACCCACATCTCCACCAGCGTCATCATTGATTTCCAAAGTCCAGTTACCATTAATGTCTTCTCCATCGAAAACCACATTCATGTCGGCACCGGGACCATCTCCAAAAGCAACAGGGTAGGTATTTCCACCTCCTTCAGCGCGATAATCGGCTGCTGGAGGACCTCCATCCCATGTTCCAATTTCATTGGCGGATGAATCCATAAAGACAAGGTCTGCAGCAACATCGAGACCGTCGTCATCACCGTTATCCGTTGACAGTGCCAAACGGGTTCCTGAAGGCGATACCAAAACCATTTCGATGTCGGCGGCCCAAGTGTGTTCCAAATTAACAGTAACATTTTCAATGGCGTAATCCGTGCCCAATAGACCAGAATCGGCCACATTAGCTACAGATGGGTTCATCAACCCAGAAGAAACTCCAGGGGCTCCATTGGGGATATCCTCAGGAGCATTACCACATTCGGTAACAGATCCTCCTGGTGAAACATTGGCAACCCAAAGAAGGGCATTGCGCATAAGGATTGCACCATCGGTAGAAGGTACCCAAAGGTCGGATCGGGCATCCATAGAAGGTGCGAAGAAGTTCAAGAAAGCTCGGTTCACGCTAGCAGGACCTACACCAGTTGCAGCCAATACAAGTGGGAGTCCATCAGACCATTCGGCAACAGTGGAGGCACCCAACTGGATGGTTCCTCCATTGTTACGGTACGAAGAAGTACCTCCGTTGAAGGAAGACACCCCTGCCATGATAGGGTGTGCAGGATTGTTAACCGTTCCAAGGGTCGCGGTACCCGAAGTTTGGGTTGATCCTGTGTAAAGTGCATAATTGGTTAAATAATTACCACCAATAGGGACATTCCCCATAAATACAGCGTCAACAACACCGCCGCCACCTTCAATGTATAGCGCCACGTTATTTCCAAAAGTGGTAGGATCGGCTGTAGAACAATCGGTATAGACTAAAATAGCATCGTACATGTTCAAGGTAGCCAAGGATGGAACAGCAATATCTGCATCCATGATGTCTACAGATGCAAAGCTTCCAGTAGCCATTAATTTGGATTGAATATCACTTAAACCTAAACCACCGCTTAGACAGTTAGAACCAGCCACCAAAACATTGGGCATGCCGCCGCCTCCGGAAGTGGTAAAGGTAATGGACCAAGCAGGCACATCTCCCGTGTCGCCTCCAGCAGTATCGGCAACATTAAGAGACCAGTTTCCGTTAGGATCGGAACCATTGGTCACCATGGTTGAAATTAGATTTGCAAAGGTCTGCTGAGTCCCGTCATCAGATGCAGGAAAATAAGTACATCTAGCGTCATCTTGGCAAATAAAGAGGTTTCCAGCAATGGTATTCCCCATAGTTTCAGCGTTGTCCAAATAGGCATCACTAAAGTCGATCGGAGATGAACTAATAAAGTCACTACTATCTCCAGCTCCAACACCGCCTGTAGAACCAGGCTCGAAGAATAACGTAATAGCCTCACCTGTTGGTGCCTGTAATTCGAAAATAAGATCCCCGGCCCACGTGTGGTTGATGCTCAAGTTTACAGAAATATCGGTAATACTTGAAGCAGAGGTCGGCAAGCCAGACACTGCAGCCGTAGCAGTCGTTCCCAATGGGTCATTATCGGGAATTGCACCAATGGCGCCTCCAGCAAACGTTTGTGCCTGCATTTGCCACAAACCAAATGTTGCAAACAGCACAAAAAGTAAAGTAATTTTTTTCATATGAATTTTGATTAATCAGTTAAGGTTAATAAGCTGTTAAAATACAAAAAAAATACAAACCACAAAAAAAAAATAAGGCATCCTGAATTAATGTTAAATAAGTGCCATCTCTATATTTTTTAGGGGAATAGCATCCAACTTTCTTATATTTGTTAGCAACCAATAAAATTCTGAAATGAAAGTTATTTTTTTCCTGTTTTTTGCCTTCACGTTTTTAATGATTTCCTGCGATGACCATGGGGTTTCAATCGCCAAAAATGGCATGTTTACCGATAACGCTACAACTCTATTCAGTAAAGTTACCAGTGACGTTTCCCACATAAAATTCAAAAACGTGATCGAGGAAACCATGGAATTCAATTTCCTGAACTATCCCTACCTCTACACCGGTGGTGGGGTTGCGGTGGGAGATATTGACAACGACGGCCTGCAGGACATCTACTTGGTTTCGAACATGGGACCCAACAAGCTTTACAAGAATTTGGGGGATTTTCAGTTTGAAGACATCACTGTGGCCTCCAAAACAGAAGATTACAAGGGTTTTTCTACGGGTGCAACCATGTTGGACATCAACAATGACGGATGGCTAGACATTTATGTAAGCAAAGCAGGTTCTTTCAACAATGACGCACTCCGTCGTAATTTATTGTTTGTGAACCAACAAGATGGAACCTTTAAGGAAGCGGCTGCGGCCTGGGGATTGGACGATCCCGGTTATACCACACAAGTTTACCAATTGGATTATGACAAGGATGGCGATTTGGATCTGTACGTTCTTAACTATCGCTACGATTTTAAGAACAACACTAAAATCAGTGGAGTCATTCAGAGGGAAATCGAAGAAATTACCAGCGATCAATTGTACCGCAACGACGGTACCAGGTTTACCAAAGTTACCGGTGAAGCAGGAATTTACAACAAAGCTTGGGGGCTTGGTGGAGTCGTTGGCGATTTTAATAATGACGGCTGGGACGACATCTACGTTTGTAATGACTTTTTGGAACCCGATATCATGTACATCAACCAAAAAAACGGGACCTTCAGAAACGAAATCAATGACCGCATCAACCACATCTCTTTCAACAGTATGGGAGCCGATTATGCCGATTTGGACAATGACCTCAACCCAGATCTTATCACTTTGGACATGCTTGCCGAAAACTACGCCCGGAGTAAAGTGAACATGGCTTCCATGAGTACCGAAAACTTTTGGGCCATGGTCAATGTTGGGTACCATCATGCCTATATGGGCAACATGTTGCAACACAATGTGGGCAATGGAAAATTCAAAGAAATGGGACAACTTAGCGGTGTTGTGAAAACGGACTGGAGTTGGGCTCCCCTTTTGGCCGATTTTGACAATGACGGGCTGAAGGACATCTTCATTTCCAACGGAGTGGTTAAAGATTATACCAACCAAGATTTCCGTACCGAAATGAGAACGCGCAATGCTAATGGGGAATCCATGACCTTGGATGCCGTTCTGGATTTAATGCCCTCCCAAAAATTGGACAACTATGCCTATAAAAACAATGGCGATCTTTCCTTCTCCAAAGTGATTGAAGAATGGGGTCTTAAAGATCCCTCCTTCTCCAACGGGGCTGCCTATGCCGATTTTGACAATGATGGGGATTTGGATATTGTTGTTAATAATATCGATGACGAAATTGGGCTGTACCGAAACAACAGCAATGAAAATTACTTGCAAGTAAAATTGAAAGGCCCACAACAAAATACCATGGCTTTAGGGGCTAAGGTGTATGTAAAATTGAAAGATGGCATACAGTTCCAACAGGTATACCTTACAAGGGGATTTGAATCTTCCATCTCCGAAATCCAACATTTTGGCCTAGGACAGGACCCAGAAATTGAGGAAGTAATCGTGGAATGGCCTGATGGGAAAATCTCAAAAGTTGAAAACCCAAAATCCAACCAGAGGTTGGCTGTAGATTATTCCAGCGCCGTGGAAGATCAAATAAGCCTAAAAAAATACTGGAATAAAAAACAATCCATCGATCCTTCAAGCATCGGATTGGATTACGTACAGACAGAAAATGATTTCAACGATTTTTCACTTCAATTACTTATTCCGCAGAAACAGTCTACCAAAGGAACGGCCGTTATTAAAGCCGACCTTAATGGCGATGGGCTGGAAGATCTTTTTGTAGGCAATGCATCAGGCGCAGCCGCGGCAACCTATTTGCAAACACCCGATGGGCATTTCGCCAAAAACAATACCTCTCTTTGGCAACAAGAAGCCAAATACGAAGATGCCAACGCACTTTTTTTTGATGCCGATGGTGATGGGGATCAAGATCTGTATGTGGTAAGTGCTGGATATGATTTACCCCAAGACAGTCCGTTGCTTCAGGACCGTCTGTATGTTAATGATGGAAAGGGAAATTTTTCCAAAAATGGCAATGCCCTTCCTAAAATGCTTACCTCCGGAAAAGCCATTGCAGCCGCCGATTTCGATAAGGATGGCGATTGGGACCTCTTCGTTGGTGGGAATGTGGTGCCCGCGCATTATCCGCTTCCGCCCAAATCGTATTTGCTACAAAACGAAGGTGGAAAATTTGTGGACATAACTCCTAAAAACAATTCCCTTTCCGAAATGGGCATGGTGTCCGAAGCCATTTTCACCGATTACGATACCGATGGAGATCTCGATTTGATGGTGGTAGGCGAATGGATGGCCCCTACCCTTTTCAATAACAATAATGGTGCTTTCGCAAAGGCTGAAGGGATTTCTGGATTGGAAAAAACCGAAGGCTGGTGGTTCAGCGTTACGGCAGCCGATTTTGACGGCGATGGCGACGAAGACTACGTGCTGGGCAATCTTGGAAACAACAATAAGTTTCAACCCAAGAAAGAAAAACCCATCTACATTTACGCAAAGGATTTTGACAACAACGGCAGCTTCGATGTGGCCCTAAGTAAGATCAACGAAGGACACTTGGTTCCGGTGCGAGGCAAGGAGTGTAGCAGTCAGCAAAACCCCTTCCTGTTAGACAAAATAAAAACCTATAAGGAGTTTGCCGGAATGGAGATGAAGGATATTTATGGCGAAGACGCTCTAAAGGAAGCGTTTAAGTTAACAGCTTACATGTTCGAATCGGTTTATGTTGAAAACTTGGGCGGCGGAAAGTTTGAAATGCACAAACTGCCCAAAACGGCACAAACAGGCCCCACTTTATCCATTCTTGCCGACGATGTAAATGGTGATGGACTACTGGATATTATTGCGATTGGTGCCATTTACGACGCCGAGGTCGAGACCATCCGCTACGACAGCAATTACGGTTATGTACTATTGGGTGATGGAAAGGGAGCCTTCAAATACACCAAGGAATTTGAGCCGTTTGTGGACAAAGATGCCAAGGACCTTAACAAGTTGGTTATTGGCGGAAAGCCCTATTACATAGTGGCCAGTAACAATGCACCTTTGGAGGTTTTTACCTTTCAGCCTTAAAGAAAAAATCGACGGTATTGCAACACCCTAAAATCGATCGTGGTCATTTTGGGGTGTTTTTTTTTGAGTGCTTTAAACTCTGAAAGACTTCCCACTGCTCGATTGGCGGCACCAGAAGGTGCCGTTAATGATATAGTTTGAATGCGTTTCTTGGTTTTTGGATGAAAAAACGCATGGATTCGGGGCACTTCCCCATTGACCAATTTAAGGGAAATGCCATGGTTTTTTAACAATCGCCTAAAAAAATACTCAGGGCCATTTTTACTATTACCCCCTGTAAACAAAATGGTTTCAATTTTAGGGTATTTTTCAAGGATAGTGATCAGATCGCGCAATTCAACCTCTTGCATCCCAAGATCGCTCGCATCAACTTTAACTCTCTTTGCGGAAGCGACGACATCGCAAATGCCAATACCCTGCTTTTCCAAAAATTCTTTGCGTTGCAAAACGGCCTTTTCTGAAGTTTCAAAATCGAGGTTCAATCCAAAAATTCGATTTAAAATGGGCCATAATTGTCCGTCACGGCTCCCGTAACAAAAGTCCACGTCGCCTTCCTTCAGTGCCCCAACGGTAAAACGTGGAGGCGGCAATGTGCCTACGATAAGTTTGGTAGCATTTTGGGGAATAAACGGAGGATATGGATGTTGGTGATGAAACAAACTAACGCACAAAGACCAACTCGTTCTCAGAGGATTGAGGTTCACTGAAATGATAACCTTCATAATCGAAGCCTTTCAAATCATCCAAAGTTTTTGCCTTGGTATCCAGAATATAGCGTGTCATGTAGCCTCTTGCTAATTTGGCGTAGGTCATGATTACTTTGTACTCCCCATTTTTCATGTCCTTGAAGACAGGAGTAATTACCGGAACTTTCAGGAGTTTTGTATCGATAGCCTTGAAGTATTCTGTGCTGGCCAAGTTTACAAAAAGCTCGGCATCGTCCAACTCCGCATTGAGTTTTTCGGTGATGGTTTTACTCCAAAACCCGTAGAGGTTTTTCTTTCGTCCTACAGCCATTTTAGTGCCCATTTCCAGCCGGTACGGTTGAATGAGATCCAGCGGTTTTAAAAGTCCGTAAAGACCAGAAAGGATACGGACGGTATTTTGCATAAATTCAATTTTGGATTTAGGAAGGTTATATACATCCAACCCCCTGTAAACATCGCCACTGAAGGCATAAACGGCAGGACGGGCATTGGCTTGGGAAAAAGGCAGGCTCCATTCCTGGTTACGTTCGTAATTGAGACGGCCCAACGCATCCGAAATGCGCATCAATTTGGAAAGATTTTTGGCCGATTTTTTTTTCAATAATCCATTTAGTGTTTCTGCTTCATTCAAAAAATAGGCTTCCGTAAAACGGTCGGTAGGCAGTTGCGAATTGAAGTCCAAGGATTTGGCAGGAGAAAGTACAAGCTTCATACATATTCAATTTTGGTAAAAATAAAAAGAATTGCAAAAGTCATCAAGAATGTTGGATTCTTTGAAATGATTTGGGTATTGCCAGAATCTATTCCATAGCATGTTTTGCATAATTTCTCCATTTCTCTAGACAAGCTTCCATATCCTCTGGAATGGGAGCCTCAAAACGAAGAAACTTTCCTGTTTCGGGATGTTCAAAACCCAGGGTTCGTGCATGAAGTGCTTGCCTTGGGAGGATTTTAAAACAATTTTCCACAAACTGTTTGTATTTGGAGAAGTGGGTTCCTTTCAACACTTCGTTACCCCCATACCGTTCGTCATTGAAAAGGGTGTGCCCCAAGTATTTCAGGTGTACCCGTATCTGGTGCGTTCGCCCTGTCTCCAACCTGCAGGAAACCAACGTCACGTAACCAAAGCGCTCTAAAACTTTGTAATGGGTAACTGCCGGCTTTCCCTTTGCTTCGGCATCTTCGCCCTCAAAAACCATGTTCTGCAAACGGTTTTTTGGATGGCGCCCAATGGCCCCTTCAATCGTACCTTGATCGGCTTCCACATTGCCCCAAACCAAGGCGACGTATTCCCGCTCTGTAGTTTTGTGAAAAAACTGCTTGGAGAGATGGGTCATGGCTTCTTCAGTCTTGGCGATAACTAATAGGCCACTGGTATCCTTATCGATTCGGTGTACCAATCCAGGACGGCCACTGCTGTTTTCGGGGAGGTTTTCAAAGTGAAAAACCAGCGCATTGATTAAGGTGCCGCTGTAATTGCCATGACCGGGGTGCACTACCATTCCTGCGGGTTTATTGACCACAATTACTTGCGAATCTTCGTGCACAATATCGAGAGGGATGTTTTCAGGAACCAGAAGGAACTCATACGGTGGGTGTTCAAACAATACCGTGATGACATCGTTGGCTTTGACTTTATAATTAGATTTTACCGGTACATCATTGACATAGATATTTCCATCTTTTGCCGCCTTTTGGATTTTGTTCCGAGTGGCATTCTCGATGCGGTTCATCAAATATTTATCCACACGAAGCGGCTGTTGCCCTTTATCGGCTACAAAACGAAAATGTTCATAAAGATCGTCATTGCCGCCTTCTTCAATATAGGGATCTTTAGATTCCTCCTTCACTTTCCCCGCTGTTGTTGTTTACATCCTGTTGTTCTTTGATATCTTCCACCTCATCACGGTTTAAGCCTCCTTTCCCATCACCTAGGACCAAATCGATGACCGAGGTTTTTTGAAGTTTTTCTCCAGCTAGTATTTTCTTCCCTTTATTACTTATTTCCAAAACCTCATCTTTTGCAATGTATTTCCTATAATTAATCTTTCCGATAGTAAATCCAACAGCCTCGAGCGTTGGTTTAGCTTGCCTCAATGTTTTTCCAACCACGGGTGGAATTTCTATCATGGGGTATCCCGAGCGATTAATGGATAAGTAGATTTTTCGATCTTCTTTTACATATTTGCCGGCTTTAGGAATCTGTTCGATAACTGTTTGGTACGGAAATTCTGGATTGTAGTTAGTGGTGTCCATGATTTCGTACTTCAAGTCCAAATCGTCTAAGGCCTCTGCTGCTTCCTCCAGGGTCATTTTTGCCAAATTGGGTACTTCGATTTTTTGTCCGTGGTTGGTACTGAAACGCAACCACCACAAAACCAAGACCATGAATCCTACGAATGCCAAAAGGGCATAAAGCAGTTGTTTTAAAAACGTTTTGGTGAGGAGGAACTTAAAAAAAGTCATAGGCAATAGCTTAGGCAACAAAAATACTAAATCGAATTTTAGTGAGTTTAAAGGTTTTAATGATATTTTTGTTAACGTAGTTAATAGTGTTTTGGTATGGCAAAATTGCTTGTCGCCGTTGCAATGGGCGGATATTCCAGTGAAAAGGAAATTTCCTTGCAAAGTGGATTGGTGGTTTCTGAATCCTTGGATCCAGAAAAGTTTGAAGTATATCCCATTCACATCCTGAAAGAAGGCTGGTTTTATCAAGATGGGCATGGCAAGCGGTTTGCAGTAGACAAAAGCAATTTCAGTTTCAGCGACGGATCCCAAACCATCCAACCAGACGTTGTATTTAACACCATTCATGGCACTCCCGGGGAAGACGGTTACCTAGCGGCCTATTGGGAATTGCTTGAAATACCTTACACCAGTACTGGATTTTATCCAGCTGCTTTGAGTTTCAACAAACGCGATTGCCTTTCGGTATTGAAAAACTTTGGAATCAAATGTGCCAATTCCTACTACGTAAACCAAGGGGATAAAATCGCTACCGATAGCATCCTAAAAACCGTGGGGCTGCCCTGTTTTGTGAAACCCAACCGATCGGGCTCCAGTTTTGGGGTGAGTAAGGTAAACACTACCGAAGAATTGCACCCGGCCATGGAAAAAGCATTTCTTGAAGACAAGGAAATCATCGTCGAAACGGCACTCAAAGGAATCGAAGTTTCTGTTGGGGTTTACAGAAAGGGAAATGAGTTAGTGGCCTTTTCACCCACGGAGATTGTCCCGGAAAATGATTTTTTTGACTATGAAGCCAAATATTTAGGAAAATCCCAGGAAATAACCCCAGCCCGAATTTCCGAAGAAGAAACCCTAAAGGTTCAAAACGAAGCCAAAAAAATCTACCACCTTTTAAACATGAAAGGTATCACCCGTAGCGATTTCATCATACAGGATGGCATTCCTTATTTCATCGAGACCAATACAACCCCTGGGCTTTCCAAGGAAAGCATCGTTCCCAAACAAGCCAGGGAAGCAGGAATGACGCTAACGCAGTTTTTTACCATTTTGATAGAGCATACTCTTATAAAAAAATAGTATCTTTAAGTTATGAAACGTGCCGTTTTTCCTGGTTCTTTCGATCCCATCACTTGGGGCCATGTGGACATTTTGCGAAGGGGTCTAAAACTTTTTGACGAAGTGATTATTGCCATTGGGGTCAATGCCGAAAAGCAAAGCATGTGGAGTTTGGCAGATCGCCAAGGGTTCATTCAAGAGGTTTTCAAGGATGAACCGCGCATTGTTGTAAAAACCTACGATGGGCTTACCGCTGATTTTTGCAAAATGGAAAAGGCCTCATTCATTTTACGGGGCTTACGAAATTCATTGGATTTTTCCTATGAAAAGTCCATCGCTCAAACCAACAAAACCCTGTCGGGCGTCGAAAGTATTTTCATCATTTCTTCCCCAGGTGCCTCTCACATTTCTTCTACCATCGTTAGGGATATTGCCAGAAATGGTGGAGATTACAGTAAATTGGTTCCTTTCAAGGTCAACTAGACTACAAAAACGGAATTCCCAAAGATCATGAAACTGAATGAAACATTTCTGGTCCTTGCATTGGTCGCCGAGATTATTGGTACCATTGGAGGTTTTGGTTCTTCGGTTTTTTTTGTTCCCCTGGGCAATTTCTATTTTGATTTTTATTCGGTACTGGGGCTTACCGCCCTATTCCACCTATCCAGTAATTTGAGCAAAATTTTTCTGTTCAAAAAAGGGCTCAACAAGTTTTTACTGGTCTACATCGGAATTCCTTCCGTGGTTTTTGTGATTCTTGGTGGCTTTTTGTCGAAATGGATTCAAACGCAATACCTGGAGCTAACCTTAGGGGTTTTCCTTATTGGTTTAAGCTTGCTTTTTTTGATCAAGAAAAACCTGGTCATCAAGCCCCAAAAAAAACAATCGATCATTGGTGGCACCCTATCAGGCTTTGCTGCTGGCCTCTTGGGAACTGGCGGGGCCATTCGGGGACTTACCATGGCAGCATTCAATCTCGAAAAAAATGTTTTTATTGCCACTTCAGCCTTTATCGATTTTATGATCGATTTCTCTAGAACATTTGTTTATTATCGCAACGGTTACATACATGAGCACGATCTCAAATACGTCCCATTTTTGCTTGTGATCGGTATTGTTGGAACCTATCTCGGGAAAAAAATTCTGAATTGGATTCCGCAGGAAAAATTTAAAATCCTTTCTTTGATCCTGATTTTGGCCATAGGTGTTTTCACACTCCTAAAGCTTGGTATACAAAAATAAAAACTCCTTCCCGGAGGAAGGAGCTTCTACTAATTTAAAAAGAAACTTGTTATAGTTGACTAAAGCGCAGCCACGTGTTTAGCCAGGCTGGACTTAAGGTTTGCTGCTTTGTTATCGTGAATGATGTTCTTCTTCGCCAATTTGTCTAACATGGAAACGACCTCTGGAAACAGTTTTTCCGCCTCCTTCTTGTCGGTAGTCTCACGAAGTTTTTTCATAGCGTTACGGGCAGTTTTATGCTGGTAACGGTTCAATACCCTTTTGGCTTCGTTGCTTCGAATTCTCTTTAAAGCTGATTTGTGATTTGCCATAATCTTATTGTTTGTAGCCCATAGGAGAATCGAACTCCTGTTTCAAGGATGAAAACCTTGCGTCCTAACCACTAGACGAATGGGCCCATTGTTTCAAAATGCGGATGCAAAAATACAACAATTTTTAAATGCTACAAGTGCTGAATAATTTTTTTGAAAAAAAATTCCTCGCCCCTTAATAGGCCTTGGCAAAGAGTACTTTTCGCAGCGAAGACTTTCCTGTAACCATGCAATTTCCTGGTGTGGTATCCCCTTCCAATGGAATGCATCGAATGGTTGCCTTAGTCTCATTTTTTATCAATTCCTCAGTTTCGGGAGTGCCATCCCAATGTGCTAAAATAAACCCTCCTTTTGAATCCAAAACCTTCTTGAATTCGTCATAACTGTTAACTTCAGTTGTATGATCTTTTTGAAACTTCTGGGCTTTTATAAAAAGGTTTTGCTGGATTTCATCCAATAATTCTTTCACCCGTGCGGCAGCTTCCCCAATAGCAACAAATTGCTTCGAAAGCATGTCCCTCCTTGCAATTTCAACCGTTCCCTTTTCGACATCTTTCGGCCCAATGGCAATACGAACAGGTACTCCTTTCAATTCATATTCATTAAATTTCCACCCTGGTTTCTGTGTATCACGATCATCAAACTTCACCCTAAGCCCCATCTCCTTCAGAGATTTCATCAAATCCTTAGCAACCTTACCGGCCGCTTCAAATTCAGCTTCGTTTTTATAAATTGGAACTATAACCACCTGGTCAGGTGCTAAGTTGGGGGGCAAAACCAAGCCATTGTCATCACTGTGGGTCATAATCAAAGCACCCATCAATCGTGTGGAAACACCCCACGAAGTAGCCCAAACGTAATCCAAGGTTCCATCTTTATCGGCAAATTTAACATCAAAGGCCTTGGCAAAATTTTGTCCTAAAAAGTGGGAAGTCCCTGCCTGAAGCGCTTTCCCGTCTTGCATCAAAGCTTCTATACAATAAGTTTCCAGAGCTCCAGCAAATCGTTCACTTTCCGTTTTCAATCCTTTGATAACCGGTACTGCCATAAAATTTTCGGCAAAGTTGGCGTAAACGTTCATCATCTGTTCTGCCTCGGCAATGGCTTCTTCTTTAGTAGCATGGGCCGTATGGCCCTCCTGCCATAAAAATTCAGCGGTGCGCAAAAACAAACGCGTACGCATTTCCCAACGAACCACATTGGCCCATTGGTTGACCAATATAGGTAGGTCGCGATAAGATTGTACCCATTTGCGATAGGTGTCCCAAATGATTGTTTCTGAAGTTGGGCGCACAATCAATTCTTCCTCCAATTTAGCATCGGGGTCAACCACAATACCCTTTCCCGACTCGTCATTTTTCAAACGGTAATGAGTAACTACAGCACACTCCTTGGCAAAGCCATCCACATGGCTTGCTTCCTTACTGAAATAGGACTTTGGGATGAATAAAGGGAAATACGCGTTCTGGTGTCCAGTTTCTTTAAACATCCGGTCCAATTCTGCTTGCATTTTTTCCCAAATGGCATAACCGTAAGGCTTGATGACCATGCACCCTCTAACCCCTGAATTTTCAGCCAAATCGGCCTTAATTACAAGTTCATTATACCATTTTGAATAATCCTCTGAACGAGTGGTCAAGTTTTTTGCCATGGTGGTCTCTTTGGCACAAATGTTGTGCGTATGTTAAAAGTTAGTTATTCTCAGCAAAACTAGTTAAATTTATAATGTTCAACAATAATAAATACCGTGTCATGCAAATCGATAAAAACCACCCAAAAATTTATTTCTCTGTATTGATTTTGGTCCTATCAGCCATTACATTGGGAGGATGTGGCACTTACCAAGATGTTGCAGACAACGACGGAATCTATGGTGGCCCTCAAGTTACCGAAGAAACTTCAGAAGAGACCGTTTCAGAAGATAAGAACAATTACTATAAACAATATTTTAGTTCCAAAGTATCTGAATACGAAAACCTTCCCGAGGATGATTTGATTTTTACCGATATTGATGCCTATACCACCAAAGAGAGCCTTGACGACGATGGATATGTGGTCATTGAGGAGAATGCCTATGCCGAAGATTCTTATGCAGGTTGGGGAAATAATGGTGGGGATGTGACCGTAAATGTTTATAATTCAGGCTTCAATTATGGTTGGTACGGTGGTTGGTACCACCCTTGGTACTACAATTGGGGCTATTCTTACTGGGGGTGGAATGCTGGTTATTGGGGCTGGGGTTATTACAGTCCTTGGTACTGCAGACCATATTATTATAATCCCTATTATTACAACCCCTATTACTATGGAGGATACTACAATCATGCTCCTTACGCCTACAACTACAACAGGGGCCGAAGAAATTCCGATTATTTAGCAGGCCGATCTTACAAACGAGGAAGGTCGAATATTGCAACTAGAGACACTTATAGTCGGTCTGAAAATATACGAAGAACGTCCAGAAGCAATAACGATTCTAAATACAACAACCGTCGTTCTACCAATCGTTCTTACAATACCAATACGAGGCCAACAAATACCACAAGGCCTTCTAGTACTAGACCCTCAAGCACGAGGCCGTCAAGTACCAGACCAAGTTCCAATACACGTCCCGCTACCAACACAAGACCTTCTAGTACTAGACCTTCATCCACAAGTCGCTCGGGGTCTTACAACAGGAGCAGCGGTTCTTCCCGTAGCAGTAGTGGGCGAAGAGGTGGTGGAAGAGGCTAAAAATGGCCTTATTTTTATTCCCTTTCTACTATGAAAAGAATTTTTTTCTTACTCATTGCGATTAGTTTTTACAACAATTTGCCAGCTCAGACTATCGCTGACGCCCTACGCTATTCCACTGACAATACGCAGGGCACGGCTCGCTTTGCCGCCTTAAGTGGTGCTTTTGGGGCCTTAGGGGGCGATTTGTCTTCCTTAGGGTTTAATCCAGCTGGGAGTTCCGTTTTTTTGCAAAATCAGACTGGGGTTACTTTATCGATTAACCAAACCAATAATAAATCCAATTACTTCAATACTGCTTCAGAGGCAAATCATACCGATTTTGATATATCCAATGCTGGTGGAGTTTTTGTTTTCAATAATTACAATGAAAATTCTTCTTGGAAAAAACTTGCCGTTGCAATCAACTACAACAATCAAGCAATTTTTGATCAAGAAATTTTTGTAACAGGCAAAACTGCCAATAGCATTGGCAATTATTTCCTCGGAAAGGCACAGGGTACCCCTTTAGACCTTTTACAACTGCAAGCAGGCGAATCCATATCCGACCTTTATGCCTATTTGGGCGAAACACAAGGAACCAATACGCAAAATGCCTTTCTCGGCTATCAAGGCTATCTTTTTGACCCCGTTGAAGAAAACCCAAACAATACATTATATACGTCCAATTTGGGTACTGGTACTTATAATCAGGAGTTTTATAATTTAACAAATGGTTATAAAGGAAAATATACTTTAAATCTTAGCGCCCAATACACCAATCATCTTTTTTTCGGCCTAAACCTGAATGCCCACTCAATTAATTTTAGACAAGGCACCTTCTTTTACGAAACCAATACCAATTCAAACAGTACGGTAAAAAAAGTTGAATTTGAAAATCATCTGGAAACTATTGGAGATGGTTTTTCCTTTCAAATAGGAGGAATTGTTAAGGTTAACAGCCAGTTTCGTGTTGGCCTAGCCTTTGATTCCCCTACTTGGTTCACCATCTCTGAAGAGACTTTACAATACCTTTCAAGTATGCGAATTGAAAATGGGGAATCTTACAATGCCATTGTAGATCCTAGCGTTATTAATGTATTTAACGAATACCAGTTACAGACTCCTTCCAAAATTGCAGCCAGTGCCGCATACATCTTCGGCAAAAATGGTCTGCTAAGTGTAGAATACAGTTATCAGGATTTTAGCAAAATAAAATTCAAACCTACTTCAGATCCCTTTTTTATTTCTGAAAACAATTCAATTGCAAATAACCTCTCAACAGTATCTACTTTTCGTGTTGGAGCAGAGTATCGCATCCATCAACTCAGTTTTAGAGGAGGCTTTATTTTTGAAGAAAGTCCCTATAAAGACCTATCGATTGTTGCTAATAAAACAGGAGGATCCATTGGAATTGGGTACAATGCAGGATCCTACAACTTTGATGTAGCTTACTCTAGGAACTTACAGAAGAAAAAAGAACCCATCTATCTCCAGGAAAACTCTGCTGAAATTGACAATGTATCAAGCAGCTACCTATTTTCCTTAAACATAAACCTCTAGTAAATCTCAAGGGCTCCCTCCTAAAAGGGAAGCCCTTTAAATTCTCGATAGTCTATTATCGCTTTAAAGTGAAGTGTCCAGTGAACACCTTTGCCGCCCCGTCCTGGTCGTACTCGATCCTGAACCAGTAGTCGTCCGAGGGGACGGGCGCCCCGTTGAAGGTCCCGTCCCACCCGGGCCCCGAGGGGGCCAGTTCCTTGAGCAGCTTGCCGTAGCGG
>Ga0209607_1001848_pt1 | contig 17514 bp, 21 predicted proteins | sample AD_UKC117_MetaG_FD_184413 | JGI IMG/M metagenome (GOLD analysis project Ga0209607, IMG submission 184413) | Active sludge microbial communities of municipal wastewater-treating anaerobic digesters from Hong Kong - AD_UKC117_MetaG (SPAdes)... | ecosystem: Engineered > Bioreactor > Anaerobic >... | reverse complement strand
ACGTGTTCTTCCTGACCGACGAGTCGGGTTGTGCGTTGTCGGAGCGTCGGGCCCAGTCGGCGCTGCAGGCAGCGCGTTCGGCGTTGAATCGGTGACCCGGTGGTCCTCCGAACAGGCGTTGGACTTGGGTACGCGCGTTGGAGATCGGTACCGGGGTTGGAGTTGCGCGGGCGGTCTACGTCCAACGGTTGTGCGTTTGTCCAACGGCTGTACGTAACTCCAACGGCTGTGCCGCATCCGGCCAGGTGTTGCATCCACGACTTGAAGACTGGGCGGCCGGTCTGATCCAACGCCTGTGGAGTGGGTGATGGCTTTGCCAACAGTGCGTTGCGTTGCCCGGCGGCCGGCCTCCCCCGAAGGCGCCGGCAAGGGCTGCACCACACACGCTTCGGCGACCGACGACTTGCGGGCGGTTACGCTGGAATCCGACCCCAGGAGTGATGCATGTTCAATTCCCTGTCCGACCGCTTGGCCGCGACCTTCAAGGGTCTGCGCGGAAAGGGCCGGCTGTCCGAGGCGGACATCGACGAGACGGTCCGGGAGATCCGCAAAGCCCTGCTTGAGGCCGATGTGTCGCTGCCGGTGGTGCGCACGTTCACCTCCAGGGTGCGTGAGCGGGCGACGGGGGCCGAGGTGTCGACCAGCCTCAACCCGGCGCAACAAGTCGTCAAGATCGTTCACGAGGAACTCATCGAGATCCTCGGCGGTGAGACCCGCAACCTGAGGCTGGCGAAAAAGCCGCCCACGGTCATCATGCTGCTCGGTCTGCAGGGCGCGGGCAAGACGACGCTGGCAGGCAAACTCGCCAAACACCTTGCGAACAAGGGACATCAGCCCGTCCTTGTCGCGGCCGACCTCCAGCGACCAAACGCGGTGAACCAGTTGCAGATCGTCGCGGAGCGAGCCGGGGTCGCGTGTTATGCCCCGCAGCCGGGAAACGGCGTCGGCGATCCCGTGGTGGTGGCCCGGGATTCCCTCGGGTACGCCGAGCAGTCACTGCACGATCTGGTCATCATCGACACTGCGGGCCGGCTGGCCATCGACGAAGAACTGATGGGACAGGCAGCGGCCATCCGGGACGCGGTCCAGCCCGACGAACTGCTCCTGGTGATCGACGCGATGATCGGCCAGGATGCGGTTGCCACGGCGGCGGCGTTCCAGGATGGGGTCGGGGTCGACGGGGTGATCCTCACCAAACTGGACGGGGATGCCCGTGGAGGTGCGGCCCTGTCCGTGCGTGAGGCCACCGGGGCTCCGATCATGTTCGCCTCCGTCGGGGAGAAGGTGGAGGATCTCGAGGTCTTCCATCCCGACCGGATGGCGTCGCGCATCCTCGATATGGGTGATGTCCTCACGCTCATCGAGCAGGCCGAACGTGCCTTCGATGCCGACCAGGCACAGCGCATGGCGGACAAGGTCGCGCGGGGTGACGCCTTCACGCTCGAGGAGTTCCTCGAGCAGATGCAAGCGGTCAAGAAGATGGGATCCATCGGCAAACTCCTGGGGATGCTGCCCGGCATGGCCGACGCCCGCAAACAGCTCGAACAGATCGACGACCGGGACATCGACCGGGTGGCGGCCATCATCCACTCGATGACTCCGGCTGAACGCCGCGACACCAAGATCCTCAACGGTTCGCGCCGCGCTCGTATCGCCAAGGGCGCCGGGGTGCAGGTCTCCGATGTGAACTCGTTGGTCGAGCGCTTCAGCGAGGCGCAGAAGATGATGAAGCAGATGCGCGGCGGCGGCGGCATGCCGGGGATGCCCGGGATGCCAGGGATGGGAGCTGGCTCCAAGAAGGGTAAGGGCAAGTCCAAGCCTGCGCCCAAGTCGAAGAAGGGTCGCAGCGGAAATCCGGCCAAGCGCGCCCAGCAGGTCACGGCTGAGCCGGAGAGCCCCGACGCGCCGCCGAAGCCGTTCACCGCCGATCAACTGCCCGACGAGTTCAGCAAGTTGCTCGGCGGTCAATGACCGCCCGTGGTGGGCGCGGGGTCGGCCGTGTCCGGGGTATCTGGCACACTAGGGGAAGTGTTCCCGCCCTCTCACCGGGAACCATCGACTTAGCGGTGCCCGCCGGGTATGTCCCCACATGCCAGCCGGGGCCGCCACACGACAACAGGAGAGACATCCGCAGTGGCAGCCAAGATCAAGTTGAAGCGGCTCGGCAAGATCCGCAACCCGCAGTACCGAGTCGTTGTGGCCGACGCCCGCAACAAGCGCGATGGCCGAGCCATCGAGGAAATCGGGCTCTACCACCCCAAGGAGCAGCCGTCGCTGATTCAGATCGACTCCGAGCGGGTCCAGTACTGGCTCGGCGTCGGCGCCCAGCCGACCGACGCGGTGACGGCGCTGCTGAAGGTGACCGGTGACTGGCAGAAGTTCAAGGGCCTGCCCGGTGCCGAAGGCACGCTGAAGGCCCCGGAGGAGAAGGCCGACCGCAAGAGTGCCTTCGCCGCCGCCGCCGCGGAGGCAGCTGGTCTGAAGGAGGCCGAGGCAGCCACGCCGAAGGCCAAGTCGAAGCCGGCGAAGGCCAAGGCGGAGCCCGCCGAGGAAGTCGCGACAGAGCCTGCACCTGCAGAGCCCGCAGCGGCGGAGGCCAGCGCTGAAGCACCGGCTGCTGAAGCACCGGCCACTGAATCCGCCGATCCCGCCCAGGCCGATGGCTAGGCCACTGGCCGAGGCCCTCGAGCATCTGGTCGCGGGCATCGTGGACAACCCCGAGGACGTCTCCGTCAGTGAGCGGTCCGGGCGAGGCCGTGGAACCCTGCTGAAGGTCATGGTGAACCCCGACGATCTCGGTCGGGTCATCGGCCGTGGTGGGCGCACCGCCAAGTCTCTGCGAACCGTGATCGGGGCGATCTCCGGAAACGGCGGGGTTCGCATCGACTTCGTGGATGTGAACGGGCGCTGACCGAGCAACGCGTTGCGGTGGGCCGCATCGGCAAGCCGCATGGTGTTAAGGGCTGGGTGACGGTCGCGCCGTCAACGGACGAGCCTGAGCTGCGTTTCGCACCGGGCGCGCAACTGCAGGTCGCGCAGGGCACTCTCGTCGTTGCTGAATCGCGTGTCAATGGGCCCCGGGTCACGCTGCGCTTCGAGGGGTACACCGACCGCGACCGGGCGCAGGCACTGCGGGGGTCGTGGCTGCATGTCGACATCGACCCCTCCGAGAGCCCTGCCGAAGACGACGAATTCTACGACCACCAGCTTGTGGGCCTGGAGGCTCGCGTTAACGGCTCCCGGATCGGAACCGTTGCCGAAGTTCTCCACCTACCGGCACAGGACGTGCTCGCTGTGGATCTCGATTCCGGTCGACAGGTGCTGGTGCCCTTTGTGGAGCAGTTCGTGCCACTGGTGGATCCGGACGCGGGCATTGTGCATATCGAGCCGGTAGAAGGGCTGCTCGAGGATGAGGATTGACATCGTCTCGATCTTCCCGGAGTACTTGCAGCCGCTGAAGCTGTCCCTGATCGGCAAAGCGGTCGAACGCGGGCAGGTTGTGCTGTCCATGCACGACCTTCGTGATTTCACCCATGACCGACACCGCACCGTCGATGATGCTCCGTACGGCGGTGGACCCGGAATGGTCATGAGTCCGCAGCCGTGGGGTGAGGCGCTGGACACCGTGCTGACCGACGAGTCGACCCTCATCGTGCCGACCCCCTCCGGGCAGACGTTCACCCAGAGTCAGGCCGAGGAGTTGGCTCAGCGGGCGCATCTGGTGTTCGCGTGCGGCCGCTATGAAGGCATTGATGCTCGCGTCGTGGAGTATTTCCGCAGCCGCGTGGAGGTCCGCGAGATCAGCATCGGCGACTACGTGCTCGCCGGCGGGGAAGCGGCGACTCTGGTGATGTGCGAGGCGATCGGGCGACTGCTGCCGGGGGTGCTGGGCAATCCACTCAGTGCGGTCGATGACTCGTTCAGCCGCCCCGACGACCTGCTGGAGGGCCCTGTGTACACACGGCCGCCGCAGTGGCGGGGACTACCGGTTCCGCCGGTTCTTCTGTCCGGCGACCATGAACGCATCCGCCAGTGGCGGGAAGAGCGTGCCCGGGAAAGAACCGAGGAACGCGCGCGATAGACGCCTGCTTGTACCGTCGTCGACGAGCGTGTGTCAGACTGAAGGGGTTCCGCGTGCCACCCGCCACAGGGGGCTACGCGCCGGAGCCAGCGATGAAGTGACGCAACCACCCACCACTGTGCGTTCGACCTGTGGCGAATGCAAGGAGCACATCATGCACACCCTTGACTCAGTCGATGCCGCCAGCCTGCGCGACGACATCCCAGCGTTCCGACCCGGCGACACCGTCAAGGTCCACGTCAACGTGGTTGAAGGTGAACGTAAGCGCGTTCAGGTCTTCCAGGGTGTGGTGATCCGTCGGCAGGGCGGGGGTGTGCGGGAGTCGTTCACCGTCCGCAAGGTCAGTTTCGGGGTGGGTGTCGAGCGCACGTTCCCCGTGCACAGCCCGATCATCGATCACATCGAAATGGTCAGCCGCGGGGACGTCCGTCGTGCCAAGCTCTATTACCTTCGTGAGCTGCGCGGAAAGGCCGCGAAGATCCGCGAGAAGCGCGACAACACCTCCGCGTGACCGAAACCCCCACCGCCAGCAGCGGCGCTGGTGCCGCGTTATGGCGGTTCGTCAAAGAGATCGTCATCATCCTGGTGGTGGCGCTCGGTTTGTCCTTCCTGGTGCGCACGTTCGTCGTGCAGGCGTTCTACGTGCCGAGCCAGTCGATGGAAAACACGTTGATGCCCAACGACCGGATTCTGGCCTCGAAGCTGTCGACCCGCTTCGGTGGGGTCGACCGCGGTCAGATTGTGGTGTTCCGCGATCCCGGCAATTGGCTCGATGATGCCCAGAAGCGCTCACCGGGTGGTCTGCCGGGCCTGTTCGAGTGGATCGGGCTTCTGCCCAGCAACACCGGCGACGACCTGGTGAAGCGCGTCATCGGCGTCGGGGGAGACCATGTGCGCTGCTGCAGCACCGACGGCCGGATCGTGCTCAACGGTGTGCCTTTGACCGAACCGTACGTCAAGCCCGGTGGCACCAGCGACGACGTGCGCTTCGACGTGATGGTGCCGCAGGGCAGCCTGTTCGTGATGGGCGACAACCGCAACGCCTCGGCGGATTCCCGGTACCACCTCAATGACAACCAGGGCACGGTTCCGCTGGACAACGTCGTGGGAAGAGTGGTTCTGACGGTTTGGCCGTTTTCTGCTTTCAGCACTCACCCGGTGCCCGCTGTCCCGTTCGACGATCCACGCCTGGACGACCAGCAGAAGTAGTCGATCGGACACGCCGCGCTCGCCCACGGATATGTCGGACCTGTGCATAAGGTTGGGCTGTGGTGGGTCCCAATTTCCCGGTTCCGCGCAAGGGAGCCGGTCCGTACGCGTTCGACAACGCCGTGCGGCGGGCCGGGTTTCCGCTGGTAGCCGGCCTCGACGAAGCCGGCCGTGGCGCGTGCGCGGGGCCTTTGTACGCCGCTGCTGTGGTCCTCGGGCCGACCACCCGGATCGCTGAACTGGCCGACTCCAAGCTGCTGACCGCTGCGGTTCGGGAACGGGTGGAGGTGCGGATCAAACGGTCGGCCGTGGCCTGGGCAGTTGTCGCGGTGGACGTCGAGGAACTCGACGAGGTCGGCCTGCACCGCGCGAACCTGCTGGCCTTCCGCCGCGCCTGGCAGCGTTTGGACCCTACCCCCGACTACGCCTTGTGTGACGGCTTCGTCCCCGGCGGGCTGGGCCGCCCGGAACTCGGGGTGTGGAAGGGCGATCAGGTCTCCGCGTCGATCTCGGCGGCCAGCGTTCTGGCCAAGTGCGCACGGGATCGGCACATGACCGCGCTGCACGAGGACTACCCTGACTACGGTTTCGACGTGCACAAGGGCTACACAACCGCGGCGCACCGTACCGCGCTCAGCGCGCACGGCCCGTGCGAGATCCATCGACATCGATTCATCACCGTTCGCCGAGCCATACGAGAGGGAGCCGCATGAGCGTTGACGACCTGCAGCGCTACGAGAGTGAGGTCGAACTCGACCTCTACCGGCAGTACCGCGAGGTGGTGGGCATGTTCCGTCACGTGGTCGAGACCGAACGGCGCTTCTACCTGGCCAACGATGTCGACGTGCAGGTGCGGACCACCGACGGGGGAGAGGTCTTCTTCGAGGTGCAGTTGCGCGACGTCTGGGTCTGGGACATGTACCGGCAGGGAAGGTTCGCGCGGTCCGTGCGGATTCTGACCTTCAAGGACGTGAACGTCGAAGAACTGCCCGCTGGGGAAAACGCCTCGGCCTGATCCACAGATTCGCGCCGACGGTTCCCGCACGGCCCGGCGTCGAGCAGGCTGAGATCTATGGACATCGATCGCTGTGCACGTGTGATCCTCAGCGGTGCCGGGCGCGAAACCGGCCACCTCGTCGACGACCCGGTGCGGATGGCCGCGGCGATCGTCGGACGCGACGCGGTCGTCCCGGCCGCTCACGCACTGGCCGACGACTGGGTGAGCAGCGGGGGCACGATCATCAGCGCAGATGACCCGACGTGGCCCGAGGGACTGGTGTCGCTGGGTGGGGCCCAGCCATTGCTGTTGTGGGTGAGAGGTTCGCTGCCAGGGGCGCGCTGCGAGATGGTCTCGGTCGTCGGGTCCCGGGAATGCACCGCGTACGGCCGCGATGTCGCGGCGGTGCTCGCCCGGCAAGCGTGCGCCAGCGGTCTCACGGTCGTGTCTGGAGGTGCGCTGGGTATCGACAGCCACGCCCACACCGGTGCCCTGGAGGCGGGCGGAAAGACAGTGCTGGTGGCAGCCGGCGGGGCGGGACGGGTGTATCCGAGCCCGCACGAAAAGCTGTTCCGCGAGGCTGCCGCCGCAGGTGCGGTGATCTGGGAACACCCACCGGGGACCCGCCTGACGCAGCGGGGTTTCCTGCACCGCAATCGGCTCATCGCAGCGCTGTCCGGTGTCACCGTTCTGGTGGAGGCCGCCGAACGGTCAGGTGCGCTGAACACGGGGCGGACAGCAGCGGACCTCGGGCGTCTGGTCCTCGGGGTGCCAGGGCGTATCGACAGCCCAGCATCGTCGGGGATTCATCGGGCGATCGCCGATGGCTGGGCCGCGATTCTGCTCGGAGCCAATGATCTGTCGCAGTTCTTGGCCAGCGCCGCGTAGTGGGGTCTGACCGCCGCCGGTCTCAGCACAGGGATTGCCTGGATGGGGTAATTGTGGACCCCGGGCACTGACTTGAGGCGCCAAAGCAAGAACTCGGGTTCACCAGCGCGGCGCCTCGGCTTCGGGGTTCGGCAAGGGTCTGTTCGGGATAGAGACCGCCACTGCGGACCGACTCAACACTGACGCCTGGTCGAATCCGAAGGGCCGGTTTGACTCCCGGTGTTCGGGACGGGCACTCTGGCACCGTGCCCGGTCAGGTGACGAGCAAACAGCACGTGGACGGTTCCGCCGCCGCGCTGCGATCGGCCATGACCGATTTCGATCGCTACATGGCCGCAGAACGCGGGTTCTCAGCTCACACGGCCACGGCCTACCGCCGTGATGTGGAGGATCTGCTGGCCTTCCTCGGCGACGAGCCGATGACCACCGCCTTGATTCGTGCGTGGTTGGCACAGGCACGGGAGCGCGGGGTGGGCTCGGCGACCGTGGCCCGTCGCATCGCGAGTCTGCGGTGCTTCGCCCACTGGGCGGTGCGCCAAGGACTGCTCGACGCCGATCCCACGCTGCGCCTGAGAAGCCCACGGGTGGTTTCCGATCTGCCACGTGTGGCCGACAGTGATCGGCTCAACGAGGCTCTCGACACGTTGAACCGGGTCGCCGACGATCCCATCGCAGTGCGCGATGTGGCCGCGCTCGAGCTGCTCTACGGCAGCGGTCTGCGGGTCAGCGAGGTCTGTTCGATCGACGTCGGCGATATCGACCACGAACGGCGGACCGTGCGAGTGCTCGGGAAGGGTGCGAAACAGCGGGTCGTGCCGCTCACCGTGCCCGCCAGTCGCGCGATCCAGCGCTGGACCTCGGTGCGCGCGACCCTGGCCAACCCCGATGAGTGCGCGCTGCTGGTGGGCAGTCGCGGAAGGCGACTGGACGTGCGGGTCCTGCGACGCGTCGTCCACGAGACCACCGCAGCCTTCCCGGGCTTGCCCGAACTGGCTCCCCACGGACTGCGCCACAGCATGGCCAGCCATGTTCTCGAGGGCGGCGCGGACCTGCGCTACGTCCAGCAGTTGTTGGGCCATGCCAGTCTGGCCAGCACCCAGATCTACACCCATGTCTCCGCAGAGCGGCTGCGCTCGGCCTACCAGAATGCGCATCCCCGTGCTTGAGCCCGATCTGCTGGATGAGGCCAGCCTCGCGGAGAAGGAGGCGGCCCAGAACGCCGCTGCCCTCAGTACTTTGTGGCAGGCCTACAAAGACACCGGTGACCGGTCGAAACGGGATCGACTGATCGTCCATTACGCCCCGCTGGTCAAGTACGTCGCCGGCCGGGTGCGCTCCGGACTGCCCAACAACGTCGAAGCCGCGGATCTGGTCTCGTACGGCATGTTCGGCCTGATCGACGCGATCGACAAGTTCGACATCAGCCGTCAGATCAAGTTCGAGACCTATGCGATCAACCGCATCCGGGGTGCCATCATCGACGAGTTGCGGTCGCTGGACTGGGTGCCGCGGTCGGTCCGGTCCAAGGCCAAGGTGTTGGAACGGGCCCACGCCGAGCTGGAAGCCGAGCTCAAGCGGGCTCCCACCGAGGCGGAGATCGCCGACAGGATGGGACTGACCCGAGAACAACTGGCAAAGCTGATGAGCCAGGTCTCGTTCACCAACATGGTCGCTCTCGACGAGGTCACCCACGGCGGTTCCGACCGCGGCGACAAGATGACCCTTGGCGATCTGCTCGAGGATCCTCGTGCGCCGGACCCCGAAGCGGAATATGAGACCGAGGAGATGAAGGTCCTACTGGCCGAACAGATCTCCGGTCTGCCCGAGCGCGAGAAGGTCGTGCTCACCTTGTACTACTACGAACGGCTCACCTTGGCCGAGATCGGATCGGTTCTCGGCGTTACCGAGAGCCGGGTCAGTCAGATCCACAGCAAGTCGCTGCTGGATCTGCGCGCTCGGCTGACGCAGATCGGCTTGTGAGGGTTCAACGCGAAGGCCTGTGGATCAGCCCCTGCAGGCCGGTCCATCCGATCGGCGCAGCGGCCCGCTGAGGCCTGGCATGAGCCCATCTAGGCTAGAAGCGAGGGGGTGGGCAGGATGTCGCGGCGTCGGTCACGATCATGACTCCGGTCTTCGCCTTCCTGCTTGCTTCGGCGGCAGCGTCGACGACGATGCTGGGTGCCTTGATCGCCACCAGCGGCCGACCGTGGCCGGCCAGAGTGTTCGGCGTGACGTTGCTGCTGGTGGCCGGGGCCATGGTGCTGATCAGCGTGCTGGAACTCTTCCCGGCCGCTGTCGACGCCGGGCTGTCGGTGGCCCGGGTGGCAGGGCTGGCGTTGATCGGCGCGCTCATCGTTGTCGGCATGCAGATCCTGGCCAGGCGTTTGCGCCCGGACGGCAGCCGTCTGGCCATGAGCGCTTCGCTGATTGCCGTGGCGATCGGCCTGCACAACATCCCCGAAGGGGCAGTGACCGCGGCCACCGCCATGTTGTCCGTCGAGGCGGGCCTCGTGACGGCCACCGCACTGGCCTTGCACAACGTGCCGGAGGGTATCGCTGTGGCCGCACCGGTGATGGCTGCCGGAGGTGGGCGTGCACGGGCCTACTGGTTCACGTTCATCGCGACCGCCGGGGAAATCGCCGGCGCCCTGATGGTGTTGGCTTTCGCCGAAGCCTTCACCGAGGTCCGTATTGCCGGACTGCTTGCGGTGGTGGGCGGAATCATGGTGACGCTGAGTCTGCTGGAGATCGCACCGGCGGGAATCGGGCTCTGGCGCCAGGAGGCACGGGTACAGCGGCAGGCCTGAACGCCAGGGCCGACAGCGGTTTCAGAACCGGGCGGGGGCGTGGCAGGAAGGACAGCGGATCGACGTACTGGCCATCGACCTTCGCACCCCAGTGCAGGCAGCGGCCGTCGCAATGGCCTCCGGTCTCGACCCGGCCGAGCACCTGACCAGGCTGCAGTCGTTGCCCCACAGTGACCCGGGCACGCACCGGTTCGAACGTGAAGCGGACGACCCCGGACTTGAGTACGAGCACAGGGCGCGCAGCGATCCGGTCTGCGAACACGATCCGGCCGGGCCGGGGTGCGACCACCGCCTGCCCGCGACGGGCCTCGAGGTCGACGCCGCGGTGTGCCGGCAGCCAGTTGTGCGGCGCCGGCGCGAACGGCCGGACGACAACCAGCGGGGATACCGGCGGCGCCGGCGGGAGGGCGAACATCGTCATGAACTCATTGACACTCAGCTGACGGTCGCTGTGAACCGTCCTCACGGAATCTGTGAATACCGGGCGTCGCTATCCACAGGTGGCCCGTTACCATAGGGAACATCGTCTGGCCGATCCGGCGTGCCCCAGGGTAGGTTCGGCACAGGTCAGGCGAAATTCGCACACCGAGTGCCGCGCTGTACCCACTGCGCGGTCTCCTGAGTCCAGTCCTCACCAGGTCAGCACAGGAGTCGGTGTCAGGGTGCCGATCGCCGATTGGCACATCTAACTGGACAAGTGCCGTACGCGGCACGAAAGGAAATCCCATGGCAGTTGTGACCATGCGCCAGATGCTGGAGTCCGGCGTCCACTTCGGACACCAGACCCGCCGCTGGAACCCCAAGATGAAGCGGTTCATCCTCACCGACCGCAACGGCATCTACATCATCGACCTGAATCAGGCACTCGGATATCTCGACAACGCCTTCGAGTTCGTCAAGCAGACCGTTTCGCACGGCGGCACGATCCTGTTCATCGGTACGAAGAAGCAGGCCCAGGAAGCTGTCGCCACGCAGGCGCAGCGGGTTGGAATGCCCTACGTCAACGAGCGCTGGCTCGGTGGAATGCTGACCAACTTCCAGACGGTGCACCAGCGCCTGCAGCGCCTCAAGGAACTCGAGGAGATCGACTTCGACGACGTGGCGGCCAGTGGCATGACCAAGCGGGAACTGCTCGGCCTTCGCCGCGAGCGCGACAAGCTTGAGCGGGTCCTAGGTGGTATCCGCTTCATGAGCAAGATCCCGAGTGCGGTCTGGATCGTCGACACGAACAAGGAGCACATCGCGGTCGCCGAGGCGCGCAAGCTCGGCATCCCGATCGTCGCGATCCTGGACACCAACTGCGACCCCGATGTGGTCGACTACCCGATCCCCGGCAACGACGACGCGATTCGTGCCGTCGGACTGCTGACCCGGGTCATCGCCGATGCCGTGGCAGAGGGCAAGATGGCCCGCGCCGGGGCAGGCGACGAGACTGCCGAAGAGATGCCGCAGTGGGAACGCGACCTGCTGGAGCAGCAAGCTGCGGCCGAAGCCGGTACGGAAGCCGCACCTGCGGCCGAAGCCGGTACGGAAGCCGCACCTGCGGCCGAAGCCGGTACGGAAGCCGCACCTGCGGCCGAAGCCGGTACGGAAGCCGCACCTGCGGCCGAAGCAGCACCAACCCCCGAGCAGGTCGAGCCAACTGAAGCCACCGGTGTGGACGTGCCCGAGGTGCCGGTCGCCCAGACCGGAGAGGCCCCCACGCCCGAGCAGGTCGAGCCCGTTGAGGCGACGACCCCCGAGCCCACCACCAATGAGGAGAACAACTGATGGCTGTGAGTGCAGCTGACGTCAAACGCCTGCGCGAAATGACCGGCGCGGGAATGCTGGACTGCAAGAACGCCCTGACCGAGGCGGACGGCGACTTCGACAAGGCCGTCGAGATCCTGCGGGTCAAGGGTGCCAAGGGTGTCAACAAGCGTGCGGAGCGTACGGCCTCCAACGGGCTGGTGACCTCCTACCTCGAGGGCACCGGACACGGAGTCCTGCTCGAGCTGAACTGCGAGACCGACTTCGTGGCCAAGACCCCGGCCTTCCAGCAGATCGCTGCCGACGTGTCCGCGTTCGTCGCGGCCAAGAGGCCGTCGGATGTGACCGAGTTGCTCAGCCTGGAACTCGAGGCCGACAAGACCATCCAGCAGTTGCTGGACGAGGCCAACGCGAGCATGGGTGAGAAGATCGAGATCCGCCGCTTCGAGCGGTTCGGGGACGGCTTCGTCACCGTGTATCTGCACAAGCACGACCCGGCCCTTCCGCCGAGCGTGGGTGCGCTGGTCGAGCTCGACGGCGAGAACGAAGAGGTCGGCAAGAACGTCGCCCAGCACATCGCGGCGATGTCCCCGCTGTACCTGTCGCGCGAGGACGTCCCCGAGGATGTCGTCGCCAACGAGCGGCGCATTGCCGAGGAGACCTCCCGTGAGGAGGGCAAACCCGAGCAGGCGCTACCCAAGATCGTCGAGGGCCGCGTGAACGGGTTCTTCAAGGACGTGTGTCTGCTGGAGCAGCCATGGGTCCGCGACAACAAGAAGACCATCGGCGCGTACCTGAACGAGAACGGTGTGACCGTGACTCGGTTCGCGCGCTTCAAGGTCGGCCAGGGCTGACACGATGCAGCGTTGGGAGTCGGCACCTGCAACAGGCTGGAATCGTGTCCTTCTGAAACTGTCCGGGGAGGCGTTCTCGGGCGGTACCGGCCTAGGTGTCGATCCCGACGTCGTCGCATCGATCGCGCAGCAGATCGCCGAAGTGGTCTCGGACGGTCGGGAGGTGGCTGTCGTGATCGGTGGCGGCAACTACTTCCGCGGCGCGCAACTGTCCGAGCACGGTATGGACCGGGCCCGCGCCGACTACATGGGCATGCTGGGCACGGTCATGAACTGTCTGGCCCTGCAGGACTTCTTGGAGAAAGCCGGCGTCGAGACCCGGGTTCAGACAGCCATCGCCATGGGGCAGGTCGCTGAACCCTACGTCCCGCGTCGCGCCATCCGGCACCTGCAGAAGGGCCGCGTTGTGATCTTCGGCGCGGGCCTGGGGGTGCCGTACTTCTCCACGGACTCCTGTGCAGCCCAACGGGCATTGGAGATTGGTTGCCAAGTGGTGCTGATGGGCAAGAGCGGGGTGGATGGCGTCTACGACGCGGACCCGCGCACGACACCTGCGGCCACGAAGTACGACCGTCTGACCCACTCCATGGTTCTCGCGCAGGATCTCAAGGTGGCCGATGGAACCGCGATCAGTCTGTGCCGTGACAACGGGCTTCCGCTGATCGTTTTCGACCTCATCGCGCCGGGGAACATCCGGCGGGCCGCGGCCGGCCTGCAGGTCGGCACCCTCGTCGCGTGATTTGCCTCACAAGTAAGGGTCGCCTTACCCGAACCTGGTAACGTAGGAGGGTGGGAAACACACTCGGTCAGCTCGCGGGAGCAGGCACAGTGACCGAGGTGGAAGGCACCCCGTCGATGAAACGACGTCTTGCTGAGATGGGTATCCGCACCGGATCCCATGTGCGGGTGCTGTACCGCACGACCGGCGGTGGCCGGGTCGTTTCCGTCGGTGGCGCTCGCGTCGCCCTCGATTCAGGGCTGGCGGCCGCGATCGGTATCGAGCACCGTGACGACTAATTCCTCCGCATCGAATTTCGCATCCTGCCACTCCGACGCCGCAGGGCCACTGGCCGCTAGCGGTGCGCCCGTGGTGGCACTCGTCGGCGCACCCAACGTCGGAAAGTCGACGCTGTTCAACAGCCTCACGGGTGCCCGCCGACAGGTCGGCAACTGGCCGGGCACCACAGTCGAGGTCGGCCGTGCGCGCTGGTCGGTGCCACTGCGTGAACGCACAGCTGTCCCAGACCTCGCCGGGGCCGGATCGTGGGACGAACCGGGATCCGAGGTCGCGCTGCTCGACTTGCCGGGCGCCTACAGCCTGGATGCGATTTCCCCGGACGAGCAGTTCACGCGCACGCTGCTGATGCCACCGGACGAGGCCGACCGTCCCGACCTGATCGTCGTCGTCGCAGACGCCTCCCGACTGGCCCGCTCGTTGTACTTGGTGTCCCAGGTCAGGGAGTCCGAGGGACGGGTCGTCGTCGCACTGACCATGTCGGATGTGGCGGCACGCCGGGAGATCGAAGTCGACGTGGAGGAACTGCACCGCCGGCTCGGAGCGCCGGTGGTACGTGTCGACCCACGTCACGGGATCGGTGACGCGGATCTTGCCCGAGCTGTCGCCCAGTCCCTGGGACGCCCGCCGCTGCCCGCCCGGCCGCGACCCGATCTCGCCGGTGACGAGTTGGCCTCAGCCGATGAACGCTTCGCGTGGATACAGGACGCCATCGATGCGGCCACCGTGAGTCCGCAAGCCGAACCACGGACCTGGTCCGACCGGATCGACCGCTGGGTCACCGCGCCCTGGCTGGGACCGATCATCTTCCTGGCTGTCATGTGGGTGGTGTTCCAGCTCACCACGACCGCCGCCGCACCCCTGCAGGACGGGCTCGACGCGCTGTTCTCCGGCCCGGTGAGTACGGCGGCCGTCGCGGTCTTGAGCGCGATCGGACTCGGTGGTTCCTGGGTCGAGAGCTTCGTGGTCGATGGGCTGATCGCCGGTGTCGGCATGCTGCTCACGTTCGTGCCACTGATGGCGATCATGTTCGCGCTGCTCGCGCTGCTCGAGGATTCCGGCTACATGGCCAGAGCGGCGGTGGTCACCGACCGGACGATGCGGATGATCGGCCTGCCCGGACGCGCCTTCCTGCCGCTGATCGTGGGCTTCGGCTGCAACGTCCCGGCCATCAGCGCGACCCGGGTACTTCCCGATTCGCGGCACCGGATCCTCACCGCGCTGCTGGTGCCGTTCACCTCGTGTTCGGCGCGGCTGGCCGTCTACGTGATGCTCGCGGCGACCTTCTTCCCGAACAGCGCCGGCAACGTGGTGTTCGCGATGTACATGATCTCGATCCTGTTCGTGGTCGTCGTGGGCCTTGCGCTGAAGAAGACGTTGTGGCGGACCATGGGTCGCGATCCGCTGTTGCTGGATCTACCCGCCTACCAACCGCCCCACCTTAGAATCCTGGGCATCGTGACCTGGGGCCGGCTGAAGGGCTTCTTGCGCACCGCGTCCGGGATCATCGTTGCCACAGTGGCGGCCGTCTGGCTGCTGCAGTCGATCCCCGTCGGGGGGCAAGGTTCGTTCGCCGACGTGCCGGTCAGTGACAGCGCTTACGCCGCAGCCGCGCAGACGGTCACGCCCGTGTTTGCGCCGGCCGGCTTCGGCAACTGGGAGGCGGTGGGTGCGCTCGCGGTGGGTTTTGTGGCCAAAGAGGCGGTCATCAGCTCCTGGTCGCAGACCTACGCCGTCGAGGAGCCCAGCGAGCTGGATGCACCCGGCGCGCTGGGAGACGCCGTGCGCGAGGACTTCGCGCAGTCCTCCGGCGGACACACCACCGCTGCGGTCTGGGCGTTCATGATCTTCCTGCTGGCATACACCCCCTGCGTGGCTACCCTCGCGACGCAATGGCGCGAGATCGGACGCAAGTGGACGCTGTTCGGCGTCGGGGTCCAGCTGTCCGTTGCATGGGTGGCCGCGGTGGCCGTGTTCCAGGTGGGGAGGTTGCTCTCATGAGTGCCGGACCACTGAGGGTTGTGCTTGAGGCCGTTCAGGCCGGGTCGCTGACCAGCAACGAGATCCACCGGAGCACGGGTCTGTCGATGGACATGATCCGCACGTCGCTGGATCAACTCGTCCGCATGGGTTACCTGTCGGCGGAGGCGATGGCCACCGCGTGCCCACCGAGCGGTTGTGGCAGTTGCGGCAGTGCTTCGGCGCAAACGGGAACCTGTTCGACGGGCCCGGTACTGCTCGGTCTTTCCCTGACCCGGCGGGCTAGCTGAGCTCCACCGGTGACGGAGCTGTGAGTCTCATTGAGTACACAGTTCGCGGCTACCAGAGCACGTCCTGGTTCTCCACGACGCCTGGCATGCCGTCGACCTCAAGGGTCTGTCCGGCGACCTTGACGCTTCCGCGGAACTCGCCGACCGGTTGCAGGAAGTGGCTGCGGACCAACCCCAGGTTCAAAGACTCCCGGTGAACGCCGATCGGCGTGAACTCGAGATCCACGACAGCGTCAGAGGTCGTGATGTGCCACGGCTTCTCCGGCGCCGCCGGGTCGTAGCTGATCTGCGCGTCGGGGTCGATGGCGTGCAGCGTTCCGTCCAACCACACGGAGTTCTCCCGGGCTCGGGCCTGCAGACCCGAGAAATCAGCGGAGAGGTTGAGCCCGAACAGGCGATCGTCGGCCAGATGACCCGTGAGGTACGCCCATCGCCACTGGGTGTGGCGGGGGAGGAAACCACTGGTGTAGTCGAAACCACCGACCGCGTCGGCGAAATCGAAGGCGTGCAGCAGTCCGGCATGGCGGATCACGACGCGGCCGTTGACCGGCAACGCGGCGTTCTTGCCGGTGGTGGACACCGCAGGCGGATCCGTGTCGAGGTCCGAGATGACTGTCAGTGGGGGCTGAGCGGTGATGTCGAAGTGCAGATCGAGTTCAACCGCCGGCGCGCCGATCGCCGGGAGGCCGACCGGGGAGCCGATCTTGGCGCGCACGGACAGGATGCCGTCGACCGTCTTCATCGACACATCCGATCCGGGCATGCGGTAGCGGCTGCGGTGCCCCTCTCCGGGGTGCGCGTTGACGGAGACCATCGGGCGGGTCCCGCCCGGACGGCTGATGTCGGCCAGCAGGTGCCCGGTACGCCGATCGGCCACGGTCAGAAAAGTGGTGCCAGTCGGTCCGGCATCGACGATCGCGGCCGTGACCAGGATCTCCTCGTTCGCGGCGAACGTGTACATCCAGCGCTTGTGGCGAAGGAAGCCCGCTATCTGGCGTTGTCCTGGCAGGCCCTCGGCCCCGGGGGGTTGCAGAACGGGTGTCAGACCGACGTAGTCACCGAAGCGGGGACCGTCGGGGCCCATGACCTGCATGGGAGCGGTGTGCCGGATGGTCGTGGGTTCAGCCATGACTCAAACCTAGCCATGGCGTTCAGCGCAGTGGTTCGCGCATGAGAACTTCTTGCGCCGCCGACGAGACCAAGGTTCCGTCCGGTTTGTAGAACTGGCCGGTGGCGAATCCGTGGCCGCCGCCCGACACCGGGCTCGCGGTCACGAACAACAACCAATCGTCGGCGCGGAACGGCTCGTGGAACCACATGGCGTGATCCAGCGATGCGATGTCGAGGTCCGCCCGGCCGAAGTAGCCGCCGTGGTGCCCAAGCACCGTTCCCACCAACGTGAGATCGGAGAAGTAGGTCATGGCGCACACGTGGAACAGCGAGGGATCCGGCAGTTTCTGACCGGCCCGGACCCAGGCCATCCGGTCGAACCTGCCCTGGGAGATCCGTTCCACGTCTTCAGCGTCCACGTACCGGATGTCCACGAAGTCGTGTTCGGGCAGCCCGTCGTTGCCTTGCTCACCGGTTTGCCGCAGACGATCGAGGATGACCGCCTGCGAGAGTCCAGCCGGATCCGGGACCTGC
>Ga0209607_1001839_pt1 | contig 17596 bp, 16 predicted proteins | sample AD_UKC117_MetaG_FD_184413 | JGI IMG/M metagenome (GOLD analysis project Ga0209607, IMG submission 184413) | Active sludge microbial communities of municipal wastewater-treating anaerobic digesters from Hong Kong - AD_UKC117_MetaG (SPAdes)... | ecosystem: Engineered > Bioreactor > Anaerobic >... | reverse complement strand
GGGGAAGTGTGAGGCAAAGGCACGCTCTTCCGAAGCGCCGCTGGATGCGTAGATATCTACACGAAGCTCCAGGATCCGAAAAAGAGCCGCAGTGGGCTGCGGCGGTCCCAAAGGTTTTCCAGGGTACGCCGCACCCCAGTGCGGCTTTCCCTCCCCCTGCCACATCCCTTCCTTAAGATTTTGCATTCCCACCAAAGAATTTGAATTGGATTATCAAATATTTTGATTCGGTACTTGACTTTTCTGATTTTGTATGCTATGATATTGATGTCGAACGAAGAAATCCAAATCCAACCCCAAAGGAGAGATTGTGATGCGTAACCCAAAGAATCGTTTTTCCCATTCCGGAAGCAACAACCTCAAGTCCACCCTGCCCACCGACCGTTTCCACTGGTTTTTCACCCAAAAGCTGTAAATGCTCGTGTGCACTCCAGCATTTCGCAAACCTTTACCGGATTTGCCCCGAACTTTCCCTTGACAGCGAGTGCGCTCCACGAAGTACAATGAATCATCAAATCAAACGAGAGGAGGAATGACCATGAAGACCACCCACAAGAATCGGAAGGAACACAACAAGAACCGCTGGGACTGGATGAACAACCCCCTCATCCGCACGTTCTAAACCCTGAACCCGAAAGGAGGCAACGACATGAAACGCAAAACGCGAGACAGGATCACGCGGGTCCAGTGGGAAACCAACCTAACCATGCAGTCACTGGAACCACTGGAAAGGAAGTGCCCCACGTGGTGAGACCCCAACCGAAAACATGAAACCGGAATCCATCCAAAACGATGCGATTCCGGTTTTTTTTTGGTGCCGTGCTACTTTCTCCGCTGGAATGGGTACGCCAATCCATTTGCCTAAGGTAGGGTTACATTTTTGGGATTTTTCGTGGTACAATGGAATGGGAATCGCATTCTCATCTTGGAGGGGTTGGGTTGCAAAGGCTTTTCCTGGGAATAGCTGCTGGCTTTGGGCTCAGCGCCGTGTTCGCTTTCCTTTTCTTTCGGTTATGCCTTCCCCCGGGGGTGAACCTTTCCGGCGAATGGCATGTTCCCGGAGTGGAACAACCCCTTTCCTTCGATGAGCTACACTCTCGTTTCGATGGCCAAACGCTCGCGTTTTCCTTTTCCTCTTCCTTGCCGGAGGGTGGTTCCGAGGAATTGCTCCTGTTCCTCTCCCGCCCCTTGGATTTCACCGTGTACCTCGACGGGCAACCCCTTACCGCGCAACTCTTTTCCAACGCTTTTTCGGTCAACCTGACAACCTCTTTCGTCACCATTTCCCTTCCCGAAAACGCGGGGGCCCAGCAGAACGATCTGGTGATCCATTTCCAGGGTTTGCTCCCCTACCACCGGAACTTCATGAAACTGGTGTTGGCCTCGCAAAACGAGGTGCTCCTGTACCAGCAACGCTTACGCTTCGTGAACGCCGATTTTTCCCGCTACGCTGTGGGGGCCATCTTGTTGTTGGGGTTCATCTTGCTCGGGCTCTCGAAAAACCTGGAAGGCCAGCGGCGAACGGGATACCGTCGCATCGGCTTGGCGATGTTTTTCTATGCCGGGGTGTTGTTGTTCACCTTGGTTTCGTTTGACCCGAGGGAATTCCCCGGGGGCTTCGTTTTTTACCTGGGTTCCACCACGGCGATCGTGCTGCTGTCCAAGGGCATGGGAGCCTGGCTTTCTCCCACCCCCTCCTTCGCGGCGAAGTGGTGGTGGTTGCTTCCCCTATTCTCCTTCCTACTCCTGGTTCCCGGCTGGTACAGTCCTTTCTTGCTGGTTCTGTTCAACCTCCTGGTTCTTTTCCAGTTCGTGGTCCTCATACTGGTTTCCTACCGTTCCCGGAGCATCTCCCCGGTGATCCTTTCCTTCGTCTTGGGGTGCCTCGTGTACCAGGCGGGTTTCTATTCCATCCTGGTTTCCCGGTTTCCCCTTCTTCCCATCATCCGGGACCATGCCATTTTCGTGTTGGTGTTCACGTTGGGGTACAAGGTGGTCCGCGACTACGTGGAACTGTTCCGTTCCGAAAAGGAGCAACGCAAGGAGCTCCAACAAGCCAACCTGCAACTGGAATTCACCCACGCGGAACTGGAGGAAGCGTATGGCCAGCAAGAACTAACGCTTTCCCGTCTCCAACGGCTTGTGCAACTTTCGGGTCGCATGGCTTCCTCCTCCGTGCAAGACACCCGCACCTTCCTGTTTGACATACTGGAAATGACGCGCGAATTGCTTCCGGAGAGCGATTGCTACATGGTGTACTTCAAGGAAGACACCCAGTGGGTCCCCCTGTTCCTGGACTGCACCACGCGGCAGCTCAACCAGGCATTCTCCGACTTCTCGATTCAGGAAAGTGAAGGCGTTTACCTTCTGGAACACTCCCCTGGTTCGCTTTCCGAGACCCACCACTTGTTGCAGCAAAAGCTCCCCGTGCCCCTCCCCGCGCTGCAACGTTTTTTCATCCGCGAGCTCAACGTGCGAAACAAGACCACCGGGGCGTTGCTCCTGGGAAACCAGTCCGCAACGAACGTTGCCCCTCCCCCCAAGACGCTGGAAGTGCTTCGCGGGTTGGGAAGCATGGCCTCCTCCTTCTTCGCCTTCCAGCAGGCCTCCCAGATGCAGGAGAACTTCCAAACCGAGATTATCCGTGCCATCGTTCGTATCCTGGAACTCCACGACACGTACACCCGCGGGCATTCGGAGCACGTGGCGAACCTTTCCCGGGAAATTGCCAAGCACATGGATTTTTCCTCCGAAGAAGTGAAACGCATCTACTGGGTGGGATTGGTGCACGACATCGGCAAGATCCTGGTTCCAGACCCCATCCTGAACAAGCCCGCACGGCTCACCGAGGAAGAATTTTCGCGGATCAAGATGCACACCGTTTGGGGATACGAGGTCCTTCGCGAATCGGAGCACATCGGGGACATGGCGCTGGGGGTGAAATACCACCACGAACGTTTCGACGGCAAGGGGTACCCCGATGGACTATCGGGGGAAACCATTCCACTGGTTGCCCGTATTATCGCTGTTGCCGATACCTGGGATGCCATGGTTCGGGACCGGGCGTACCGCAAGGCCCTTTCCCCTTCCGCTGCCCGGGAAGAATTGGAAAAGAACAAGGGGAGCCAGTTCGATCCCCGTATCGTGGAAGTGTTTGTTAAGGTTTTGGGCGAGCAAGCCGAGGAGAGGGCTTCTTACCCAGGAACTTAACGTTGGGAGACAAACCACGTTCCCCCCCCTTCGTACACGAACACGAAGTCGATCCAGATGTTCCAGGCGGTTTGCCCCCAGTCATCGCGCAACCAAAAACCTTCCGTAACATTGTAAAAGCTTATGCGATCCTGCCGGGTGAAACCATGGGTGGTGTTGGAGCTTTCCGGTTCCACGTTGCGCACGAAACCGTTGTTCATGTACATGTACAGCATTTGTTCCGAATCGTTGATCACGCGCACGAAGTAGGTTTTGGGTGTAGGCCCCAAGCGCATGGAGCACATCGTTGCGGACAAGAAGATCGAAATTCCCACCAAGCAAAGCACGATAAGCACGAACCGACCGGATTTTTTCATCGCCACTCCTCCCCTGTTGTCCCTTCCCAACAATGCAATCATATCACATCCACGTTTCCATTTCGATGCTTGGCTCGAAATTGCCCGGAGCTTCTACACATTGGGGCCCCGAGGCGTTGTCTTTTTTCACCCGAATGCGCCAACAGGCGTGGGTACAACCAATCTCCGACTTTTGGTACCCTTTCATTTCGTAGGGGTTGAAGAAAGTATGCATAGATTGAAGTGGGGATTGCGTGCCACGATCCTTTGCAGGAAGGCAGGGAAGGCAGCAGGTGTACCCCATCGAACCCTGGGCATGCACGAAGGAACGCGAAGCAAACAGCACCGGTACGTGACCCGCTTCCTGCAATTCCCGCGTGCAAAGCGGGTGTTCGAAGCCCCCGGAAAGGGAAAACACACCTACCCGACGCTTTGCATGCTTTCGTAGGGATACGAGATCTTTGGGTACGCTGAGTAAATTCCTGCCCACTTCATTTGGAGGTGAACCAAACCATTTCTCGTTCCGGTCGTGCTATAATTTGGAGATACCTTTTCTTTGAAAGGAGCGATCATGTCCAAAAACCTCTTGGTCTACTACTCCATGGATGGAAACACCCGTTTCCTGGCAGCGGAAATCGCGCGAAACATTCCCTGTGACAGCGTGGAAATCGAACCCCTCAATCCGCTTGACCGGCTGGGATTTCTCAAGTACCCTGTGGGAGGGTTCATGGCCATCTTCCAATCCACGCAGGACATCAAGCAAATCACGCAGAAGGTGGACGATTACGACACCATCCTTGTTGGCTCGCCGGTATGGGCGGGAAATGTCACTCCCGCGGTACGCACCTTCCTGGTGAGAAACCCCTTCCGGGGGAAGAACGTGGTGATTTTTGGCTCCTACGCGGATTCGCCGGGAAGCTGTGGCAAGCAAATGGCAAACCTGATGAACGGAAACAAGGTACTTGCCGAACACTTCTGGAAAAAACCCCTGGAAAACCGGGAAAAAATCGCGACAAAGATGCCGCAGTGGCTCAACGCGGGCGAACTTGCAGGATACTTTACCCCCAATGCAACCCCGCAAGAAGAACCACCCGAAGAAACCGTACAAGAACCCGAAAAAGGCCCCGATGCGTTTTAGTTGACCGCTCCCCTTTTTTGTGCTATAATCGCTGCTGCTGTCGGGGCCGTAACTCAGCGGGAGAGTGCTACCTTCGCAAGGTAGAAGCCGTGGGTTCGAATCCCATCGGCTCCACCATTTTTCCTGAAAGCCGGGATGGCGGAATTGGCAGACGCGTCGGTCTCAAAAACCGAAGGGGTGACACCTCGGTGTGGGTTCAAGTCCCACTCCCGGCACCAACGGAGTACACTCTCTTTTTGAAAGGTACGGAAAGAGAGTTCGTGAAAAAAGGCAGGAGGCAAGTTTTTTCCTGCCTTTTTTTTGGGATGATAGTTCATTTGGGGTAGGAAATCATCCCTTTTCTACTCGTAGAATTTGAATCCATCTGTCTTTCTCTCCCTTCCGAGCGATTTGCTTTCAAGCTGACCAGAAAAGCGCAAGCTACCTTAACCAAACGGATTTTTTCGGTACAAATACGGTTCTTCCTCTCAGTAATTGAAATCCCACAAAAGGACTTTTCTACGTAATAGGTCGAAAGAAGCTCTCCCAAACATCATGCGCTTCACCATTTTGATTTTGTTGACAAAACCTTCGACCATCCCATTACTGAAGGGAGATGCGATTGCATTCTCTACAGACACGCGATCCCTTTCGATGCCCTTCACGAAAGAAGTCACTTCGGCCACTTGGAGGGCCTTTGCTTTTTCCAACCATGGGGTTAGTCCTTGTTCCTCTTTTTCTTCCAGCAATTGCCTGAACTGGGTCAACACTTGCGCCAGTTGTTGGAGTTGCGGGTTTCTTTGCAGAAAGCGTTGCACGTGTTCCTTGTTTGCTTGGGTTACCTTGTGCATTCCATAGGCAATCCCTCGGATGAGTTGTGCTCTTGGGAAGCGAATGCAATTGGCTTTTCCCTTTCCCCAAGCTTTTCTTCGTTCTTTCCTCCATTTGGATACGGCATCCCGTAGGATGGAAATTCCGCCCGCGTACCCCTCCAAGCGGATCTGTTCCAGGATTGCAGTGCCTTTTTTTCCCTGTTTTGCCATTCGGATAATCGTTGGCCAATAGGGATCTACAAGGCTTGGTCGATTGACTCCCCTTGACGCATGCGTCCAGGGTTCGCTTCTTTTCAAATAGCGGTCGACGGTTGTCCAAGAAAGGTGCAGTTCCCGGGAGATTTGTTGCTTGTTTCTTCCCTGTGAAAAGGCTTGTTTCACCTGTCGAAGCACTTCGTCTTTGGGAGACGGAGCAAACGGGGGACTCGTGTCTTTTTTCTCCGCAGTTCGTTTGGAGAAGGCCTCCTCCGGGAGGTCAATTTGTGCAGCAAATCGTTTGTACAGGAACGCACGAACCGATTCGATCAACCCATGTACCAGGTGAAACCGATCATTGACTTGCCTTGCCATTGGGAATGTCCGGGTAATCGCTTGGGCATAACTTTTCGAGCCATCTCGCGTGACCACTTCCACCCCTTTTATCCTTTTTAGCGCTTCCTCCACGTCTTTGGTGTCGCGCGAGAAGAGAATTTCTAAAATGCGGTGTGTTTCCAGATCGACAAGCACTGTACCGTAGCGAAGACCTTTTCGAAACGCAAAATCGTCTATTCCGACGTATCGTGCAAAGCGTGTTGGTTCGATTCTTTTTTTTTGATCAATCGCAAAATCGAATCATCGGAAATGTCCACGATATCGTTTCGAAGAATTTTCTCCAACCCATGCGCGCTGTGGTTCGCTGCAATTTTTTCAATGAGATTGTCCAGCCTACGGGTGCGTTTCCCTGACCAGTTCAAGTATTCCATGGGTTCGGAAAAGCGTTTCTGGCTGCAATCCGGATTGGTGCAGAGGAAAAGGCGGCGTTGTACCTCCAAAATCACCATTTTCCCCATTGCCGGCAAGTCCGCTACATGTTTCCAATACCAGGAGTGTACCTTTTGTGTCAATTGCCCGCAGACCGGGCACTTGGCCCATTCGCTCACCCGCTTGGTTTTTAAGATGATTCTCTTTTCTCCTACCCTACTTTCCAGCAATTCCAGTTCTTCATCCAACGTTTTCAGTATCTCTTCCATCGCCTTCCCCCCAGTGAACTTTTTTCCTTCATAGGATATCGTAACACAAAAATATCCCTTTTCAAGCAAGCTGAGGAAGAACCACTTTTTGGTCGGTGTTGACAATTTTCCCAATCACTTGCCTCGGAAATGGATAAGGGCATGAAAATGTTTGCAAGGATAACTCAAAAAGTAAGCGGTGGTTCTGAGCGCTACTTCGGAGTGAGAGTTGAAATTTTCGGTTCTCCCACGATTTTAGGTGAAAAGAATAAAATCAACTTTTCCTGAGAGTGATCAGATTAAGCATACCAAATGCAATATGGTTCATGGTCCGGAGGTACGAGATATCGTCGAATTGCGTGGAATGCGAAAGGAGAAGGCTGAAAAGGCAGGAAAAAGGCGTATCCTGATTTTTGAGGATAATCCCCGGTCTGGAGGACCGAAAAGGAGGATACGCTGTGAGAAAGTATAGCGAGTCACGGGAAAATTATCAAGGTCTTGAAGGAAAATTACTCGCAGAGATTTCGAGAGAAGACGGGAAGCTCGATCTGGAAAAAATTGCGCGAATCAGATGCAAAGAAAAAATACTCCAAGCCAGGGGTGTTGACAGAAGTCACGAATGGCTTGAGAAGCATGACAAGCGGCATGAGAAGGTGAAGAGGGTTATCTACCCGAGGTTCATGGATGCAATGGAATCCCTCCTCGCAAAACAGAACTGAGTCCTTGCCAAAACCCTTTCCCCGCTCCAGAAAAAAAAGGGAAAACAAAATCCGAGCAATGGCGAACACGAAAATGGAAAGGTTAATGCGTGTTTTCGGTGAAAAGTACCCGAAGGCAACCAATGCTGCACATCCAAACCGATTGGATCGATGTTTGCAACCATCCGGCTGGGAACCAAACGGATGCGAAATTGCGGGAATCGGAGTACCAACCTGGCGATGTTGTCAAAGTTGTTCCAAGGGGCGCAGAAGGGTTGGAAGAGATTGAGAGGTTGCAAACAAATCCATCAGGTACTGGATGAGAAAAACTTTCGAAATGGTGCGTCTTTTGAGGAATCTGCCGAAAAATGGCCCGCCATTAGGATACGACCCTTCTTGCCCCGTGCAACAACTTTGGAAAAAAACGGAGTTCAATGTACTTCGAGAAATCCATCCGCTCCCCGAAAACTCTCGCCGCTTTTCCAAAAAAAAGGAAAAAAGTTGTTCTCCAAGACCATTTGGGGCTTTTTGGTTCAGTTCTTTGGGACGATCATAGGTTCTTCAATCTCAGTGCCCTTACAATTTAAGCTTGGCGTGTACATATATTCCTTGGAAGTATCAATATAGGAGCACAAAATGTAGAATGGTTCCAAGGGCTTCTGTGCCCACCCCGCAAGGAAAAAATTGGGCTCAAGTTCTCTCCCACGAGCATTTTGGCAAGAACAGGGGTAAACACTATCCTTTCTCTCGTATTTCCCCAGGGTTTCCATAATTTCTCCTTTTGCTTCTCCAGGAGAAAGGAAAAAAAAGAATTCCTCCAACCGCATGATCTGAAAGTACTCTATGTCAAGCAGGTCAAAAAAGGCTACCAGGATTGTCTTCTCAGGAATAACAAAACCATTTGCTAATGCCGTTTCTGGGGCGATGTATACTAAATTGGCCACATGTGGTTCAGCGACTAAGTTATAGTCCTTTACTTGATAGATGGCAACAGCATCTTGAATGCAACTGTTGGCCTGCTCTCTGGATATGTTCTCCGTGAGAGAGAATCCGGATATGGCGAGAACCAACAAAAATGGAACCAAAAAAAGTTTCTGCATTGCGAAAACCTCCTCGATTAATGATCATTCGTCCGCAACTTTCAACCGATCAATTTCCTTCATTGGATCAAAGAAAAGCTCTGCACCTGGGTTGGCTCCTATGGCATGCACAATATCTTCGCTATTCCCCTCGTTGGAATTTTGGTGCTCCTGAGACTTCTTTGGTATTGCGATCCCTATCCTTGTCTTTCACCTTGTACGATTTATAAGGGGAGTTGGGAAAAAAGTAGAGTTTATGGTATCTGCTTGAGCTTATCCTCTTGGAGCTTCTTCAACGTTTTCCCATCCTGGCTTTTCCAGGCTATCCTTCCATTGGAAGATCCGCCGACAAGGATTGCCGAGGCGAGGGAAGGGGAAGAAAACCGGAAATCTTGCGTGAAAACAAGGGTGCTGCCTTCTTGAACCAGGATTCCACGATCGATAAGCTGTTGGCGGAGGTTCACCAGGCTGCGGGTTTTCGCTCCGGAAGAAAGCAGTTTCATGCGCGCGCGTGACCCCTTGCGGACCACGAAGCCCTCGCTCACTTCTTGACCTCGGCCTGACGCACCTCTCTCTGCGAGGATGAGGTCGTCGTCCATTTCCGGAGAAACTTCAGTCGCTGCTTCCTCGAAAGCATCGATACCAAGAATGGGGAAAATGATCAGCATTTTCTTCAGGAAGCCTTCCGCATCTGCCCTGTCTTCCTCTGAAAGAGGTGGTTCGGAGGGGGCGGAACTGTTCTGAAGGTCCCACTGGTTCGCGGTTTTTGCAAGAGATAGCATTCGGTATTCCAGGTATCTCACGTGGCCCTTGTTCAAGCTTCGGTCGGTGCAAGAAAAGGCCACGAAACCTGTCCAAAAGTCCTTGGAATACGAATGCTGTTTCAACCGATCTCGGAGAGAATCCGCTTCACCAACATACAACTTCTGGGAAGTTTCCCCGTCTCGACAAAACAAAACGTACACCCCGGGGCGGTCCAGTTCGGAGCGGGATTGTATGGCTCGATCAAGGTGAAGGCGATTCCCCATGACAGCCCGACCCGTCCAGTTTGACAAGCCGATGGTTCGCAACCCATCGGGGAAACCATCCACGAGGAAAATCCGGATGGAGATTTGTTGGGTTTCGTATGCATCCATTTCTTACCCTCCCTGCTCATTGGCTTGGAAAAGCATGTGGCGGAAGATGTTGGAATATCCCAGGGAAATTTGGAAAAAAGCTGCCCTGGGGTGTGGTGTATCCAGAAAAGGTTCCAAAAATCAAGAGAAGGAAACCTTTTTCCCCTTCTTTCCCCGCCCAATTTCTCCAGGTGGGGCCGAAAGGCTGCTTCCATTCGGATCATTGCATCTACCATTGCATTTCGAACGTCAGGCCATTCTTCCTCGTCTTCCCATCCACCAGATAGAATTTCGTACTTGATCCGGCAAGCCCGCTTTCCTTCCAATCGCTGCCATTCCAATGCTCCTCCGAATTTCTCTTCGATCACATTTCGATGCTCCAGGAAACGTTCGAGGATTTCCAGATTTCGCTCTCCATTCTCCTGGTCGGTGTCGATGTATAAGTCCACGTGGGCATCGTATCGGTGGATCGAATATACCCACTGCAAACCAGAAATCCCGTTGGAAGCACTAAGCCCACTATCGGGGCCTGGCGAAATGTTGGCTTGGAGCCGGGTTTTGTCCTTGGTCAATTCAAGCAAGCGGGTCCAAAAAAGGTGCCTGGTCTACAGTCGACCGGGAAATTTTTCCTTTGTCCTCCCCACGACGGATGTTGCTTCACTTGGCCCGGTTATCAGCGTAAACAAGGGAGCTGGCCTAAAATCGTCGATTCGTATGGCTTCCACTTCCAAAAGGTAAAACTTCGCCGAAGAACCTTCGTTCAACCAGGATACAGCGGTCACATGTTCTGGACGGGGGTTGCTGACAATCCAGATACCTACCTTGGCATCCAATGAACTCAAGTAAGTAATAAGCTTTCCGAGATGATCGTGTTCACTTTTCTCCAATTGGGTTTCGATGACCACCATGTTTCCATCCCGGGCCTCCCCTACCAGGTCAACAAAAAAGCCTCCGGTTGATTTCTCGCGCTCCACGTTAGCTAGCCCCAAGTCAAGCGTTTCATCCAAGACCTCAGAATTTTGTTCAAACAAAACGGAAAAATCGAACGCCTCGTGGCGCCAAACTTCGCGCAAGGAAAGTTTTTCCACTTTCCCAATCACCGGCTCCTTTCCTCCCAAGAAATCCACTGTCAAAGCTAAAACCATCCCCTGAAAAACTGAAAATGTCAATCATGTAAATATAAGGGATTATACCATAAAAAATTTGACCGTTCAAAAAAACGGGAATCCATATTGGTGTTCCTTCCTCTTTTTGGGCAATGGAAAAAAAAGAGGGGCACTGGGGTGCGGCGGTGCCATGGTCGGGTGTTTGTGTTATAATTGTGCAGGTTTTTCCGACGTTCCGGGCGGGGGGGTTGTGTTGCCGGCCGGACGGATTTTTTATTCCAGATATGGGGTGGTTTTGGTGCGCTTTTCTCGGTTGTATGCTCCGACGATCAAGGAAACTCCGTCGGATGCCGACGTGATTTCGTACGAGCTTTTGATCCGGGGCGGGTTCATTCGCAAGGTGGCTTCCGGGGTGTTCACCTACTTGCCGCTCGGCCAGCGGGTGTTGCACAAGATTTCGCGCATCGTGCGCGAGGAGATGGATCGCGCGGGTTGCCAGGAGTTGCTGATGCCCATCGCCCAACCCTCCGAGATGTGGAAGCAGAGCGGGCGTTGGCAAGATTATGGCCCGGAAATGATGAAACTCAAGGACAGGCACCAGCGGGAGTTTACCCTTGGGCCCACCCACGAGGAAATGATTACCATGACCGTGCGCAACGAGCTCACCTCTTACCGCGACCTTCCCGTGAACCTCTACCAGGTCAATACCAAGTACCGCGACGAGATCCGCCCGCGTTTCGGGCTGCTTCGCGCGCGGGAATTCATCATGAAAGATGCCTACAGTTTCCATACCACCATGGACGACTTGCACCAAACCTACGAGGACATGTACCGAGCTTACGAGCGTATCCTCAAGCGCTTGGGGTTGCAGTTCATGGTGGTCGATGCCGATACCGGCGCCATTGGCGGTTCGCGCTCGAACGAATTCGTGGTGTTAGCGGGCAGTGGCGAATCCAGGTTGCTGTACTGCGAGAAATGCGGCTACTCCGCGTCGGAGGAAAAGGCGGAGTACCGGATCAACTACGAGTATCCCATGGAGTCACCCCTCGACCTGGAACGCGTGGATACTCCAGGAGTACGCACCATCGACCAGGTGAGCGAGTTCTTGTCGGTGCCCGCTTCCAAGATCGTAAAGTCCCTCTTGTACAAAGGACGGGACGGCTACAAGCTTGTGATGATCCGCGGGGACTTCGAGCTCAACCTGTCCAAGCTGCGTGCCTCGCTGGGTGACCAGACGCTGGAAATGGCTTCGCCGGAAAACGTGTTGCAGGATTTCGGTGTTCCCATCGGGTTCATCGGGCCCGTGGGCTTGGAGGGTAAAAAGGTCGAAAAGGTTGCAGATCATAGTATCCGCGGGCTTTCGAACTTCGTGGTGGGTGGCATGCAACCCGACACGCATTACACGAATTGTAACCCGGACAGGGACTTTTCGGTGGATCGCTGGATCGATGTGAAGATGGTGCAGGTGTCGGATCCCTGCCCGGAATGTGGCACTCCCCTGGTGGAAACGCGGGGCATCGAGATGGGACATATCTTCGAACTGGGCACCAAGTACTCCGAGAAGCTGGAGGCGTTCTACACCGACGAAGATGGCAGCAAGAAACCCTTCGTGATGGGGTGCTACGGTTGGGGAGTGTCGCGCACGTTGGCGGCCACGGTGGAACAGCTGCACGACGAGAATGGCATGTTGTGGCCGGTTTCCATCGCTCCCTTCGCGTTGCTGATCACGGTGGTGAACGCGCGCGACGACAAGCAGGTGCAGGCGGGCGAGGAATTGTACCGTTTCTTCTTGGAGAAAGGCGTGGAAGTGCTATTGGACGACCGGGAAGCTTCGCCAGGGTTCAAGTTCAAAGATGGCGACTTGATCGGTATCCCCGTTCGCATCACGGTGGGAAAGGCGCTTTCAGATGGCCAGGTGGAAATCAAGAAGCGCACCGACCGAAAGTCTACGCGTGTTTCGATGGAGCAAGGGTACGAAGGCATTTTCCAGGCGTTCCAGCAAGCACTGGAGGGGTATGACCCACACGCTGTCTGATCCCGCGCTTTGGAAAAAGCACGACCACGTGGATTTCGACGTGTACTTCTTTAAGGCATCCAAGACCGGGGTGCTGCGTTTCTTGTCGCACCTGGAGTGGGCGCGTAGCCTGGAGAGGGCGATGCGAAGGGCGCAGCTTGACATGTGGGTATCAAAGGGGTTCCATCCCAAGGTGAAGTTCGATTTCCTGCGGGTGTTGCCCACCGGCTTTTCCAGCCAGGCGATTTACTTCTGCGTGCGGCTGAACCGGAAGGAGTTCCCCGAAGAGGGGTGCAACCTCGTTGAAAGGGTGAACCGGCATGTTCCCAAGGGTCTGCGCGTACACTGGGGGATGCGGGTTTTCGACACCTTTTCCCCCGCCAAGTTCTCGAAGTACTGGGCGTTTCGTGCGGTGCTGCAGGCACCCCAAACGCTGGAAGGGTCGATCCGAGAGTGGTTCGGTGCTTTCCTCCAGGAGAACCCCGCGCTGCAGCGTTTTTTCGTGATGCAGTACCGCGGAGGGTTCTGGTTCCTTGACTGGGTCCACGAGGAATCGAGCTGGCTGGACATTCGCGTGGGTTTCGAACGCTGGTTTGGATCGCCCACCCCGGACCTTTTCTTCCTGGTGCATCACCGGGAAGTGTACTGGGAAATCGAACCGGAGGTTTCCCTCGATTCCATGCTGGAAAAGAGTGATGAAAACAATGGCGAAACGCGTTCTGATCGTGGATGATTCCAATGTCCTGCGCAACATCATCGTGTTCAACCTGAAAAAGAACGGGTACGAGATCAAGGAAGCCAACGATGGGCTGGAGGGTTTGGAATTCATGGAATCTTTCCAGCCGGACCTGGTGATCCTCGACTTGATGATGCCCCGGCTCGACGGCTTCGGGGTGTTGAAGGAAATGCAGGGCAAGGAAGGCTTTCAGGGGATTCCGGTTATCGTTTTGACCGCCAAGGGTGGGGAAGATGACCGGGACAACGCCATCTCCCTTGGCGCGATGGACGTGTTGACCAAACCGTTCAGCCCGAAGCAACTACTGGAAAGGGTCCAGAAGGTGATAGGGGATGCAGGATAAGATGAGCCTTGTGCAGGTTTTGCAGAAGATCGAACAACTACTGGGGAAACCCGACAACCCTGACCTGGAATCCCTCGAGGACATGGAGATCTTGAAGCGCATCGAGGAAGGTTTTTCCAAGCTCCAGGACGAAGTGGTGCGCTACAAGGACCAGCTGGAGGAATCGTCCATCATGTTGGAGACCCAGGTGGAGGAAATTTCCAAGACGTACGAGGAGTTGTCCACGCTGTACGATGTCACGGGTTTGCTGTTCCGTTCGCTGGATCCCGTGGAGGAGCTTCCCGGCCTGATGGAGCTTATCTTGAATTCCGTGCCCTCCCAGGCCATCGGGGTTGTGGTGAACCTACCGGACAAGACTGTTTTCGAGGTCCGAAGCGCGCCACGCACCGATCTTCCTTTCCCGGAAAAGGAAATCCTACGGCAGCTGGAGCAATTCATTCTCAACCAGAAAGCCAGCACGATCCTGTTGGAACAGCAGGACATCTCCCGGCGTTTCCCCGAGCTGGAAGGCAAGGTGACGTCGTTGACCGTGGTTCCCATCGGCATCAAGGAAAACCTTTGGGGTGCCATGATGCTGGCGAACCGGCAGGAAGCCTCGCTGTTCACCGCAGGCGATCGCAAGTTGCTGGAGTCCATCGCGAACCAGCTCTTCTTCAGCTTGGAAAACTTCCGCTACCTGCAGGAAAAGATCGAGCAGGAAAGGGTATTCGAGCAACTCAAGATCGCCAAGCAAATCCAGAGCAGTTTCTTGCCAGCGGAAATCCCCCCCTTCCAAGGTACCGATATCTCCGCGAGTTTTTCGCCCGCCATCGACGTTGCGGGGGACTACTACGACGTGATCCGCATGGAAGAACGCCTGTACCTGATCGTGGCGGATGTTTCGGGGAAGGGGATTCCCGCCTCGCTGCTGATGAGCTCTTTCCGAACCGCGGTGCGTATCCTGCTGCCGAACGTCGAGTCCCTCCCTGATCTCGTGGCCCAGGTCAACGATCACCTCGCTGCCAACGACATTTCCGATCGCTTCGTGACCGCGATCTTCATTTCCCTGGATTCGCGGGACAACCTGATGAAATTCGTCAACGCGGGTCACGATCCCATCCTGCTGTTTCGCCCGGCAGAGGAGCGCTTTTTCGAGATCAGCAACGACGGGATTCCCACCGGCATCTTCGAGGATGAAACATTTCGCGAGGATTCGTTCGAGCTGGCGGACGGGGACGTTTTCGTCATGTACACCGACGGGATCCCCGAGGCACGCAATACCAAGCGGGAGGAATTCGGCTTTGAACGCTTGAAAGACGTGATCCAGAGGAACTATTTCCGCGACGCCGAGCAAATCAAGCAGCAGATCTTGAAGGAACTCGTGGATTTCGTGGGAGATGCACCGCAACACGATGATACAACCTTTATCGTGGTAAAATACACGCGGAATGAAAATTAAGAATACAGAAGGAGGTTTCAAACGTGTCTGGTCATAATAAGTGGGCCAACATCAAGCACCGTAAAGGTGCCCAGGACAAGAAGAGGTCATCGCTTTTCACGAAGCTGATTCGCGAGCTAACCATCGCCGCCAAGGAGGGTGGGGGCGACGCCGACTCCAACCCCCGGTTGCGTGCGGCCATCGATAAGGCTCGACAGGGAAACATGCCCAAGGATACTATCGAGAAAGCAATCAAGCGGGGAACCGGCGAGCTCGAAGGCGTGGAATACGTTGAAATCATGTACGAGGGGTACGGGCCTGCTGGGGTTGCAATGCTCGTGTTCACGCAGTCTGACAACAAGAACCGCACGGCGCAGGAAATCCGCCACGTGTTCAGCAAGTACAACGGAAACATGGCGGAAAGCGGAGCAGTGAGCTGGGTGTTCGAGAAAAAGGGTTCCATGAACGTGGAAAAGGAAAAGATCGCCGACATGGACGAGTTCATGCTGGAAGTACTGGATGCCGGCGCGGAAGACATCGACGACTCCACCGACCCGGTTTCCATTCTCACGCTGCCGGAGAACCTGATGAAAGTGGCGGATGTGCTCAACGAGCAGGGGTTTGAACCCCGCGACGTGGAGTTCACCTACGAACCCAAGAACTCCGTGACCGTTACCGGGCGCGACGCCGAAAAGGTCATGACGTTGATCTCCCACTTGGAAGACCTCGATGACGTACAAAACGTGTACGCCAACTTCGACATCGAGGAGAGCGAGCTCGAGAGCATCATGGAACAAATGGGTTAAGGAACCCGTGGATAGGCTTGACCTACACCTTCATTCCAACTATTCCGACGGGGAGAATTCGGTCAGCGACCTACTGAAGAAGGTTTTCAAGGCGGGGGTGCAGGTGTGTTCGGTGACCGACCACGATTCGTTGGACCAGGTGAAACCCGCATTCGAGTACGGTACCCTTTTGGGATTGGAGATGGTTGCGGGTATTGAGCTCTCCACCTTTTTCGAAGGTGGAGAGGTTCATGTTTTGGGGTACGGGTTTGACGCGGAGGATTCGGGGTTGCGCGCTTTCGTGGAGGAGCAGTTTGCACGGCGCCAGCAGCGCGTGCAGGAGATGGTGCAACTTTTGAACGAGATGGGTGTTGCGCTTACCTACGAAGATGTTCTGCGGCAATCCCCTGGTCCCTACGTGGGGCGGCCACACATTGCCAAGGCCATGATTGAAAAGGGATTCATCCGATCGATGGGGGAAGCTTTCTCCTTGGAGTACATCGGGAACTTCGGGAAGGCCTACCTGCCCCCGGAGCAAACCCCGTCCGAGGAGGCAGTGCAGATCATCCAAGATGCGGGGGGGATTTCCGTGCTGGCGCATCCTGGCTTGTTCTTTTCCACGGAAGGGCAGCGCGGGATGTCGCGGGATCAGTTGCTGTTCCTCCAGAAGAAGGGTTTGCGGGGAATCGAGGTGTACCACTCGCGGCATTCGCTTTCGCAAGTGCAAGAATACCTTTCCATCGCCCGCAAGCACGGTTTTGGGGTTACACTTGGTTCAGATTACCACTACGGGCCGTATTTTCCCATCTTTCCCTCTATTCCGGTACAAATTCGCGAGGAAGCGTATGAATGGCTAAAAGGGTAGCGATTTTTGGATTGTTCGTGCTGTTTTTTTCCATACTCGTGCTGGGGGAAGCGACCAAAACGGATCAGCCATACGACTCCGTGGAGTGGGAATTGCCTTTCCCCGGGCCCGTTTTGGACGAGCCCTACGCGCGCCTTTTCCTTACCTCTGGATTTCACCTCACACCGGAAGCGGAATTTCCCGGTGGCCTTTTCTTCCTGTTGGAACCCTCCATGCGCTTTCTGATCTTCGAGGGGTCCTTTCGTTTCAAGGTGCAGGCAATCATGGAGCCCAACAATTTCTTTTTCGATATCGAAAACCAACGCCCCGGGGATTACTTTTCCTGGGTGAAGTTGCGCATCAAGAATCTTTTTTTTTCCTACGGTCAAAACGCCGGGTCTCACGGAAAGCTGGTGTACCTTCCCGTTACCCCACTGGATCGGAAATACATCGGGTTCGATTGGTCCTCCCCTTTTTCCGACAATCCGTTTCGGGTACACGTGCGCTCCGATTCCTGGTCTGCCTGGGCGGGAAGCGTGCAAACCCCGGGTTGGCGAACTCCCGCAATGCAGCTTTCGGGTGTTGTGGACGCCTACTTCGATCGCAGTGCATCAATCACCGCGGCGTTGTCGCTGGGTCCCCAGCTTGGCTTCTTCCCCGCTGAGGATTTGGTCCCTCTTCTCACGGTGCGCCCCGTGGGAGAGGTGCGTTTCTTCCAAGGTGCGCTTGATCCCGAAAGTGGAGAGCCTGCCTCCT
>Ga0209607_1001835_pt1 | contig 17612 bp, 19 predicted proteins | sample AD_UKC117_MetaG_FD_184413 | JGI IMG/M metagenome (GOLD analysis project Ga0209607, IMG submission 184413) | Active sludge microbial communities of municipal wastewater-treating anaerobic digesters from Hong Kong - AD_UKC117_MetaG (SPAdes)... | ecosystem: Engineered > Bioreactor > Anaerobic >... | reverse complement strand
CAAGCACGCCCAGCAGCAGGCCGCCCAGCAATAGCGAAAAAAATAGCGACGACAAGGAGCGCAATATGTTCGGGCCGGCTCTGCCGGGCCGCCGTCCAGTCTTCGTTTTGGGTGTGCGAGAAGGTTTACCTTTAGCCATGCCTGTTCCAGTTCGAACGCGCCGCGCCTTTCAAGCCACTTAGCGCGATGTAGTATTTCTGCCTTATCCTACGGCCTCATGTTTCCGCTTCGGAGTCCGGCGCGTGCAACCCGCCAACGAAACCCTTGACCAGGCCGCCCTGATCGCGGCGCTCCTGCAACCGGACCGCTACCCACACCCGGTCACCACCGTCGAACACCTGCAGACCCATATTTCGCATGTTCTACTGGCCGGGGACTACGCCTACAAGATCAAAAAATCCCTGAATCTGGGATTTCTGGATTTTACCAGCCTGGCCCGAAGGAAATACTACTGTGAACAGGAACTACGCCTGAACAGCCGGCTAGCGCCGGATTTGTATCTCGATTGCGTGCCGATCGGCGGCAGCGTCAGTCAACCAGTCCTTGGCGCCACCCGGGAAATCATCGAATACGCCGTCCGCATGCGCCGCTTCCCCCAGGAAGCGCTGCTGAACCGGATGCTGGCCGCCGGCCGGCTGGAAAACCGGCACATGGATGCCCTGGCCCGGCGGCTCGCCACTTTTCATCACACGATCGCGGCCGACTCCACTGCGTCGTTCGGCACCCCGGAACGAGTTCGCGGACCGATGCTGGATGATTTCACCCACACTCGCCCGCTGCTGACCGATCCCGCCGACCTCGACATCCTGGCCGCCGTGGAGCGCTGGACTCTGGCGACCACCCAGCGGCTGTGGCCACGACTGGCGGAACGCAAGGCCGGCGGCTGGATCCGCGAATGCCACGGCGACCTGCATCTTGGCAATCTAGTGCTGACCGACACCGACCAGATCACGATCTTCGATTGCATCGAATTCAACGACGATCTCCGCTGGATCGATGTCATCAACGACCTGGCCTTTCTGCTCATGGATCTGCGCTTCCACGGCGCTGGCGGCTTTGCCCAGCGGCTGCTCAATACCTACTTGGAATACGGCGGCGACTTCGCGGGAGTGGCGCTGCTGTCCTATTACCAAGTCTACCGAGCCATGGTGCGCGTCAAGATCAACGCCATCCAAGCTAGCCAAGACCATCATACCCCAGAACCGGATCGCGCTACCGCCCGCGCTCTGTGCCGCGATTATTTGCGGCTGGCGCTGGCGCTGGCCCAGGAACCGACGCCGTTTCTGTTGATCACGCATGGCGTCTCCGGTTCCGGCAAATCGCGTCGGACCGGACAATTGCTGGAAATATTCCCCGGCGCCATCCGCCTCCGCTCCGATGTGGAACGCAAGCGGCTGTTCGGCCTCGGCCCCCTGGATGACAGCAGCTCCACCCTGGGTGGGGGACTCTACACGCCGGACGCCAGCGCTCGCACCTATCAGCGCCTGTACGATCTGGCGGACGGTTTGCTCGCCGCCAGCCATCCGGTCCTGGTGGACGCCACCTTTATGAAGCGGGCACACCGCCAACCCTTCCGCGATCTGGCGGCCCGGCACGGCATCCCGTTCATCCTGCTCGATTGCATCGCCGATTCTGAAACCTTGCGGGCGCGGGTCGCGACCCGGCGGGCGCGCGGCGACGATGCCGCAGAGGCCGATATCGACGTGCTGGAACAGCAGCTCCGCCACGATGAGCCACCGGCGATTGACGAAAACCCGCTGAAAACCGATGGCGACACCGATGTGGAGCGGCTGCGCGCGGCGATAGCAGCGGTGATGTAATATCGGTCTGGGTCGGCAGAGCCCGCCCGTGGGCGACAACTGTCCGAATCGCCGGCCAGCGGCTCCCGCGACCACCCAATCATTGAACGCTCTTAACCATCGAGGATAGAGGCATTATGGCGAAGTATGACGTGTACGGGATCGGCAACGCGCTGGTGGACATGGAGTATGAGATCGAAGTTGCCGACCTGGAAACGCTGGGCATCGACAAGGGCGTGATGACCCTGATGGATGAGCAATGCCAGTTGCGAATGATGGATCATCTGGCCGCATATCCTCACCAGCGCAGTTCGGGTGGATCGGCGGCCAATTCGATGATCGCGGTCCGCCAGTTCGGCGGGACCAGCTTCTATTCCTGCAAGGTCGCGGAGGACGATCTTGGACATTTCTACATGAAGGACCTGCTCGATGGCGGGGTGGATACCAATCACCATACCGAGAAAGAGGCGGGCCACACCGGCCGTTGCGTGGTGCTGGTCACCCCGGATAGCGATCGCACCCTCTGCACTTTCCTGGGGATCAGCGGTGAATTGTCCACCAAGGAGTTGGTCGAGGACGCCCTGCGCGACTCGGCGTACTTCTACATGGAAGGCTATCTGGTCACCTCGGAAACCGCCCGCCAAGCATGCATCGCGGCCAAGCGTGTCGCCGAGGCGGCCGGAGTCAAGACCGCCATTTCCCTGTCCGACCCCAACATGGTCCGGTTTTTCAAGGCGGGACTGCTGGAGATGATCGGCCCGGGCGTGGATCTGCTATTCGCCAATGAGGACGAGGCCAAGGGTGTGGTGGGCGCCGCGGACCTGGATAGCGCCATCGATTACCTGAAGACCCTCAGCCAGGAGTTCGTGATCACCCGGGGTTCCAAAGGCGCGCTGGTTTGGGATGGCCAAACGCTGATCGACATCGACCCGGTCAAAGTGAAAGCCGTGGACACGGTTGGCGCCGGGGACATGTTCGCCGGCGCTTTCCTCTATGGCCGAGGGCGGGGTTGGGACCATCGACGCGCTGGCGCCTTGGCTTCGGCGGCATCGGCCAAACTGGTGACCAGCCTGGGGCCGCGCATGTCGGCGGCGGAAACCCAGGCGGTCCTGCACGGCTCTCCATAGGGCTGTCGCCGCGTCATCGGGCGTTGGGTGAGTTCTCGAATCGCATCACTCTGGCTACGGCTCCCGCTTGGCCCGATACAGTTCCCGCGTCTTCAGCACCCGCCCCCGCAACTGCTCGGCCAAGGCGGCGCGGGTCAGGTGCTTGACCTCCCGCAGCACGGCAGGGTCGACCAGTACCCCGTCGCGCAACGCCAGCAATCCCCGACCGGAAATCGGTACGCCGGACACCCCCGAATCGGCGACCAGCGGACCTCGATCCAGCACGTAGCAGTAACGCTGCTCGGCAACGATCGGCATCCCGCTGACCGCTTCGCGATCCAGGCTCAGCCCGTAGCCCAGTTCTTCCAACAGGCACTTTTCGAACCGCCGCAGCGGCGGCTCCGCATCGGCCGCCGCCGCCAGTTCCGCCAGCAGTACCCGATAGGCGGCGAACAGTCCGGGCAACGAGTCCTGCCGTGACAACAGACGCACCAACAATTCATTGACATAGAGTCCAGCCAACACCTGGCTGGGCGGCAACGGTACGGGTCGCTCCGTTGCCTCGGCCACCGTCAAGGTCGCCAAATCGCCAGTTCCACTCCAGGACAACAGCAGTGGCACGAACGGTTGCAGCACGCTTTTCAGCCGCGAGCGAGCGGATGCGGCGCCGCGCGCCACCAGCCCCAAGCGACCATGCTCGTGACTGAACGCTTCCAGCAACAAGCTGGTATCGCGATAAGGACGGCGGTGCAGAATGAAGGCGGGTTGCAGCAGCACACGCATGACGCAAAAGAATCCGGCGATCGATGCAGTGGTTCAAAGATTCCGCGAGTCGGCGTATCCCAGGCTACGTAGCGCCCGCTCGTCGTCGGACCAGCCCTCGCGCACCTTGACCCAGGTTTGCAGGAACACCTTACGGTCGAACAGGCGTTCCATGTCTTCGCGAGCCTGGCGGCCAACCTCGCGCAGCGTCGCTCCCTTCTCGCCGATGACGATCCCCTTCTGCGTCTCGCGCTCCACCCAGACCACGGCATGGATGCGTGCCAGCCGGCCTTCGTCGGCAAAACGTTCGATTTCGACGGTCAAGGCGTAGGGCAATTCCTCGCGCAACAGCCGGGTCAGCTTCTCGCGAATCAGCTCGGCCGCCAGGAATCGCTCGCTGGCGGTGGTGATCTGCTCCGTGGGAAACAACAAGTCACCGACGGGCAACAAGCGCGCGATCACCTGTTCCAAAGCCGCCACGTTGTCGCCGTCGATCGCCGCTAACGGCACCACTTCGCTGAACGATCGTTTCGCGGCCAACTCCCGCAAGAACGGCAGCAACCGGCTCTTGTCGGCGATCCGATCCACCTTGTTGACCGCCAGCACCACCGGCCCCGCAAAATCCGTCAACCGTTGCAGGACATCTTCATCCTCCTCGGTCCAGCGCAGCGCCTCGACCAGCCATACCACCACATCCACATAGCCCAACACGCTGGCCGCCGCCCGATTCAGGTGACGATTCAAGGCCCGTTGGCCCCGACGATGCAGACCTGGGGTATCTACATAAACGATCTGGGCATCCGGCAGGGTCTGGATGCCGAGAATGACATGCCGGGTGGTCTGCGGTTTGGGAGCGGTGATGCTGAGCTTCTGGCCAATCAGTCGGTTCAGCAGGGTGGATTTACCGACGTTGGGCCGGCCCAGCAAAGCGGCGTAACCGGCGCGGACAGTGGTCATCACATCTGCTCCAGTAGCCGGCGGGCGGCTTCCTGTTCGGCCTTGCGGCGGCTGCTTCCCGCCGCGACCGCGCGCAACTCGGCGGCCGTGCACTCCACTGTAAAGCTCTGCGCGTGCGGCTCGCCGCCAATCTCCAGCACGTTATAGATCGGTAGCGGCTGCTGTCGGGCTTGCAGGCATTCCTGCAGACGGGTTTTCGGATCTTTCAAATCGCTGGCGTCGGCCAGCCGGGTTAGGCAATCCCGGTAGAGGCGCAACACCAAATCGCGGCAGGCGTCCAAACCGCTGTCCAGATAAACCGCGCCGAAAATCGCTTCCAGCGCGTCCGACAGAATCGATTCGCGGCGAAAGCCACCGCTTTTGAGTTCGCCCAAACCCAAGCGCAACCAGTCTCCCACTCGCAGGCCGCGCGCCAGTTCCGCCAAGGTCTCACCCTTGACCAGGCTGGATCGCAACCGACTCAATTCACCTTCGCTGGCCTTGGGATAATGTTGGAATACGTACTCGGCCACGATCAGGTTCAGCAGCGCATCGCCCAGAAACTCCAATCGCTCGTTGTTATGTGGCGAGGCGCTGCGGTGGGTCAGCGCCTCTTCCAGCAACTCGGGTTGGCGGAAGGTATAGCCCAGGGCGGCGCTCAGGCGAGACAGCGGTGGATTCACGGGTTCGGAGTCAGCGGAATGACTTCGTTGACCTTCAATACCACGGACAAGCCGTAGAACAGATCGCGCTCGTCCTGATAAACCAAGTCGAGCACCCGGCCGCCGCGGTCGTTGCGGATCTTCAGATCTCGGGCCGTAATATTATCGACATAACCGATATCGAATCGCTTCTGGATGGCGCTATAGATGTCGCTTGAACTCATCTGCGCCAACTGCGGTTCCTTGCGGATACTCTCGATCGACGACTTGACCGTGAACAACTGGATGTACATCGGCACCACCTTCATGGCAATCAACGCGACAAACGCAATCACAATGATCAGCAACAACATACCGATGACGGTCATGCCATGCTGTTTCTCAATCCATCCGCTGTTCGCCAACTGCCTTTCGCGCATCGTTCGTACCTCCCAGGTTCGCCTACCTAATCCTGCTGCCAATTCGGCCGCACTGACCATTCAAGGTCACACAATCCCAATTCATCCAGATGAAGAATGCCTTACCGATCAGATTTTCTTCCGGCAGCGGCCCCCAAACCCGGCTGTCGCTACTGTTGTCCCGGTTGTCCCCCATGACAAAGTAATGCCCGGCCGGCACCTGGTATTTCCAACTGACCGCGCCATCCGGCTCGCGGCTGACCTGAATCTCGGGCCAGAATCCGACCAACCCCCAGCGGTTGTCGTCCAACACCTGAATGCGATGGGTAACCGCACCCAGTCGCTCTTCGAATTGCCGGTAACCCGGCTCGCCGGGATTGTCCGGCATCGACGTCAGCGGGACCGGCTGGCCGTTGATCCGCAATTGCTTGGCGTGATATTCCACCACATCGCCGGGCAGACCGACCACTCGCTTGATGTAAGCCACTGTCGGCTCGCGTGGATAACGGAACACGGCCACATCCCCTCGTTCCGGTTGACCGTTGCCGATGATCTTGGTGTTGAGCACCGGCAACCGCAAGCCATACGCAAATTTGCTGACCAGGATGAAATCGCCCTTCAGCAAGGTAGGCAGCATGGACTCCGAAGGAATGCGGAACGGCTCGACGACAAACGAGCGCAACACCAGTACCGCCAGGATGACCGGAAAAAACGATTTCGACAGATCCACGTACCATGGCAGCTTCCCCGCCACCGACCGCGCCTGACCGACCGCGCCCACCATCGGAGCACGGGTTCGGCGCGGCGCCAACACCAGGGTATCCAGCAGCCAGATGCCACCGGTCAATACGGTCAGTGCCACCAGCACGGCGGCAAAATCAATATTCATGGGCATGTCAATCCATACAACGAGACCACGCGTCTCATGAGTTTTTGTCCACTTGCAGAACGGCCAGGAACGCTTCCTGGGGAATTTCCACCTTGCCGACCTGCTTCATCCGCTTCTTGCCGGCTTTCTGCTTCTCCAGCAACTTGCGCTTGCGGCTCACGTCACCCCCGTAGCACTTGGCCAGCACGTTCTTGCGCAGCGCCTTGACGGTGGTGCGGGCGATGACCTGATTGCCGATGGCGGCTTGGATCACGACCTCGAACATCTGGCGAGGAATCAGTTCCTTCAGCTTGACCGCCAACTCGCGACCCCGATACTGAGCCTGATCGCGGTGGACGATGACCGACAGCGAGTCCACCCGTTCGCCGTTGATCAGCACATCCAGCTTCACCAGTGGCGCGACCTGGAACCGGTCGAAACTGTATTCGAACGAGGCGAAACCGCGACTGACCGATTTTAGTCGATCGAAAAAATCCAGCACCACCTCGCTCAGCGGCAATTCGAAGCTCAGTTGCACCTGACCGCCGGCATAATGCAAATCCCGTTGCACGCCACGCTTTTCGATGCACAGCGTGATGATGGCGCCAAGATAATCCTGCGGGGTCAGTATATGGGCAACGATGATTGGTTCGCGAATTTCGGCAATTTCGTTGACTGGCGGTAGCTTGGCGGGGTTATCGATTTTCAGGATTTCGTCCCCGGTGGTCAGCACCTCGTAAATGACGGTCGGCGCGGTGGTCACCAGATCGAGATTGTATTCCCGCTCCAAGCGCTCCTGGACGATTTCCATGTGCAGCAGGCCCAGGAACCCGCAACGGAAACCAAATCCCATGGCCTGCGAGGTTTCCGGTTCGAAATGCAGCGAGGCATCGTTCAAGCGCAGTTTTTGCAGCGCCTCGCGCAGGTTGCCGAAATCATCCGAATCGACTGGAAAGAGCCCGGCAAACACCCGCGGTTGCACTCGCTGGAATCCCGGCAGTGCCGCCGCCGCCGGCCGATCCGCTCCGGTCAAGGTATCGCCCACCGGCGCGCCGTCGATATCCTTGATGCCGGCGATGATATAGCCGACCTCGCCCGCGCTCAGGATTGGCCGCTCGCCACGCTTGGGGGTAAAAATACCAACCGATTCGACCTGGAACGTCCGACCGGTGGACATCACCTGGATTTTCTGCTTGGGCGCGATTCGGCCATCCACAACCCGCACCAGCGAAATGACACCGACGAAGTTATCGAACCAGGAATCGATGATCAGCGCTTTGAGCGGCCCGTCCGGATCGCCCTTCGGCGGCGGGATATGCGCGATGATCGCTTCCAGCAGATCGGCCACCGCCAGTCCGGTCTTGGCGCTGACCCGCAGTGCCTGGCTGGCGTCCAGCCCGATGATGTCGCCGATCTCGCGCGTCACCCGCTCCGGGTCGGCGGCCGGCAGGTCGATCTTGTTGAGCACCGGCAGGACTTCGAGCCCCTGTTCGATGGCGGTGTAGCAATTGGCGACACTCTGCGCCTCGACACCCTGCGCGACATCCACCACCAGCAGCGCACCCTCGCAGGCAGCCAGCGAACGCGATACCTCGTAGGAGAAATCCACGTGCCCCGGCGTGTCGATGATGTTGAGCTGGTAGGTTTGGCCGTCGCGGGCCGCGTAGCGCAGCGACACGCTTTGCGCCTTGATGGTGATACCGCGCTCCCGCTCCAGATCCATCGAGTCGAGCACCTGCTCGGCCATTTCCCGCGCGCTCAACCCGCCGCAAATCTGGATGAAGCGATCGGCCAACGTGGATTTACCGTGGTCGATGTGCGCGATGATTGAAAAATTACGAATATGATCCATGAAATTCCACTACACCCCGACGGCCGGCGCGCCATCCCGGCCGGCGAACGTTTGGGGTAGATGCGTAAAAGCCCCCGCTGCCGCTCGGGCACGGAGGCTTGCGAGTATGGTGATCGAACAGGAGAGCGATTATAGCGATATCACGGCTGGGAAAGTACACCCGTCGTCAGCACTCCGGCGCTCCGGCGCAACACCCGAGACTGGAAACGGCTATCGTCCTGAAAACGTTTCGACAGAACCCGCACCACCAGAAACCCCAATCCCAGGCCCAGCACACCCGACAGCACCACCGGTTCCTCGCCCGCGCCGGCGAACGCCACTTGCCCCAACAGCGCTCCCGCCAGGAGTAAGAACAGCGGCAACGAGTAAGCGAGCAACGCGCCCCGCAACAGCACGCCATCGGCCAGACCGACGCACACTTCGTCACCCACCCGCAATGGCTCTTCCGCAATCGCCCGTACCCGGATCCGGCGGTCGCTCCAGAGCTTCCCCAACGCCGCCGTGCCGCAACCTTCGCTGGCGGCGCATGAACCACAAGCCGAACGTCGCTGGATTTCGACCCAGGCATGGCCATCGCCAACCTCCACCACCACCGCGCGTTCTTCAATCATGGTTTGGCAACCTCGGAAGTATCGGGAACATATTGAATCGTATCGGCGAAATGCCGCACGGTCGCCGCCGGCACTTCGCCGACCACCAGAATCTGATAGCCATTCAGCAGTTTGCCAAAGGCGTTCATCGACCCCAGTTGCGAGCCACCCCGCAGCAGCGCCGGCGATCCGTCCAACTGCTCCAGGAACACCGAAATGGTCGCCAGCCCATCGGCGAACACCATATGCTCGGTGACATGGCGACTTGGGTTTTTGATGAAGCGGTTGTGCAATACCTTGACAAAACCGTCCGGTAACTGCTTCACGCGCCACGCCGACTGCGTCACTGGCTCGACGGCGGGAGACGGTTGCCCTGTGCTGGAACCTTGACTGACCGCGGGTGGGTTGGCATCTGGAGACAGCGTTGGCGATTCGAAAGCCTTCTCATCGATCCGCGGCTTGATCTGGAAATCGGTGAACATGAGCTGCTCGACCGGGTAGCCCTGCTCGTCCAGCAGGACCGAGCGCAGCAACATACCGTTGCGTCGATCCAGCCACAACCGATAACCGAACCGCCAGGCATCCCGCGGTTTGATGGCGATCATCTGCGTTTCCAGACCCGCGATCCGATCCTCGCCCAGCGTTGCAAACTCATAATGACTTTCCAGTCGCCCGAGTTCGCGGGGTATGGACAGCGGAAAGCGGGAACCGCCGTAGCCATCGCCTCCGAACGTCTCGTGCTGTTTGGGCAACAGACAGGTCACACTGTTGTTGGCCACCAGAATTTCCCGTAGTGGGCCATTCAGGGAAAACAACCGCTGCCGCTCGCCTTCGGGACCACCACCGTGAACGACCCGCATGGCCTCCACATGGGGACCCTGCACATAGACGAAGGTCCCTTCGTAATTCAAGGTTTGGGTCGCCTGAATCATTCGCTCCAACCAGCGCTTCGCCTCTTCGGGTGCCGGTTGGGACCAACCGGCGGACGACAGTGACCCGGCCGCGAACACCAGGGCGGCGCAGTGCAATAACTTGCGCTTCATTCGAAGAAAGTCGTCTTAGCGGCTGGGCTGCTGATAGCCAACCATGCGCACGTAAGGCAGCATGCCATGCATGCTGTTCAGGGAAGCATAACCGTTGTGATTGACCAGATAACTGCCCAGTCGAGCTTCAACCGGCTCGCTGGAAGCGTCCGTCTGCCGGACGGCGGCGGCCCGAACCGTGAAGGGCTCGAAGGCGGAAGCAGCGGACGGGTTGCTGACGGCCAGTTGAGTGGCGGAAACAAGCGGGGTATCGGTTTGGGTCAGTTTCAGCCCGAATAGGGCAACCAGCACGACCGATGCGGCCAGCCCGAACCCCGTGACCGGTTTATACCAAGCCGGCAGCGATTTACCGACCGGCAATGGCAGAGGTTCGGCCACGACCGCTTGGCGAATGCGCGCGGCGAAATCGGGGGCAAGCGCATCGGGCAAATGGCTTTGCATCACATCGCTGATCAGGTGATAGCGGGACCAGCAGGATTGTAAATCGCCATCCCGACATAACCGGCGTAATACGAGATCGATTTCCATGCCATCGAGCTCGTCGTCGACCATCGCCGAGAGTTGGCTCGCCGCGACATTTGCATCGTCCGCGGCTTGTGCCGATAGTTGTTCAGCCGTCTTATCAGCCATGACTCTATCTCGAAACTAGCTTAGAAGTGGACGCAACTTGGTGTCGATCGATTCCCGGGCCCGGAAGATCCGGGAACGCACCGTACCGATCGGACACCCCATGGTTTGGGCAATTTCCTCATAGCTCATTCCTTCGAGTTCCCGCAAGGTGATCGCCGTGCGCAGATCCTCCGGTAAATCCTCGATTGCCCTGAACACGGTCGCCGCGATTTCATCCTTGAGCAACAACCGTTCGGGGGTCTCGTATTCTTTCAGCAGGGACTGGCCCTCGTATTGCTCGGCTTCCTGAGCATCGATGTCGGAACCGGGCGGGCGTCGGCCTTGGGCAACCAGGTAATTCTTGGCCGTGTTGATGGCGATTCGATAAAGCCAGGTGTAAAACGCACTGTCGCCCCGGAAGCCGGGCAGCGCCCGGTAGGCTTTGAGGAATGCCTCCTGGGAAACATCCAGGGCTTCGCTGGGATCGTGCACATAACGGGAAATCAGCTTGATGATCTTGTATTGGTACTTACGTACCAGCAGATCGAACGCATTTTTGTCGCCTTTCTGTACTCTTTGGACCAGATCGCGGTCCAGATGACCCTCGCCCATCCGGGCAGACCCCTTTCGAATCAATGGCAATCTCCATGCGAGCATGACGGTAGACAAAAGCTCGTCCCGTTAGTTCGCAGACCTGCCGGGATATGGTTATAGTGTGAATGTAGTAGCGGGATGAAATCGCGGGGCCGTCGTCCATCCCAGTGACGGCACCCTTTTCGCGCAACGATACCCCATTCATGGAGCCGCTCACAAGCCATGGCCGCTTCACCCATTTTTAGCGACGTCCTCATTATCGGCGGCGGGGCCGCCGGCCTCAGTCTGGCACTGCGGCTGGCCGATACCGCCCGCGTCGTTACGCTCGCCAAGGGCGAATTGCACGAAGGCAGCACGTATTACGCGCAGGGCGGCATATCGGCCGTGCTGGATGCCGGCGATTCCATCGACTCGCATGTGCAAGACACCTTGATCGCCGGAGCGGACCTGTGCCACGCCGACACAGTCCGCTTCACCGTGGAACATGCCCGAGCGGCGATCGAATGGCTGAGCGCGCAAGGTACTCCCTTCACCCGGGAATCCAGCGCCGAAGGTGGCGCGGAGTATCACCTGCATCGCGAGGGCGGCCACAGCCACCGGCGGATCGTGCATGCCGCCGACGCCACCGGCCGCGCCATCCAGACCACGCTGGAGCAACGCGCCCGTCAGCACCCCAACATCACCCTCAACGAACAGTGCAGCGCCATCGATCTGATTACCGGCCGCAAGCTGGGTCTGGGTGGCAACCGCTGCCTGGGCGCTTATGTGTTGAACCGACATACCGGCCAGGTCGAGGTATGCGCCGCCCGGTTCGTGGTGCTGGCAACCGGCGGCGCCAGCCGGGTTTACCTTTATTCCAGCAACCCGGATGGTTCCACCGGTGACGGCATCGCCATGGCTTGGCGCGCCGGCTGCCGGGTGGCCAACATGGAGTTCATCCAGTTTCACCCCACCTGCCTGTATCATCCGCAAGCCAAGAATTTCCTGATTTCCGAGGCGGTGCGCGGCGAGGGGGGTACGCTGCTGCTACCCGATGGCAGTCGCTTCATGCAGCACTTCGACCCCAGGCTGGAACTGGCCCCGCGCGACATCGTGGCCCGAGCCATCGACCATGAGATGAAACGGCTGGGCGCGGAGTGTGTGTATCTGGACATCAGCCACAAGCCAGCCGATTTTATCCGCTCACATTTTCCCAACATTTACGCCAAATGTCTGGAATACGGCTTCGACATGACCCGGCAACCGATCCCGGTGGTACCGGCGGCGCACTACACCTGCGGCGGAGTCATGACCGATCGCGCCGCCCGTACCGATCTGGAGGGGCTGTATGCCATCGGTGAGGTCGCCTTCACCGGCTTGCACGGCGCCAACCGCATGGCCAGCAATTCCTTGTTGGAGTGTCTGGTGTTCGCGGCGGCGGCGGCGGACGATATCCGCTCGCGCCTGGAACACGCCCCGGAACCGCCCTCGCTGCCGGACTGGGACGAAAGCCGGGTCACCGATTCCGACGAGGAAGTGGTGGTCAGCCACAACTGGGCCGAATTGCGCCAGTTCATGTGGGACTATGTGGGCATCGTCCGCACCGACAAGCGCCTGCAGCGTGCCCAGCATCGGGTGGATCTATTGTTGCGGGAAATCGGCGAGTATTACGGTAATTTCCGCATCGGCGGCAATCTGATCGAACTGCGCAATCTGGCGCAGGTCGCGGACCTGATCATTCGTTGCGCCCTGGCGCGGCGGGAAAGCCGTGGACTGCACTATACCCTCGATTACCCTAAAGCCAACGAGTCCACGCCAGGACGGGATACGGTGCTGGTACCGGGGAATTTCGCCGGAGCCGAAGCACCGCCGTTTTGGGGAACGTGACATCAGGGGCATTCCAACCCGTCCTCGTCCCGCCGGGTACGCAACCACACTCGCAATCGCCGCAACGCCTCGGAGTCGACGGCATCGGGCAACAGCGCCACTGACCACCACCAGCCGCTCTCCAAGCGGAAATTCAGCACAACAAGACCGGGCTGGGCGTAGCCGCCGGTCAGCCCGGCTGAGTGTCGAATCCCGTCGCCGGTTTCCAGGCACCAGCGCCCGTCCAGCAGTTTGACGCAGGTAACGAAACCGCCGCCACGGCGCCAGCCATAGCGATAACCGGTCCAGGCCAACGACAGACCGATACCAGCAAGCAACCCCGCCTTGGCCCACAACGGCACGCTCGCCACGATCGTGGCGACACCGGCCAAACCATGAACGACACCGCTGCCGATGAGCAAAATCCGCGAGGGGCGCGGCTCGATGTTCAGAGCGGCGAGATGCTGCACTCTTCCAACATAGGCGCGTTCATATCATGAAGCATGTGGATCGCTCAGTAGAGTCCGCATGACGCCCACCACCCGTGCCGTCGTCGCATCCGTCGGAGTTTCCCGCCCGACCATGTAACTCATCAGCAGTGGGTCCTGAAGCTCCAGCAACGCCGCAAACGCCTGTTGCTCTTCCGCCGGCGCCTCCGGGTAGTGCCGCTCCAGATAGCCCAGCGTCAGCAGGTCCAGTTCCTTCATGCCGCGCCGGCAGCGCCAACGTAATTTGCCGATTTGTTCGTCCACGATCCGCGTCTCCGGTAAAGAAAACCCCTCGCCCGCAAGCGGGAGAGGGGCTGAAGTGAGAAAATCAGCTCCGAAACGGGGGGCGTATATTACCGCCGCTCCACCATCAGCTTCTTGATTTCCGCGATCGCCTTGGCGGGATTCAAACCCTTTGGGCAAGTCTTGGTGCAGTTCATGATGGTATGACAGCGATAGAGCCGGAACGGATCTTCCAGGCCGTCCAAGCGCTCGCCGGTAAACTCGTCGCGGCTGTCCACGATCCAACGGTAGGCCTGCAACAGGATCGAAGGACCGAGGTATCGGTCGCCGTTCCACCAGTAGCTGGGGCAACTGGTCGAGCAACAGGCGCACAGAATGCACTCGTACAGACCGTCCAGCTTGGCACGGTCTTCCTTGGATTGCAGGCGCTCCCGCTCCGGCGGCGGGGTGATCGATTGCAGCCAAGGCTTGATCGAGGCGTACTGGGCGTAAAAATGCGTCAGATCCGGCACCAGATCCTTGATCACGGGCATGTGCGGCAGAGGATAGACCTTCACGTCACCGGAAACGTCCCCGATAGCCTTAGTGCATGCCAAGGTGTTGGTGCCGTCGATATTCATCGCACAGGACCCACACACCCCTTCGCGACAGGAGCGGCGCAAAGTCAAGGTCGGGTCCATCTCGTTCTTGATCTTGAGCAACGCGTCCAGCACCATCGGACCGCAGGTCGCCATATCGACCTCGTAGGTATCCATGCGCGGATTCTCGCCGCTGTCCGGATCCCAACGATAGATTTGGAAGCGCTTGACGTTCTTGGCCCCGGCACCGGCATAGTAGGTCTTACCCTTGCCAATGACGGAGTTGGCCGGAAGTTTGAATTGAGCCATGACATCGTCCCCTTAGTAAGTACGCTTCTTGGGTGGAATATATTCCACCTCATCGGTCAGGGTGTAGGTATGTACCGGCCGATAGTCGATCGTGACTCCACCTTTCTTATCCAACCAAGCCAGCGTGTGTTTCATCCAACCCTCGTCGTCGCGATCCGGATAATCCTCGCGGGCGTGGGCGCCGCGACTCTCCGGGCGGTTGATCGCCGATTTGATGGACACCATGGCGCAACCCAGCAGGTTGTCCAGTTCGAGCGTTTCGACCAGATCGGAATTCCACACCAAACCGCGATCGCTCACGCCGATGTGCTCAAAGCCAGCGTACACTTCTTCCAGCAACTCGATGCCCTCGGCCATGGACTCGCCGGTGCGGAACACCGCGGCGTGGTTCTGCATGGTCCGCTGCATCCGCATCCGTAAACTGGCGGTCGGGTTTTCGCCCTTGGCATGGCGCAGACCGTCGAAACGAGCCACGATCCGATCAACGGCGTCTTGCGGCGTCCCCTTGTGCGGGCTATTGGGCTGGATCAGTTCGGCGCAGCGATCGGCGGCGGCACGACCGAATACCACGATGTCGAGCAGTGAGTTGGAGCCCAGGCGATTGGCGCCATGTACCGATACGCAGGCCGCCTCGCCGATGGCCATCAGACCGGGGATGACGTGATCGGGGTTGCCATCCTTGAGGATGACCACCTCGCCACGATAATTGGTCGGGATACCGCCCATGTTGTAATGCACGGTCGGCAGCACCGGTGCTGGCTCCTTGGTCACGTCGACCCCGGCGAAAATGTGCGCGGTCTCGGCGATGCCCGGCAAGCGCTCATTGATGACGTCGGCACCCAAGTGCTCCAAGTGCAAGTGAATGTGGTCCTTGTGCTCGCCGACGCCGCGACCTTCGCGGATTTCGATGGTCATGGAGCGGCTGACCACGTCGCGAGAAGCCAGGTCCTTGGCGTTCGGCGCGTAGCGCTCCATGAAACGCTCGCCCAGCGAGTTGGTCAGGTAACCGCCTTCGCCACGACAGCCTTCGGTCATCAAACAGCCGGAGCCGTAGATGCCGGTCGGGTGGAACTGGGTGAACTCCATGTCCTGCAACGGTAGTCCGGCGCGCAGCACCATGCCGTTGCCGTCGCCGGTGCAGGTATGGGCGGAGGTCGCCGAGAAGTAGGCGCGGCCGTAGCCGCCGGTGGCCAGCACGGTCTGGTGGGCACGGAACACATGCAACGAACCATCGGACAGATCCCAGGCCACCACACCGCGACAGGCGCCTTCATCGTCCATGATCAGATCGAGCGCGAAGTACTCGATGAAGAACTCGGCATCGTGCCTGAGTGCTTGCTGGTACAGGGTATGCAGAATGGCGTGGCCGGTACGGTCGGCGGCGGCGCAGGTGCGCTGGGCGGTGCCTTCGCCGTAGTTGGTGGTCATGCCCCCGAACGGGCGCTGGTAAATCTTGCCTTCCTCGGTGCGCGAGAACGGCACGCCGTAATGTTCGAGCTCAATGACCGCCGGGACCGCCTCGCGGCACATGTATTCGATGGCGTCCTGGTCGCCGAGCCAGTCGGAACCCTTGACGGTGTCGTACATGTGCCACTGCCACAGATCCTGTCCCATGTTGCCGAGCGACGCCGACATGCCGCCCTGAGCGGCCACGGTATGGCTGCGGGTGGGGAATACCTTGGTCAGGCAGGCAGTCTTCAATCCTTTCTGCGCCATGCCGAAGGTGGCGCGCAACCCGGCGCCACCGGCGCCGACCACGACCACATCGTAGCTATGATGAACGATTTTGTATGCGTTGGACATGAAACCTCAGCCTCCGGTGATGGGCATCAGGCCAGTGCGACTTTGAGCACGGCGACGACGGCGATGATACCCAGCAGGAACAATACGAATTGCGTGACCAGCAGCGCGGTGTATTTGGCCCACTCCGGCTGGACATAATCCTCGTAGATGACCTGCATGCCCAAATTGGCGTGGTAGAACGCCGTGAGGACCAAGGCAATCATCAGACCAGCGTTGATGGGGTTGCTCAACCAGTGTTGAAACCCTTCATAATCGGCATGGGACACCGACAGCAGGGAAAAGGCAAACCACAATACCAGCGGCACCAGAGCGACGGAGGTGACGCGCTGCAACCACCAGTGATGGGTGCCGTCTTTGGCGGTGCCCAGACCGCGAGCGTGGGCAAGCGGAGTACGAATGCTCATGATATTTCTCCTCTAGGGCGCGGCGATCAACCAGCACAGAAAGGTCAGGATGATGGAGGACCATATGACCCACCAACCGGATTTGGTGGCGTCTTCCATCTCGAAACCGTAGCCAGCGTCCCAGAACAGATGGCGGATACCGTTAGCCATGTGATAGAACAACGCCCAGGTCCACAGGAACAGCAACAGTTGACCCAGCATCGATCCCAGTATGGCTTGAGCGTGCTCGTAAGCCTCGGGGCCGATCGCGGCGGCGGCCAGCCAGTACACTAGCAGCAGGGTGCCCACCACCAACGACGCACCGGTGGCGCGGTGGGTGATGGACAAAATTGAAGTCATTTGTGGTTTGTAGTAAGGGCCGATCATGAACGGCGATAACGGCCGTTTGTTGGCTGACATTACAGTTCTCCTCGTTAACGTACGGTTAACATCGTGGCGCGGTAAAAATGACTTTATATTGTGCGGCGCAATAAACAACACCCAAATCCAGGCTGGGGTTCCAGAGACATGGCGAGAAATTCGCGGGCGGAGCGCACGATCGGGCGACACGGACGCGGTGCGCCCGCTGAAACGGGGTTGGTTAGAAGTCGATGCAGCGCCCGGCTTTTTCCCAATCGCCATAGCGCGTGGGTTCGAGGCCTTTGGGGCCACCGTATTCCTTGGGTTTTTCGGACTTTCCAGCATCCTGCGATCGATCGGAAATTACGGCTGGCTGCGGGGGCA
>Ga0209607_1001834_pt1 | contig 17612 bp, 19 predicted proteins | sample AD_UKC117_MetaG_FD_184413 | JGI IMG/M metagenome (GOLD analysis project Ga0209607, IMG submission 184413) | Active sludge microbial communities of municipal wastewater-treating anaerobic digesters from Hong Kong - AD_UKC117_MetaG (SPAdes)... | ecosystem: Engineered > Bioreactor > Anaerobic >... | reverse complement strand
TAAAGGTCTTGTGTTATATATTTTATAAAGTTTCCCATTAGTAATAAGAGTAAAGATAAAAGTAAAAAGATAAAAGTTTTTTTGTTTTTTATTTATGATTTACGAACAATTGAACCTAATATTTTTTTTAGTTCAGATGATTCAGTTATCAACCATTCTAATTCATTTTCGTCATATACTTTATCTACAGTAGCTTTAATTAATCTTAACCAGTAATTAGACTCTCTCATTTCCCGCAGTGAAATCCTGACTTTATTAATAAAATCTGCTCTTGATGAACCAGCTTGAGATTCTTCATAATTTGCTCCTGAAGATGATGAACTTTTAATCAATTGATATCTTATGACTTGCATTTCAGGTGAATTGGGTAGTGTTTTAACAAATTTTATTGTTCTCACAGCAAAATTAAACAGCCGTTGATTTAATTCATTATCTGCCATTATATCTAATTTTATTATTTGTAAATGATTATTTTGCTCTTTTCACTTTTATCTTTTCACTTTTATCTTTAATCTTTAATCTTGATACTTTTATCTTTCATCTTGATACAGTTTCCCTTGCCATGTGTCCAGTTCTTCTAATCTTTTCTCAAATTTAACCAATATCTGGTCGTTACGAATAAGTCCCCATCCCGGGCCAGCCAAAAATCTGGGTGGCACTTCGCCTGCAAATCGCTCTACCACAAAATCAGGATTAAGCTGTTCCAAAAACCGGATAAAAAAGTCGATATATTCGGGTAATTCAAAAAATGTAAATTGCTCCGGATGCTGCTTATATTCAAGTTCCATTGCAGTGCCTTTTATTATTTGCAGCTGGTGAAACTTAACAGTATCCAGTGGGAGAGAGGATATGGTTTTCGCTTCGCTTAGAATATATTCTTTCGATTCTCCGGGTAATCCGAAAATAAAATGAGCCCCGGTTTTTAAACCGTATTTCTTGGTTTTATGCAGGGCTTCGACCGCTTCTTCGAATGTATGCCCTCGGTTAATTCGTTTAAGTGTTTCGTTATTTGTCGATTCTATTCCGTATTCCAGGATGATATAATGTTTTTCTGATAATTTTTGAAAATACTCCAGCTTTTCATCATCAATACAGTCGGGGCGTGTGCCAATAACCAAACCCATAACACCGGGAATGCTTAAGGCTTCGTTGTAAATCTTTTTAAGCTCGCTTAACGGTTTGTAGGTATTTGAATATGCCTGAAAATAGGCTAAAAAATGATTTGCCCTGCGGTATCTTTTTTCATGAAATTCAATACCTTCCGTTATTTGCTGAGTAACACTTTTCTCCGGAACGCAATACGAAGGATTAAAAGCGTCGTTGTTGCAATAGGTACAACCACCTACACCTTTGGAACCATCGCGGTTCGGGCAGGTAAATCCGGCATCGATGGTTACCTTTTGCACCCGCTCACCAAATGTTCGTTTAAAATACTCACTGTATGAGTTAAATCTTCTGCTGTGATTCCACTTATAAATCATCTTGCTAATTAAATCTAATTAATAAAACAGTACCGTCAGGTACTAAAAGTCGGTAATTACGCTTCTTTTTAATCTTTCGTCCCGTATGGGACGAAACTTGTTATACATATTTAATTACCGATATTATATCCTTACAGGATTATTATATTTCTTTAAAAATATATTGTTCATTAAAATCAATATTAAAATCATCAAGTATTTTTCTGTATTCTTCAATAAATGTTTTTGATTTATGATGTTCTTCTTGCTTTTCTATATAGTTGGCAACAGTTGTTATTTGTGATTTACTATAAGAAAATGCCCCATAACCACTTTGCCATGAAAACTTTCCTTTTACAAAATTATTTTCATTTATCCATTTTGAGGAGTCTCCTTTAATTTGTTGCATTAGTTCAGATAATGACTGTACTGGTCTCATGCCAAAAAGAATATGAATATGATCAGGCATTCCATTTATTGCAATTAATTTATGATCGTAATTTCTTATAATTCCGGCTATGTATTTATAAAGCCTTTCTTCCCATGTTTTAGAAATAAGAGATAATCTGTTTTGAACTGCAAAAACAGCATGGATATGAATCTGCGTAAATGTATTTGCCATAAGTTTTTATCTTTTATTTATACTAATCTTTAACCATAAAATAGTACCTAAGTTACTACAAGTTGGTAATTTCACTTATTTTTAATCTTTCGTCCCATACGGGACGAGACTAGTTGTGCATATTTGATTACCGATGTTAAATCCTTACAGGATTTATAATTCCTAAATCCACATACCACAAATAGCCTTCTACTTGTTTATTATACATATTTTTTAAAACATCCATATACGTTTTTACTTGTTTATGGTGCTTTTCTGTTTCCTGCTCTCCAAATTTAAAATCAATAACAACTACCTTTTCATTGTTACTGATAACCCTGTCGGGGCGGAATGTTTTGCCACCGGGTAAAATAATTTCTTCTTCGGTTTTAATGTTCCAGCCGCTGCTAAACCAGCTTTTTATCTGTTCGTTTTTAAATGTTTCATTAATTTTATCCCGTAAGGTTTGTTTTTCATCGGGGGATATTTTCCCTTCAAAAATCAGTTTTTCAATAGCCAAAGGAATATCATCCTGAGTTTTAATATTTTCAAAAACCTGGTGCATAACTTTACCATGGTTTACTTTCTCGAAAGCTCCTTCTTGACCTGTAAAAAAAGAGGTATCGTGCAGTTTAAGGCGTAATTTATTTTTTACATCAAATGATTCGTACTGCTCTAATGCGATTTGTTCCGGTAAGCTTTTTTTATGCTCCCGTGCAGGCGCCAGTTCTCCGTAACTAAATGTTTTTGTTTGCTCATTCCAACCTTCCGAAAATTCAATTAATGATTTTCCAGCAGGGAAGTTTTGGTAATTCTTATAGGTAAAGTAAAGTAAATCGCCCACATGCTTTATTTTTTTATTGCTCTCTTTTAAAGGAGAAAATAAAAATAGATTGGTTTCTGCCCTGGTTAATGCCACATACAATAAATTAAGATTGTCGACATAAGCATGTAGTTTTTCTTTCAGATAATCATTACAAAATACTGTGTTAATGAGTTGTTGCGAATATCCTACCGGAATCAAATCTAATTGATTAAATGGTGCTTCGGGTGATTTACACCACAAAATGTTGGTTTTATTGCTGTTATGGTCAATGTTCCAGTTGCAAAACGGAATAATAACATTTTTAAACTCAAGCCCTTTCGATGAATGAACTGTAATAATCCTGATAGCATCCTGATTTTCGGATATTTGCAAGGTCTTTGCCTGCCCTTCGTCGTTCCACCAGTTTATAAAAGTATGCAGGTCGGCAGTTTTTGATTTGCTAAAATCCAGCACAATGTCTAAAAACGCTTGCAGGTAAGGTAACTCCGATTTTAATTTATTTAGCTCAAAAATTCGCACAATACGGTCAATTAGCTCGTATATTGGCAATTGCTTAAGCTGGTCGGCGGATTGGATAAATTCAGAAGGAAAAAGTTTTTGTAATCGTTCTTCTTTTTCTGCAGGTTTATAGTTCCTGAGAATATCATGCAGGTTCTCTGTTATTTCAGAATTAAGGTATTGCGAAAATTCGTATGCAATAAACGATAAGTTAATATCATTTTCAGGGTTGAGGATATATTCGGCAACCGCAATAATAAAGCGCACTAAGGATGAATTGGCAATATAAAGTGAGTCGCCGGAGATAAAATCATACCGGTATTGAGTTGGGCCTTGGTTTTTCTTTTCTATCAGTAAGTTAGCTATTTCCTGCCCGTCTTTTCCCGAGCGCACCAAAATGGCTATATCATTCAAGTTAAATCCTTTATCCTGAAGGTTTTCAATGGTTTTTACCACCCTGTCTTTTATCTCATCACGCCACGAATCCACCTGGCTTTCTAAGATAAAATCATGCTGTACATATCCATCGGTATTTTGATTTTCGTTTGGAAGATGTTGGTATACATCGTGATAAGCTTCTGATATTTTTAACTTATACGGATTTTCAGCTGAACTTATGTCATCAAAATCAGAATTAAACTGTTCCTGTATTATTTTTGACGAATAACAAAAAACCGAATTATTAAAGTCGATAATGCTTTTTTTACTGCGCCAGTTGGTTACCAGCGATCGCGATTCCGGGCTAAATGCCGCGAAATCGTTTTGAACCTCATCCGAAAGAATTTTCCAGTCGCTGTTACGCCAACGGTAAATGGATTGTTTAATATCACCCACCAACAGGTTTTTATTCCCCTGGGCAAGGCTGTTGCCTACCAGCGGTTTAAAGTTGTGCCATTGTGTTTTTGATGTATCCTGAAATTCATCAATCATAAAATGCCTGTAAATGCTGCCTGCTTTTTCGTAAATAAAAGGCGCATCGTTATTGTCGATAATTATTTGGAGCAATTTGGCAGCATCCGATATTAAAAACATATTCTGCTCCTGGCAATATTCTCTGAGCTTAACAGAAATATCGGTTAATATACCCAGGGTATGTATATACTTGAGAATATTTATGGATGAATTATAGTTTATTTGATTCTCATTGTAAAAATTAACCGATTCACTTAATAACCCGAAAAGTCCGTTATGCAGTGCATTTTCGATGATATCCTTTTTAGGGCTGTCTTTTTTGAACCAATCGTCAATACTATCAACTCCACTTATAGCTCTTTTTCCGGGTTCAAATTCTGATTTTTCAACGATTTTATAAAAATATCCTGGTACACCGGCTTTTCCCCACTTAAAATCATCGGGAGTTAGTCCTTGCTTAACAATTATATCTATTGCTTTTGAAGCATTTTCAGTGAGGTATTTTTCAAAATTGGATTTGATTTCATGCAGGGATTTGATATAATTACGCAAGAATTCTTTATCACTCATTTTTTTAATGAGTTCACTGTCAAAAGCTTTGTATTCTTCCTTGAATATTTCGCCAGCCAAATGATGTATATCGTCTTTAAAATCCCATTTTCCGCCTTGTTCAATTTTATTTGAAGCCAAATCAGAAAGCCATTCCTTTAGTTCAGTATTTTTATCTAAGTCAATAAGCAATTCGTCGATAACCTGCGATAAAATTTCTTTTTGGTTTAGCTCAATGGAATATCCGGGTTGGATTCCTGTTTCGCGGGTAAAGGAGCGGATAATCTTCTGGAAAAACTTGTCGATGGTGCTAACCGAGAATTTCGAAAAATCATGTAAAAGCAAAGCCAAGGATTCATTTGCCTTTTGTTGCAGCAGGGTATCGTTAAGGTTTAAATCATTTTTTAAGATTTCGCGATAGCCCGATTTTTCACCTTTTGCCAGTTTGTTGAGCTCACTTAAAATGCGGTTTTTCATTTCGGCAGTGGCTTTGTTGGTAAAGGTTACCGCCAAAATACGTTTGTAATTTAATGGCGAAAGGAAAAGCAGTTTCAGGTACTCGAGGCTTAACCTGAATGTTTTTCCGGAGCCTGCAGAAGCTTTATATATAGTGAGTTGCGACATTTTTATGTGTTGTATTTATCTATAAAATTAGTTAATTTTTGGGTTAATTTGTAAAAATAGTGTTAAAGTGAATGAAGCCACATGCTTCTTGCTTTAAGTTCTAGCGAAACTTCAGCATGAAGCTTACAGCATGCAGCTTGCAGCATGCAGCTTGCAGCTCTTAATTATAAGTATTTAAAATTTCAATAAAAAGTAATGAGCAGGAGTAAATTCCAAAACAATTAAATACCTTTACATCTGAAAATCTTTTATGCGGATTTTATGGAAAAAGTTGTTGTAGGAATGTCGGGTGGGGTAGACTCCAGTGTGGCAGCATATCTTTTAAAACAACAGGGATATGAGGTTATAGGTTTGTTTATGAAAAACTGGGACGATTCATCGGTAACCTTAACAAGCAATTGTACATGGGAAGATGATATCCTGTTTGCCGAGATGGTATGTAAGAAACTAAACATTTCATTACATAGTGTCGATTTAAGTGAGCAATACCGGAAAAGGGTTGTAGAATACATGTTTTCGGAGTACGAACGTGGACGTACACCTAATCCGGACGTGCTTTGTAATCGTGAAATTAAATTTGATTTATTTATAAACGAAGCCCTGAAACTGGGTGCCGATTATGTAGCAACAGGGCATTATTGCCGAAAAGAAACAATAGTAAAAGAAGGTAAGGAAATATACCGCTTATTGGCGGGAAAAGACCCAAACAAAGACCAAAGTTACTTTTTATGCCAGTTAAGCCAGCAACAAATCGCAAAAGCCTTATTCCCCATAGGTGAATTGTTAAAGCCTGAGGTAAGGCAAATAGCCGAAGAACAAGGTTTAGCTACTGCTGCACGAAAAGATTCGCAAGGCATTTGCTTTGTGGGTAAAGTGGATTTACCCACATTTCTGCAACAAAAACTAACAGCTAAGAAGGGTAACATTATCGAAATCCCTGAATCGTATTATGATAAAATTTCTGTTTCGGATAATATAAGCGATATTTCGAAACCCTATTATTATAAACAAGAAGATGGGAAAATTATAGGCGAACACCGTGGTGCTCATTTTTACACAATCGGTCAACGAAAAGGGCTTAATATTGGAGGCACAGGTTTGCCTATGTATGTTATTGCCATTGATGTTGTTGAAAATATCGTTTATGTGGGAAAAGGCGATAATCACCCCGGATTGTACCGAAAGGCTTTATTCATTACCAACGAAGAAATGCATTGGTTAAGGCATGATTTTAAACCGGAAGAAGGTAAAGCAAAAGATTTTTTAATTCGGATAAGATACAGGCAGCCTCTGCAAGAAGGGGCTTTAGTTATAAAACCAGAAGGCAGTTATATATCTTTTGAAAAACCACAACGCGGAATTGCTGCCGGGCAGTTTGCTGCATGGTACGAAGGAGAAGAGTTGATTGGCTCGGGTGTGATTTGTTTTTAGTTCCAGGTTCAAAATGAAAAATTAAAACATTTTTGATTTTTCGGTTTGGGTTTTAATTAGTATTATTGCTATACTAATTTTATTAACCATAATTTTAAAAATGACAGAACCGATTGACGAGAACGTAAGCCAGACAGAATTGGTCTTATATTTCAACTGGTTAAAAAAAATTATAGCTTTGCGAATGCACGCAAAGGAAGATGCGGATTTTTATGAAATTATTTCCAGCTTGCCTATACCTAAGGGAACAAAAAACTCACTATTTCAGGATATAGTTAAGGAGCTTAACCTTAGTGGTGAGGAGCAGTTAATTGTATTATTAAGTCTGGCGCCATATTTTATTCCTGAATTTATTAATTCAATTACCCAGATTAACGATAATAAAGCAGGCAGAGACTTATTTTTTAATAAAAGCTTAATAAATAAATCAATTTACCCAAGTATTGAAACGGCAATAAGCCTCTTGGGAGGTTCTGATATAGAATGCCGGCAAAAATATTTTCATCATTTTGGAATAAATTCAAAACTTTTTAAGGAAGATTTAATTGCACAACCTTCACCTCCGCATGGAGAACCATTTACCAGGTCTACACTGGCTCCGGGGCATGGCTTTTTGAATAATATGATTATGGGAGAGAATAAAGGGCCTGAGTTCTCGCACGACTTCCCGGCTACTTTAATTACATCAGATTATTCGTGGGATGAACTTATTCTTGATTATGATACCCGTAGTCAGTTGCAGGAAGTAAAAGAATGGATCGATTATGAAGATAAATGCAGAGAAAAAGGTATACAGTTGGAAAAGTTTAAAGGAGGTTACAAGTGTTTGTTTTTCGGGCCTCCCGGAACAGGGAAAACACTGGCAGCTTCGCTTATCGGAAAGTTAACCCATAAAAAAGTATATCGGATTGATCTTTCTGCAGTTGTTTCGAAATATATTGGAGAAACGGAAAAAAATCTTTCAAAAATATTTGACAGGGCTTCGCATGGAAACTGGATATTGTTTTTTGATGAGGCAGATGCTTTATTTGGGAAACGGGGTACTACCCAAAATGCTCACGACAGGTATGCAAATCAGGAAGTTTCTTATTTATTGCAGCGTTTTGAAAACTACGAAGGTGTTTCTATTTTAGCTTCCAACTTTAAAGATAATATTGATGTAGCTTTTTACCGAAGGTTTCACAGTATTGTGAGGTTTAAAAACCCCGAATTTGATGAGCGCATGAAACTATGGGAAATTCATTTGCCTAAGGGTTTTACATTTGCTCCCGATGTGGATTTACCAGAAATTGCACGTAGTGTAAAAATAAACGGTGCCGGTATTTATAACGTTATGCGCCGTTCTTGCATGAAAGCCGTTTTAAATAATACAAACATTATACAGGGACAAGATATGCTTGACTCGGTTAAAATGGAGTTCTCTAAAGAGAATAAACTGATTTAATAGTAAAAAGTATTTAGATATATCCGATTTCAATGATTTTGATTATTTTTAGAATTAGCCAGCTCATTTAGATGTTTACAGAAAATAAAGATAATACAGCCACTATAAGTGTAAATCAAACTCAGAAGCCATCAAAGGAACGAACCATGGCTACTGACAAGGTAAATAGTTTAAACCAGGTGGATATTACACAGGCTACCACACTCGAAGAACAAGCCATTATACTACAAAATAACGAGGATTACCTCGATTCACCAACTACCTATGTAGATGATATTGCAAATTATTATCCAGAAATGTATTTCAATAATGGAATTGAAGTTTCAAATGAAGTATGTTATGATATTGGAAATGCTGAACAGGATAAAGAATTTATGCAGGAGGTGTTTAATTATGATGTTAATTTAACAGGTTCTGTGGGTAAAGATAAGGACAATAATAAAGAGGATATTAAAAATGTTGCAAGTCGTTTAAATGAGTTTGGTTTTAAAGATATACCACAGAAATGTATTGACGAAGGAGAATGGGATGATAAATTAACAACCGCAATAAAAGAGTTTCAAACCTATGGAAAGGGTGATGCATATTATGCCAGAAGAAATTATAAGGAAAAGAACTATTCAAAACCAAATGGAATCGTTGAACCTGATGATGCAACTTTTAAAGCATTATTTAGAAATACAGGTTTACCGGCAATATTTATGAACAGAAATGCAGTAGATTCTAAAATATATGTTGGAAAAACAACACTTGATGGTGATGTAGTTAAAGGAAAGACAAATAACATTGAAGATGTAAAGCTTGTTGCAGAGTTATTGGTTGAAAATGGGATTGAAACTGTACCGGATATTTGTTTAGAGCAAGGCTTATGGCATGATGATCTGGAAAAAAGTATAGGTGAGTTTATCCCCAAAGCTACATGGATAGGTAAAAATGGGAATAATTTAAAAAAGCTTACTGCGAAAAGAAAATCGCAGGGCTTTTTAAAGGAGATGAAATATGATATGAGTACCCAAAAACATACTCCGGGAGAGACAAGGGAAGAGTATGACAATAAATTGGGAAAAATTAATGAAGGTATGGGTATAAAAGAAGGTGATGATTATGATATTGTATTAAGGATTGCAAACAAAGCAGCAACTGATCCAAAATATTTTGAAGAATTAACAAAAGATATAAGTGCAAAACTTACAAATATTGCAGCAAATAGGAAAGATGGAGATGTAGTTTTAAGTCCTGTGCTTGAAGATAGAATGAAAAGATTTCATAAATTTTTAGTTGCTGCAGGATTATATGAAGGTAATATGCGAATATCTGACGGAGCAAGAAGTCCTGAACGAGCTCATAGATGGTGTGTTGAATGGGTTATAGAAAGCCCGGAGGCTAAGTCAGAATATAAAGAAGCAGTAAAAGCGAATCTTATTAAAATGTATAATGATAAGAAATTTCGTGATGGTGTTTATGTAAAAGATATTGATGGTAATTATTGGGCTAAATCAGAACATTTTTATTATTACAATGGATCTGATCCAAAATATAAGACAAAAGAAGATTATGCTGCGGCTTTATTAATGGAAGATATGGGGATTAAAAAAGTTTTTGAAGATCAAGAAGATAAGCATAAAATGAAAGGTGAATTGAAAACAGGTATATATTGGGATGATGTAGTTAAATACGTTAAGGAATATACAACCTATAAAAGAGAAGAAGATCAATCAATGTTTAGGTCAAGTTCTTCAGCTGCTGCATCTGAAGGCTATTTTGATGATAAGCGGAGAATGCCAAATAAATCGGGAACAAGTCCTAGTATAACAAATCATAAAACAGGAGAAGCAATAGATATAAATAGTAAGAATTTTATACTTAAAACTGAAGGAATGATTGATTTATTAGCACTTCAATTTGGACTTATTAGAGATGGTGGTGCTGGGGAAACATGGCATTTTGAAATGACAGGAGTAGAAGTGACTAAAGAAAATGAAAAATACTTAAATAAGGAATAAATTATGAATTATTATAAATTGATTACATTAACTATTTTCTTATTTAGTTTTTGTATGGAAACTAAATCGCAATCTATGAGTGAAAAAGAAGAAATTAGAAATGAGTTATTTAAAACTATAAATGAATTTAATAATGTTTATTATAATGTTAATAAAGAAATTCATTATTCTAATTGGAAAAGTAGTTATGCATGGTTTAAAACCATTGACGGAAAAAGAAAGGGAATTGAAATAAGTGATATTGAACGAATTAAACAAATAGAAAACGGGCTAATGGATTTAAGTTTTATTAATATTCTAAGTGCAGGTTTCTACAATGAAATAATTGAATTTAAAAATCAAATTGATGACCCAATTAATATTGGGTATTTAATTACCCAAAATGAAATGGGGAAGACACTTTTATATATACTTTCTGATAGAGATGATTTAAATTATTTTGAATATGGGGTTACAGATGATGATCCTTCTGTAGATATGTCAGAGCAAGATTATATAAATTATCACAAAGCACGTATTCATATTATTGATGATAAGAAAGCTATTTATAAAAATAGAGATGTAGAAATATCTTTAGAAGAAAACTTTGATGTAGTTTATTTTATATTTAATAAAGAAAATGATAAGTGGTTATTGGATGGAATAGAAATATGCCCAAAGGATAAAGAAGAAGAATTTGATATTAAGTTAATAGGTGAGCCAAGACCAATTAAATATTATGAGGCTGAAGAATTTGATTTCCCAGAATAATGTATAATACTAAAATTTAAAAGCTCGATAAATTTCGGGCTTTATTTTTTTGCAAGAAACGTGGCATTTTGAAATGACAGGAGTAGAAGTTTCAAAAGAAAATGAGAAATATTTAAATGAACAATAAGAAAACAAAAACAATACGTTATGAAAAAATTAATTATATATACTTTATTTGTTTTTCTTAGTGTACCTTACTGTATTGGGAATAATGGAAGTGTTTGTTCATACATAAATAAAATTAATATGCAAGAAAAAACGAAAAATGAGATTGCATTAAAAGATGAATTATATAATGTTATTAATAACCTAAACAAAACATACTTGGAAACCAACAAGGAGATTTTTTATACAAAATGGGATGGATATGAATGGTTTATTACAAGGGATGGGGAGAGAGATTATGAAAGTATTGAAGAAAAGACTCGGTTAAACTACATTGAGAAAGGATTTAATAGTAATGAATTTAAGAACTTTTTAACTTTTAATTATTACAATAGATTATTAGCGTTTAAGAAATCATTAAAAGATCCTGTAAATATTGGTTATTTGATGACTGAGCATGAAATAGGAAAAACATTATTGTATATATTATCAGATAGAGATGATCTTAATTGTTTTAATGAAGATATAAATCAGGATCCTTCACGTTATATGTCGGAGCAGGATTATATAAATTATCATAAGGCACGTATTCATATTATTAACGAAAATAAAGCAGTATATAAAAATCTGGATGCAGAAGTTTCTTTAGCAAAGAATTTTGATGTAATCTATTTTCTATTTGTTAAAGAAAATGATAAGTGGTTATTGGATGGGATAGAAATATGCTCAAAGGATAAAGAAGAAGAATATGATATTAAGTTAATAGGTGAACCAAGACCAATTAAATATTATGAGGCTGAAGAATTTGATTTCCCAGAATAATGTATAATACTAAAATTTAAAAGCTCGATAAATTTCGGGCTTTATTTTTTGCAAGAAACGTGGCATTTTGAAATCACTAATGTAGAATTTTCTAAGGAAGAAAAGATAGCAAAAGATTTTTTAATTCGTATAAGATACAGGCAGCCTCTGCAAGAAGGGGCCTTAATAGCCCAATCTGAAGGTTTTTATATTCAATTTGAAAAGCCACAACGTGGAATAGCTCATGGTCAGTTTGCTGCTTGGTACCATAATGATGAATTGATTGGTTTTGGTGTAATAGCTTAATTTGTAAAATAGTAAAATTGTGAATTCGTAAATTGGTAAACTTGTTTATAGTCTCTTGATTTTTGTTGATTTGAAAAACTTGAATCAAAACTGTAAATTAGAGATTACTAAAATTGTCAGAACACCACGAAAAACCACATGTATTATGATCCAACGTTATACCCTGTAACTATGATCTAAATTTATTTTAATATTTTTGAATCCAAAATTGCCAAAATTCATGTCTAAGCAATAAAACAAATGTTTAATTTAAAAATCGCAATTATGAAAAAATTACTAATGTCTTTATTTATCTTGCTTAGTGTTTCAATTTTATCAACAAAAGCTCAAAACGATTCAATAGTTAAATCATTAAACCTAACTCCTGAGGTTGTCGAAAAACTTAGTAGCGACCAACTTCTTGAGCTTGCAAAAGAAAAGGAAAAATTAAAGTATGAATATGATAAAGAATTAGCTATAAAAGGTATGGAATACCCTAAACAGTTTATGCCGCCTGTGTTTGTTATGGTAATATTCGCCATCCTCTTTCTTGCATTTTTAATTATGTTGGTGATTATTCCTTTTTATTTTAATAATCGAAAATCAAAATCAAGAATAAATCTGATAGGTAAGTTTATAGATAAGGATAAAGATATTCCCAAGGAACTATTGTTTTCAGAGGAAAAAACAAAGTCAGATTTGCACAAGGCAATTATTCTAATAAGTGTGGGCTTAAGTGTAGGTTTATTTTTATATTTATTGAAACTTGAAGAAAAATACTGGACAGTTGGTCTTATTCCAACAATTATAGGAATTGGTTATTTCATCTCTTCCAAGTTAGATAAAAAAGATAAATCTACTCAAGAATAGATTTATGAGTTTACCCGATTCAATCCTTATTACCCGAGTTATCGTAAATGATGATCATCTGGCATTCAAAATATTGGTAGAACGCTATCAATCAGATATCAGAAGCTTATTGTTAAGATTAACACATGGTAATAAGGATATTGTAGATGATTTAGCTCAAGATTCATTTATTCGTGTTTATAAGTATTTATCGAGTTACAATGCAAAAGCTAAATTCAAAACATGGCTTTTTAGAATAACATACAATGTATTTTGTGAATATTACAACAAAAACAAAATAGTTCAATTGGATATAAACACGTTGGAATTTCGCGATAAAGAATCTGATAATTCAAGCCATGCAATTGATTTTCAACAAGCACTTAAAGTACTTAATGTAAATGAACAAATCGTAATTATTTTGCATTTTGAGAAAGGATTTACTCACAAAGAAATTTCAAAAATTACGAAACAACCTCTTGGAACCGTTAAAACTAATATTATGAGGGGGAAGGAAAAACTCAAAAAATTTTATAATTATGAAGGATAATTTTGAAGATTTTATTAAAAAAGAAATAAGTAAATCGAATATGCAAATTCCTGATAATGGTTTCTCAGATCAAGTAATTTCTAATCTGCCAGTAAGAAAAAAGGTATTTGCAAGAAGAGAAATAATAATTATTATCTCATCTATTATTTCCGCTTTAGTTTTTATATTAATCAATGGAGTTAATTTATTTTTAACAGGATTAATTAATTTATTCAACAACCTAATTTATCTTAAGACTCCAAATTGTGAATTTGTTATCGTTTTATTAATTTTCTTTTTAATCTCTTTATTAATTCCTTATGTTGAATTAAGAAAACGGATCTTCTGAACGTTTGAGTATTACTTTATATGATTAGACCATTTTACTTATTTACCAGTTTGCCATTTAACTCAGTCACTAATATTATAATTAAACTCTGAACACCAGATTATTCAATGAAAATTTAAAGCTCAAAACACAAAACACAAAACACAAAACACAAAACACAAAACACATAACTAATCTAACAATTTAACAGGCTGGTTGTCATCATCCACAGCAGCAAAATAAAAATTGCCTTCTACTGCAAGTTCCCGGCTTTCGGTATATTTTTGTTCGATATAAATTTTTACATTTATTTCTAATTTGGCATTGCCAACATTTCCTATAGTCCCTACTAATTCAGCAATTGTACCATATGGTATTGGTTTTTTAAAATCAATTTTCCCGGTCGAAATAGTAACCATCTTTTTCCGGCAGAAACGTGTAGCAGTAATGTAAGCAACTTCGTCCATCCATTGCAGGGCAATGCCACCAAATAATGTATTGTGGTCGTTTATCAGGTTCTTAAAAACAATTTTAACCTGCCTGGTTTCTGCTTTCAATTTAAGTTCTTCTGTGTTCATCGTAAAATTTTTTACAAATATAATTAAAAAATATTTGCATTATGAACATATGTTCAATATATTTGCAAAAGAAATAATTTAATACTATGCCACGACCACAAAATAATAGAATAGTACATGAACCACCACTATTTACGGATTTTAAACCTGTAGGAGTTAAAGGGGTGTCGCTTGAATCGGTTTTGCTGAGTTTAGATGAGTTTGAAGCATTTCGATTAGCCGACTATGTTGGTTTATCGCACGAAGAGGCTGCCGAAGAGATGGAGATATCAAGGCCTACATTTACAAGGCTTATTGAACAAGCCCGTAAAAAAATTGCTGATTATATGATTAATGGCAAATTTTTAAGTATTGATGGTGGAAATATACATTTTAGAAATAATATCATTAAATGCCAAAGTTGTGGTCATATGTTCAGAACAAAATTTAATGAAGAAATAAATGAATGCCCTGTTTGCCAGTCGAAAAATTTGTTGAATCTGGCTGGTGGATTCGGACATGGTAAATGTTGTGGAAACAGAAATCAAAAAAGAGGAGGTTAAAATGCCAGGAGGTGATAGAACAGGACCTGAAGGTATGGGGCCAATGACAGGACGACGCATGGGATTATGCGCTGGAAACGAGCAAAGCGGAAACAGTTATGGTTTCGGTAGAGGATTTGCACGAGGTTTTCGTGGAAACCAAAGGGGAGGCAGAGGTTTTTTCTCTGGCCGTCGATGGAATACATTCAATAACCCAATGGTTGATTCCGAAAGCCAGAAAAAGGCAATTGAAAACGAGGTGGATGCTCTAAAAAAGCAAATAAGCTTTTTGCAAGCTGAGTTAGAGCGGCTTGGTAAGTAGTTTGAAAGCCATTAGCATGTTTTGTAATGATGGTTTTGTTTCTATAGTATATATAGTTTTTTCATGCTGATGGCTTTTTATAGAATAATAAATGTTAATCATAGAATTTATCTATATAAAATTGAAATACTATGATAGGAAAAGGACAAGGATTAGGACAAGGCCGTGGACTTGGCAAAGGCCAGGGTAAAGGCCGAAATAAAGGTGGGGCAATGGGGCCCGGAGGATATTGTGTATGTGCTAAATGTGGCGAAAAAGTACCCCATCAGCAAGGAGTACAATGTACTACTTTAAAATGCCCTAAATGCGGGCATACTATGATACGAGAGGAATTATTAAATAAATAACAGTTTTTAAATACAATAAATATGAAAAAGAAATTTGCGATTCCAACTTTAGAAGGCCAATTAACAGCTCATTTTGGGCATTGCGAAAAGTTCGCAATTGTTGATGTTGACGATAATAAAGTAATTAATGAGGCTTTTATAACCCCACCGGTGCATCAACCGGGCGTTTACCCTAAATTTTTAGCAGATAATGGTGTGCATGTAATTATTGCGGGAGGTATGGGGCAAAAAGCACAGGATTTATTCGCCATGAATAATATAGAAGTATGTATGGGTGTTCAGAATGGTTCGCCAAAACAATTAGTTGAGCAGTATTTAAATAATCAGTTACAAATCGGACAAAACCTTTGTGATCATTAATTTATATAGTAATGAAGATTGCAATTGCAAGCGGTAAAGGGGGCACCGGCAAAACTACTTTGTCGGCAAACCTTGCTGCTTTTCTTTCCGAAAATGAATCGGTGGTATTAGCCGACCTTGATGTGGAGGAACCTAATTCAGGATTGTTTATCAGGGGTAAGTTGGTTTATGAGGAAGAAAAATATAAGATGATCCCGAATTGGGATGAAGATGTTTGTACTTTATGTGGTGAATGCCAAAAGAACTGTAATTTCCATGCTGTTATCCAGTTAGGCCCTCAGATACTTGTTTTCCCCGAACTCTGCCACAGTTGTTATGCCTGTTCGGAATTATGCCCGGTAAATGCTTTACCCATGGTTCCACAGCGCATGGGACAGCTTAAACAATTCTGGTATAACAATATCGATTTTATCGAAAGCCGTTTGGATATTGGCCAGGAACAAGCAGTACCATTAATTGCACAAACTATCGAATTTGTCGATACTCATTTCGATAATGATATTATACAATTATTTGACTCTCCACCGGGGACTTCATGCCCTGTTATTGAAGCAACAAAAGAGGCAGATTATGTGATTTTAGTTACAGAACCTACACCTTTTGGATTGCATGACCTTAAGCTGGCTGTAGAAACCATGAAAGCATTAAAAAAAGAATTCGGGGTTGTAATCAATCGATATGGTGTGGGTAACGATGATGTTGTTGAATATTGTCTGCAAGAAAATATCCCTGTGTTGGCAAAAATTCCAAATAGCAGGAAAGTAGCTGAAATTTATTCAAAGGGACAGCTTATTTATGATAAAATTCCTGAAATAAAAGAACAATTTGTAAAACTAAAGGATTTTATTCTTAGCCTCAGAAAGGAGTTTGCAAAATGAAGGAGATAGTAGTTATATCAGGCAAAGGTGGAACAGGTAAAACTTCAGTTACCGCTTCGTTTTCAAGTTTGGGAGGAGCTGCTGTTGTTGTTGCTGATTGCGACGTTGATGCTGCGGATATGCATTTATTGGTAAAACCTGATTTTGCTATATCTGAAGATTTTTATAGCGGTGTAGTGGCTGAGATTAATCCGTATAAATGCAACAATTGTGGCATTTGTGCCGAAAAATGCCGATTTGATGCTATTGCTGAAATAGATATGCAGCATACGGTAAGCAAACTGGATTGTGAAGGCTGCGGTTACTGTGCAAAAGTTTGTCCCGAACGTGCCATTGATATAATGGATCAAAATGTGGGGAAATGGTACATTTCGAATACAAAGCTTAATAACACAATGGTACATGCACGATTAGGAATTGGTGCAGAAAATTCGGGAAAACTGGTAGCAAAAGTTAAAAACGAAGCCAAGCGCCTGGCTAAAGAAAATAACAAAGATTATGTTATTATCGATGGTTCGCCTGGTGTGGGGTGTCCAGTGGTATCGTCCTTGTCGGGGGCTCATTTTGCCGTGTTGGTTACAGAACCAACGGTATCGGGTTTACACGACCTG
>Ga0209607_1001824_pt1 | contig 17653 bp, 25 predicted proteins | sample AD_UKC117_MetaG_FD_184413 | JGI IMG/M metagenome (GOLD analysis project Ga0209607, IMG submission 184413) | Active sludge microbial communities of municipal wastewater-treating anaerobic digesters from Hong Kong - AD_UKC117_MetaG (SPAdes)... | ecosystem: Engineered > Bioreactor > Anaerobic >... | reverse complement strand
AATCATCAAACTCTTCATCAAAATCTTCTATCATATAATCATAATAATTAGAGTCATCTCTATAAGTAAAAGCTTTCTTATAGAATTCTTCTCCTATAGATCTTCTAGCTAATTTAGCTAAACGTTCATATATCATATCTTGAACCTCCTTATAAAAATAATGACCTGCCCAAGAAGGCAAGTCATTTTTCACGTTCTTCCTATTATAATTAAATAGTCTCTTATAGATAATTTTCACTTTCAAAGAAGATACTTTCATTGCTTCTTATTTACTTTTTCAAATTTTCCACAGTGACAAGGACCTGGAGTAAATTGTTCTCTGAAGGCTTTACAAGGACATATCGTATCTTCGTTACGCTTTATGCTACAAGGACAATAACGAGCTCCATACTGTTCTTTATTTTTCTTCAAAGCTGCTTCAATTGTAGCTACTAGTTCTTTATCATCAGACTGCTTTATCTTTAATTTCTTTAAAAATTTAGCATACTGATTATCGCTAGCTAGTTCTACTCCAAGAATATCATCAAAGTGTTTATTCTGATTAGGTATAAATCTACCATATTTAATAATGATATTCCTAAAATCAGCCAATTTCTGCGTTTGCTTAGAGATCTCATCTTCATTATATCCAGTATATACTACGATAGTATCTTCTGTAAGTGTTCTAAAGGCTTTAACTAAATCATACAGTTCCTGAAACTGATCAAATGGCTCTAAACCTCCAAATACAATAGCGTTAGTTAGAGGATTATTGATGTATCTATTTACTATATCAGCATCATCAATCTCTATAGCTTTACTTTTGGCTAAATGACTATTTTGGCAAATCTTAGTTCCATTTTCTTTATCACACTTAAAAGAGCATTTACAGGTTATAATAAACATGCTAGCTTCTTTATAATTAGAAATATCATATTCAATGAGATCTATTATTTTCATCTAATTCTCCTTATTTTAATAGAAAAGAGGAATATTTCTATTCCTCTTTAAGTGCTAATAAATATTTTTTACTACCTGCACCCCAAATAGTAAAATAATTTTTATAATCTTTATACTTTTTAGGATTTCTATTTATTACTTTTTCGCCAACTAAAATCCATTTATTTATAAATACATCGCCAGAAAAGGTGCAAGTCTTTAGCTTGGACCATGAATGGCTATTATCCTGGCGATGTAAAAACTCTGCTAAAAGCAGGTCATGTGTACTCTGTCTTACTATTGCCGTAAGATTTTTCCAGCTTCAACTCGACAATGATAATATAACTTACATGCATATATCACAAGGCTGTTCTTATTCCGACCTAACTTAAACATATGCGATAGAGCAGTGGTCTGTTGCGTCAACCAAAGGTATCATAATTATATTATCGTAGCATCAATTTCTTGATACTTAGTCTGGTGAACTATTTAACGGAAGCCACGAAATCTTTAGCTTCGTGGTAGTTCACTAAAATTATTAGAATGCCAAAATGTACCGTTCACTTCAATTGCAATTTTTTTATCTGGAATATAGATATCAAGCTCATAAGGTTTAAGAATATCTCTAGTATTTGTGACAATTTCACCATCATAAAAAGTTCTAATGAGGCCAACTATTTGTTTTTCAATTTTAGATGTACCTGCATACTCATTGTACCAATCAAATTCCTTTTGCAATTTATAAGTATTGAGTAAAGACATAATACTACCTAGTGAACAGTTAAATTGTTTTGTCATATCTTCTAATGTTAAATCATGATGTTCTTTAACAAATAATCTTAATTTATCTTCACTATGATATAATTCTTTGTATTCGTCGGTATAATTTTTACTATCTAAGTGAAAATTACCTTTTGACGATAAAACTTTGCTCATATTTTCTTTATAAGCATTACAATAGCCAGGGTACCAACCTTCTGGTACCCTTTGGCCTAATTTTGTGCTTATTCTTTTTTGTTCAGTACCATTCGTATACCAAACGTACTCATAGTCTGAATATTTGTAATTACATATTTGACCTGGAACGAAACCATTAGGAATTGGATCACCGTCTTTTACAATTAAATTTTTTATACCATTATTATACCATTTTTTACGCGATAGTTTTTGAGTATCTGTAGCATGCCCTTTTATCCAACCATCATTTAAGTAGCTTTCCAATTTACTTTCAGGTACCATAGTAGATTTTTCATCTTTTGATACCCATCTCATTTTTTCTTTATTTTTTACACCTTTTGGTCGTCCCATAGTTTTCCTTTCTTTAGCCTAATGCATCTGAGGCGCTAAGCTTAATGGTATCTCGGTTATCCCAAACTCTCATGGCAAACTCAGCTTTTCTTTCTTTAGACCAAGAAGCAGTTTTTGTATAAAAGCCGACGATTCTAGCAAATTCTGCAATCTTTGGACTTCCGCATTCAGGACACTTATCTCCATAGAAGATATGATTATTCTTGTCCTGGCTCAGCTTACCCGTAAAGGCAAAGTATTTAACACCTTGATCAGTCACGTAGTTGAGAAGATCCCACATAAGTTTCTTACTCGGAATAGCAGTATCAAGATTTAAGTGGCAAATAGAACCACCGTCACAATATTCGTCAAACTTAGAACAAATCTTGACTCTTTCCTGAATAGTTGTTTTAATTCCGAGAGGGATCCATTGATTACCATAAAGAGGTAATTCATGATTAGCATCACCATCATAGAGTAAAGTATCAGCAATAAGGAACTTAGAAGCAGCGCTTTCTCCTGGTACTTCTTCTGCGTTTACCTTATAATCTTTATCTTTCTGATATTCTGCACTTACTTCTTTAATTGTTTTGAGAATTTTCTCACCAAAAGTATAGGCTTCTGGCTTATAGACAGTATTTCCTAAAGCGTCTTTCTCAACATAACCAAATTTTACCATTGTCTCATAAATACCATTGATTCCAACTGTATTATAGAGATGAGCAAAGTCAATTAAGCCATCTTGGAAGTTAGGCAATAGACCACGTTCTACATTCTTCTTAATAATTTCTCTTACTACGTGTAAGGCATTAAGATTAACAATAAGTCTATCTCTTAACCCAACAAGGTACTGGTCTTCATTCTTAGATTCAAGAGCGATTCTAGCTAAGTTGATAGTAGAAACTTTTACAGAACCAACTTTAAGAGCCGTACCACCAATAGAGTTAAAGTAACCTAAGTCTTTAATGTTACTCTTAAGTCTGCAGCAATTCGAAAGTGACGTAACTGAATCATCTACGAAGAAATTAGAATCATTCCATCTTCTATTATGTTCGCAAGCCCATCTAGCAAATTCTTCATCTACAAATTTACCATTCTTTCTAAGCAAAGATATAGTATTTATTGGAAATGTAAACATATTTCCACGATCCTTGATGTCTCTCATTTCCTCAAGGAACCACTTCTGGAACTGCATAATCTGATCTTTATGATCAATCATAAATTCTCCATTAGGGAATACTGCTCCACCAAATAGAGCATCAAAGTACTCACCATCAAAAATAGAAGTATTTACAAATGCAGATTGAATACCATCTCTACAATAAGGTTGATTCATAGCATATATCAATCTCTGTACCTGTGCCTTGGCATACTGCTTAGGATTCTTATTTCTAGGATAAGCCTTATTCTTAGTATCTTCATTCCAGAAGTAATACATATAAGGAATAAGGTTAGGTAAACCACAAGCACCTGAAGTTCTATTAGAGTTATAACTAATAAACTCTTTTACAAAATCTACAAAAGTATCAAGATGCTTAGCAGGCTCAATGTTCATCGATTCTTTCTCTCTTAGCCAGAACAAGCCTTCTTCAGCTGTCTTCTTAAGATCATATGCGAAACAGTATGGAATAAATGTACTAGTGTTAGCGTCATGCATATAAAGTGCTTTAGTCCATTCAGCTTCAAGCCACTTCTTTGCCATTCTTAATCCAAATATCTGCTTCATCTCAATGAAAATCTTGTGGTAAGCCATTATCTTCTCATCTGGCTTTGAAATTTCACTTCTAAGAGTTACAATGTCTTTTTGTTTAACATTAGCTGAACTGTCTACTGAAGCATCAGCTACTGTTTTAGTATGAGTAAAATTATCAAGAAATTCAGTATGATTAAGATGATTTTCGGAGAGACCGTTTAAGATTTCAAAGTCCTCACCATATTTTTCTTTAAGATAATCTAAGGTGCGGACAAAGTCCTTATTTAATTTAGCCATATTAATTCTCCTTTACACTCCATTTACATACTTTACGGCCTCTGAAAAATTATAAATTTTATCATCTACTTTTAGCATTGGAACCGTACTAAAACCTAAAGATTCCATCTCTTCAATAGAATCACTGACCTCATACTCAATGCCCTTCTGATCTAGTTTAGCGGTTAAGATCATACACTTAGGACAACCTGTTGAATATAATGTTATCATAAATTTCCTCCTGTAACTAATTTGTTTTCACCATATTTGTCTGTAAAGACTGTATTATTAAATAGTCTTTCATTGCTTCCAATTATAAGTACTTATCTAATTCGTTAAAAGGAATTGGCTTTTCGTAGTCAATTTCTTCATTAGGTACTGCTATATCAATAATTTCTTCTTCTGGATCTTTTTCTATAGGCATAGGTCTCTCATGAATATTAGCACCTACAGAAATTTTCTTTTTAAGAACAGAAGTATAAGGTATCATTCTTAATACTTCTTGATTATGCTTCTTATCCAAAATATTATATTTTGTAATAAAAAGAGCAGTAGGTTTCTTACCTCTATAAGGCTTTCTTAAGGACATAATATCATAACCTTTATCGAATTTCTGAACGCTAGCTAACATATCAGCTGTAGACTGAGTAGCTCCAGCGTGAATAATATAGTTATTGATAGTTCCTAAGATAGCATTTACAAAGAATTCTCCAGAAGTCATAGCTAGTTGATTTACATCTAGAATAGAGAATACTGTCTGTACTCCACCAGAACGTCCTTTTTCTAGTAAATCTTTAATTAAAGCAGAGCTCTCAAGTGTACCAAACTCATCTATACAAAGTAATAATTTATCAATATAGTGAATTCTAGTACCTCTATCCATTAAATCCGTAAATACAAAAGAGCTTAATTGATTAGCTAGAGCCTTATTAGCACTTGTAAAACTAAAACATACTACAAATGATCCATCTTCTTCAAAAGTAAAGCTTGGATCATTTCCAAATAAATCTTTTGCTCTAGAGGTTAATAGAATTTCTAGAGATTTGATTAAGTTAGCAAAACCGTCTCTTTCACTAGCTTGAGGCTTATAAGATAATGCAAATTGATACAAACCAACAATATAGTTAGTAGTATCATTATTTTCTAATCTATGAGCATCATATTCTCTTACAAGATTTTGGATTGCTAACTGCATTGACGTTTTATAGTGTTCGTCTGCTCCATCCATAGACCAACGTCTAGTGTTCATTAGAGCTTCGACTTTACCTGTTTCATTTAGATTCTTAAAAGGATCATATGTAAATGTACATGTTCTTGAGCTGAATTCATAATAAGGTAAATCAGCATCCTTAGCATATCCTTGAATTTCATCTAATATGTCTTCTTCTCCTTTATAGTCAAAGAAAACCACAGGACGTCTATCATCTATTCTTTGTTTAAGAATAGTTTTAAGTGTAGTAGTTTTTCCTGATCCAGTAGATCCAGTAATAAGAGTTTCACCTGATAATACAACATCATCAAGCTCAATCTTTTTCATATTATATTTTATTTCACTGTGATTTATTGGGAGTATAGTACCTACTACTAATCCTGACGGTCTATGTAGAGTGTTAAATAAAGCACTTATACTAAATATCCTGCCAGAAAAATCAAGAGCAGACTCTTCTGCATTTATATTACGTATTTTTAGCCAAACTAAAAATGCTGTAATAAGAGCAGAATAGATTAAGGTCATCCAACCAAATAAAAAATACGCTATAGCAGCAGCAAACAACTGATCAAGAAGCATAACTGGAACTGTCTTTTTTCTGCATAGAAATAGATTTTCCAATCCAAAAGCTACTACTATGCATAATCCAAATAGCGATGCCTTAATCATATATTATCTACTCCTGTTCTGACACATGTTCTTCTACAGATTGATTATCAGATTCTTCGCCTGATTGCTCAGTTCCTTGATCTGTATTATCTGTAGAATCTTCTTCTGTTTCTATTGGGTTACCATTTTCGTCTGTTTCTGTAGGAATACCCTCTGGTCTGTAGTAGACACCATCTTCATTAACTTCTATGTTATCAGGATTAAACCAACCAGAAACTGTTTTTCCTATATTTTCAGAAAAATCTTTAACCCACTCAATTGTTTTTCGTTGATTAATACCTCCTAAAAATACAAATAATATTAGCAATATTGTTAAGATGATGATGCACATTGTCCAAACACTATCAGAAAGTTTACCTGTACCTCCACCAGAGCCAGAGCCTCCACCGCCATCTTTATTCTTTTTGCTAGACCAAGCGTTAGGCACTTTAATCTTAGGTTCTTTATTATTTTTAGCCACATTAGCCTCCTATTTTAGCTATGATCCGGTCTTCTGTAAAAGATCCCAAGTTTCTAGAATCGCGAGATACTTCTCTATTATCTCCCATACAGAAATAACCATCACAAACAACAATAAAATCCTCTGTAATACCTACTTCATAATTATCTTCTATCATTTCTCCATTTACATAGAGAATATTATCTTTATATTCAATTTGCTCTCCTGGAAGTCCAATTACGCGCTTAAAGATTATTTTTTGATTAGTCTTAATGACTACACAATCAAATCTATCTATATCCCCATATATACGAGTAGCGATAGCAAATTGATTTTCTCTATAATGAGGTTCCATAGAAGAACCACTTATTATTACAGGCATGAAGCAAAATTTTAGTAAAATAAAAAGAGTAATAATAAAGACTACATAAATTATAGACGCTTTATGTTTCTTCATTTTTCTTCTCCTGTCCAATCGTTTTTAGTACGGTAGTCTTTAACAAACCATATTGAGCTGTTAAATCTCCCAAACTAAAATTACTCAACATTTGAGCAGGAGGAGTGTAAGGTATAGTATAAAGTTTGCATTTACCTAATCCACCTACATTATATGCAGCTTTTCTTACTTGTTCTGAGATATAAGTAGATCCACAAAGATATACTACTCCACCATAAATATTATTATCTCTATAGTGTTCCATGATCTTTTCATATCTCTTAATTGTTTTAGCAGTTAATTCCATTTCTATTGCATAGCTCTTCGGAACGCCATTTTCTCTAGGAATCGGAATAACTAAGTCTGGTCTTTGAGTCTCTAAAACTCCCTTTGAATTATATCCACATTCTAGTGTAAATAATTGCCAATCACTAAATTCTCTAGTAATGTTTTGCTTTAGCTTTATTTCCATTTCTATTTCAGCGTGACCATTAATAAGAGCACTAGGCTCATATCTATTAGATCTAAACAATGATTCAGCTAAAATAATAGATCCAGTCTTATCAAAAGGATCACATCCATTTACAAATAAAGGATGATAACATGGAATTTTTACTTTATTAGCATTAATAAATACTTGCCAGAACTCAGATTCAGGATTTCCCATCATAACATCGAACATTATTTGCTCTTCTGAACAAGTGTGATTCATTAAGTTAAATGGAAGACCAATGAATTTCTTATTACCTTCATCTTTATCATATATTACGTTTAATAAAAACATAGTAGGTCTTATATAAACTCCTAAAGATGTTGGCTCGCACCAAGCAAGTCCAAATTGAATCCAAGCTAAAACAGTATTATATCCATCTAGATTGTAGATGTTATACCATTGTTGAATAAGCCAGATCGGTATAAACTTAAATTCACATAAGATGTATAGAGTAACCTCATCAATCTTATTAAGAATTAATCGTCCTTCAATAGTCCTAACTTCAGGCTTCTTTATTCCTTTTTCAGGATTAGCCTTAATAATGTCAGGTTCTACTCTAGGATATCTGAAAAATGTATTTTTTGCTGCTTCTCTATTTTGTAAAGTTAATTCGTCTAATTCATTAATTTCTTTGTCAGATAGAGCTATTTGCTCTCTATATTCCTCTAGTGACTTATACTTTTCATTATTTTCCAGCATCTTTCAGTTTTTCAACTTTCTCTTTTTCTTTCTTGCTAATATGAACTGGAACTCTAGTATAGTCATATACTTCGTCATACATAGCAACTCTCTTGCTTAATGCGAAGTAGCATAGAGGAATTACCGGAACAACTGTCCAAAGAATTAACCATTTATTAGACTTCTGATGCATGTTAGAGAATTTCCACATCATTATAGACCAAACAAAGAGATATGAGGCAGCAGTAACTATAACTATTGTTCTTAAAATAATAAAAGTACTCTTTATATCTTCAGGTACAGCTAATATAATTTGACCATTAGTATTAGTATATCCTGTAGCATACGCTTGATAAAGCCATACTTCATACACATATACTCCAACAATAACACAAGACCAAATTACTTCTAAGAATCCACAAGCCACGCCAAGTTTCTTATGATTGCACAACTTTCCTAGAAGATATTTATTGTACCCAGGAACTATAGCTTTCCACCAGGTAATATCCCTTTGTTGACAGATTACACATCTGGCAGCGATGCATAAGATACTAAAAATAGATAGCAGTATTGTCATAATTTACACACTCCAAATTTGATATAGTATAATTAAATATACTTTAATGATATTACTTCATTTTCCTCTATCTGTACTTCAAATCCATCTGCACTTATTCCAGATGCAGGCTTTATACTCATAATACTCATATTAGTTCTCTTCAATTCTAACCACGTTACATGGATAATATACGTAGCACAAACCTTCTGGTTCAAAGTAATCAATAAATTCTTTAACAGTCATAGGCTTTACGTTTCTAAATGCATAGAAGAAATGCCATTTTCCTTTAATAAGTTTGACATCATGTACTCTAACAAGTTTAAGATCTATTCCATATCTATTTTTTAGTTCTTTTTCAAATATAGGAACAATTCTTTCATCTAATTGAGTAATCTTATCTTTTACTCTGTCTAAGTCTGCTTGGCTTTTTCCTATGCCATTAGGAATTTTTACATCGAATCCAGAAGATACAGTTTCAAATATATACTTTGTAGGATCGTTAGCTTTATATTCTTTATCAAAAGCTTCTCCATTATTAAATCCTAATTCTAGCATAATGATCTCCTTTCTAAGTCTTCTTTAAGCAAATCAGCTATCTTATTAAATGTACGTAGTTCTCTGTTTATGTTAGCTAAATCTATCTCCAATATTTCTTTTTTAATAGGTTTTGTATAAGGAGTAAGACCACTCTCTAGTATATCTAATTCCATCTTTAATTTTCGCACCGTATACAATAATTCTTCTTGTCTTCTCATATAACCCTCCTTAATTTACAAAAAATGTACCCTAGCCCCTATGACTAGAGTATTTTTCGCATCCTTATATAATTAAATAGCTCATTATACTACCTTCTGATCAATTATAGATGATTCTATTTCAATCTCCTTCTCAGTTTCCTTAACTAAGGTCTTCTGACGAATAGCTACGATTTCACAAACGATAGCAGCAATTCCAACAAGAGCTACTACAATTCCTACCGTATAAAGCTTAATAGCAAAAGCCAAATAGCAAAATACAATAGTAACAATTATACCAAGTACAAGCGATATGACATCTATTATAATTAACTTCTTTATAGGAATTCTCCTTTCATGAACGCCAGATGATGATTCCATCGTCGCAAACTCGAATGTAACCCTCCGCAATCGCGTCCGCAACTGCGATATCGTCCTCGTACAAATCGGCGTCAAATTCCTTGCAAATCACTTTGTAAATGTCTGTTAGCGTTTTTGCTGTTGTCTTGATCTCCGCTATTTTTGTCCATGTGCTTGATTTAACTTCATTCATTTTCATTTTCGTTTCCTCCTATTAATTAATCTTGTTATGATGTCGTCTAAAATAAATTCAACAAGCAGTCCCAAACAAATCCCAAACAAAACCGATCCTAATTCGAGTGTCATTTTCGTGCCCTCCTATCGTCACCATTCTTTGAATAAATCTTTTGACTCAATATATATCTTGTCACAGCGTTGTTCCGATTGACGAATTTGTTCTCGCTTCTCCATGACGCCAATTCACTTGTCTATGTCTGTTTTCATTTTTGCCTCGCAAGGCTTCCAATCTAAATTCGCAAATCTTATTGTTCTTCAACCTCTCTCCACAACTTACAATATTTCCAATTAACTGTTGCTGTAATTATCCAAGACGTAGTACCGCCATACAAGCAAGCATACGGTCTGAGTTCGTCGTTACTAAAATGTGAAAAATATCGCTTTTTCCAATGATTACCATCACTTGACACCAACACCTTAGTGTCAATTGGCGTATCAAGCGGAATTGTATAAGCGTTATGCTCTTCGTTGAGCCATTTTGCTCTTTCTATGTAGCAATTATGATTCTTGTTGTAAGAGAATTTACATTTAGTGCAGTTTCTCATCCCACATCTCATAGGTTCATCTGTTTCCTTATTAACTGCAAAATTGTGACCTGTTTCCATCAATATTTTAACAATTTGCTCTTTGTACTTTTCTGCTTTATTCATTTTTGTTTGTCTCCTTTACCACTCTTTGAACAAATCTTTTGACTCAATATAAGTCTGATCTTTTCTTTGTTCCGATTGACGGAATTGTTCGCGCTTCTCCAGAATGTCAATTCGCTTGTTAATCTCTTTAATGTTGAGCGAACATTTGACGATTGTCAACAATAAGCACAAAATCGTTACCGCATAATAAATCGCTGCCATTCTCGTTTACCTCCTTAATATGTCCCGTTTTCCCTAAATAATTTTGCTAAGCTATATCTTTTAGCAACCTTGGCGAAATGTTCTGGAAAATATACCAATTCACCATAGCTATAAATGTGATTGTTAAAATCATTTTGCCACTCCATAGCAGCATCTTCCGCATATGCTTTATATTGTCGGTATAGCATCATTCTTTTGTAATTCATTGGGTGGTCCTCCTTAAAAATCAACTTTTTCTAATCGTTCCGGTGGGTATACTGTTTCGAAATGCCAATCATCGTTATAAGTGTTTGCTACTCGTTGTTCGTGCTTCTTTCTAATGATTCTAGACATAGGCGCACTACATAGCATGTTAAAAAGCGAATTGGCTGCTTTTATAATCTCCCGTTGTCCGCAATTACTGCCGAAAAAACAATCACACAGCCAGTCTTTTTTATCCTCTTCTAATCCAGCATCTCTTGAGAGCTTGCCGTTCTTTATAGGCGTTTTTGTGTAATAGAATTCAAAGAATAGATTATCTTTTACCTGATAATAATAATACGTTTCGTCAAGGATGAACGTAATATAACTCGTATGCGTTACGATTATTGGCTCGCTTTTTTCCTCTGCGCTTCTATCGCTAATAATAGCAGTGTTTGTCGGCTTAACTCTGCCGCCGTGACTCTCTACAATGTTAGCAAGCTCTGTTATTATCCTTGCTGCATTATATTCCCATGCTCGCAAATATAGCCGCTCGCCGTCTTTAGTTCTCTTTATTTCCATGATTTTTTCTCCAATCTTCTGCGGTAACCTACGGATTTACAATTTTTCTTTGTTGCGTATTTACAGGATTTGTTTTAAGTTCTCTCTCGATATCCGTTATTATTCTCCTTTAATTTATAATATAATTATATCAAAGTTACTTATCCCTGTAAATACTTTTTTCAATAAAAAAGAGTACCTGAAAAAATCAGATACTCTTTATTGATTAGTTAATATTACAATTATTCTTCTTTTTTATCTGTAAGACTTAATATAATATCTTCTATCTTTATATTTTTCTTTTCTAAATTATGTAAAGCTTCATTAATTTTCTTTTGATATTTGATTTTTAAATCTAGATAAGTCATTATCATAAAGAATAATGTAAAACCGCAAATATACATACCAATAGTAAATAAAGCTATAAGTCCAGGTCCTAACAAGTTATTCATAAATATTCTCCTTTACACTCTTATTTCACTAGGTCTTGCTGCTATATGATTATATTTTGGCTTATATGCTATCATCATAGCCTGTTCTGCGTAAGTTAAGATTTCTCCTAGCTCTTTCTCTTTTCTAGGAATAGATACTAATGTTCTATATGAAAGATCTCCTAATCTATACTTATTAGCCATTTCATAATACTTAAATTCTACTTTTCTATTTATTTTAGAAAGTTGAATTCTTTTCTTGCGTATTCTTATTCCTTGCATTTGCTTTTGCGCCGTTTTGAATTTTTCTTTATGTTGCTTTATTCTATTAGTTATGCAGCAACTTTGCCCAACATATAAGCAAACGTTTCCAGCAAATATTCCATAAACTCCAACAGTAGTAGAAATTCGTTTTTCATATTTCCTTTGCTGAGTTCTAGTTAAATGAGTTAATCGATCCATATAAGGAAATAGATAATGATTTCTATCTATCTTATTTCCAAATCGATCTTTACCATTTTTTACTAAATAGAGAGGTGTTTTTAAGTCTTTACATTTTAAGCACTGTCTTCCTATGAAAGTAGTTTTTCCATGAATAGGACATTTACTTTCATATTTAGTTTCTCTATGCTTAAAGCAAACAGCATATTTTCCACTATTTGATCCACATACAGCGCATTTCATATCTACACCTCCTTACATTTTAGATATAAAAAGTGCCTGACTTTTTTGCCAGGCACTCTTGACCTTATATAAATAAATTATTGTAGTTGCCATTCTTGGTCTTTATATCGTAGTCGACCAATCTCAAAGGAATTCTTCCACTTAGTTAGTTCTTCGTCAGTAAAATCTCCTGCCCAGAAAACAAGCGTAAGATCATCTTCCTTACCAGTAACATCCGGCTCAATTTCTACCTTTATTCTATACTGCTTATCTCTATAAGTATTTATGGCATAACCATAAAAACAGTTCTGATCTTCAATATAGATCAAGGGCGGTAGAGCTAAACCATTCAATGTAAATAGTACTCGAGCAAATTCACCAAAATCATCGGTCCAAATTAGCTCTTCATAAAACGTTTTATCTTTTACCATAAATAAGTTCCTTTCATTTGCATCCTATTTTTTTTGTTTCTTACTATTGGTTTTTAAAAAATAAAAGCCTAGATACACGCAATAAAGAGACGAGATATCTAAGCTTTTTTATCAATGTCCTTGATTGTGCGACCACTCGCACATTTGACGCATTTTATTCGCCAGCTACCGTTATGTCGTTCGAAGTGACCGTAACCTGTTGGTGTATATTTTTCACAACAATAGCATTAGCCGGGATAGCGGTTTCTTGCCATTATAACACCTCCTTCGTTTTGTTTAACTCGCTCCTTGTGGGGTGAGAGTTTAAGATAAGAGAAATATCAGGCGAACACCCGTATTAGAGTCAGACTTATTGAGGCAGTCCGCACCACCGTAGCTGAATACGACCGCGAAATGGGAAGCGGTGTCTTCAGCTCGATTCTGCAACCAGTACCACTCCCATGTACCAGTCTTAGAGCCTTGAAAAGCAATACGGTTTCTGCAATTTTTCATGCCTTTGAACTGCTCCACGGTCTCGGATTCTTCCTTACCATAAGAATTCTCACCGAAGATTTCTCTCTCGGTAGGAATACGAAGAAGGTCGAAGGTGTCAGTGTTTCCGATTCTCATACCTACCATGCGGCTTCTGATTTCGTCTGGGAAGCGGTCGAGAATTTCACCATTGAGAGCGTGTCTTAAGTCGGAATTAAAATAATTAATTTCCATACTTCCCGCAGGGTACTTGAACATCTGATATTCGTCTTTTAGACAATCCACCGTGAGGAACAACATACCTTCGTCAGTCTGCTTTACCGCCTTCGCCTGCACCTTTTCTCCATCTTTCAGCTCGAAGCTAATCACATCGCCAAGCTCGAAGGATTCAACTTCTGTCTTAGTAGTTCTCTTTACTTCCATGATTTTTCTCCTCCTCGGCTTATTCTTCCTCTTTAAGGATAATAATTTATTATATAGTTTTTGTAAATAGATGTAAATTTATATAAATAGTACATAAATATTGTTTACAGTTTAGTGAAAAATCGATTGAGTAACATTGCTATATACTTTTATAAGTATTTATATTATAATATAACTATACCGTTAAGTAAATAGAAAAGGAGGAGAACTGAATGAAAGATAATCTAGTAACATACAAAATTAAATACAATTGTAACGAAAGTCTTTTGCCAGTAATTAAGCAATATAATTCAGTTCTCCGTTTTACCTACAATAGACTTTTAGACGAAAGACTTTCAACAAAAGACCTTACTGTTTTGCAGAAGACTCTTAATAACACAGATTTAATTCAATCACACCTAAGAAATTCAGCTATTTACGACTCAAAAACATTAATATTAAAATCAACTGATACTATCATCTTCGGTGGCAAAAAACTTTTTATTCAAAGATGCAAACAGCAAATAACACATGAGGAATTTCAAATAAAGAAGCTATTTCCTTTGACTAGTATTGGTGAAATGTGTAAAGGTGCTAATCGCCTTTTCAAAATTGTTGACAACAAAACAATTAGTTTTAATTTGAATCGTAATTTACATTACGAGCTAAATCTTGTTGATGTTGGATCAAAAAGATCTAGAGAACTTGGTCAGCTGCTCAAACTACAAGCTAATAATCAAATAGCTATTACATATAAACTTGACTTTGACTATGTTTATTTAACTTTTGACTACAATATGCTGAAAAATTATACATATAGAGTGAAGAAGAATAGAGTTATAGCAATTGATATGAATCCTAACTCAATTGGATGGACAATTACAGACTGGTCAAACGACTCATATCACCTTGTTAAAGCTGGTACTATCAGCATAAAACCTCTTAATGACTTCAGAGAGTCAAAATCAGTTACATCGTCAAACGACTTTCATAAATATATAACAAACAAAAGAAATCATGAAGTTATTCACACTGCTAAAGACTTATTTGATCTATGCAAGCACTTCAAATGTGAAACCTTTGCTATCGAAAAAATCAATATAGTGTCTTCAGACAAAGAAAAAGGTCGAAAGTTTAATAAATTGTGTAATAACATATGGAATAGAAATCTACTTACGCAGCAGCTAACAAAACATATAAAGTCTAGCTCAACTACTTTTATAGAAGTTTTGCCACAATATACAAGCTTTATTGGCAATTTGGTTTATAGACAAGAACATTTACCAGATGAATGCCTGTCAAGCATTGAAATAGGTCGCAGAGGCCTTGAATTTACAAATCAATATATTTTTAAACGAAGATTGCAACAAAAGACTATAGTGTTTCCTGATCTTGAGTCAGTAAAAAGTCGAATCGTTTTATCGTTGGAAGAATTAAACATCGACGTTCCCGACTTCAACAACTGGATGATACTATATTCTGCAGTCAAAAAATCGAAACAGAAATATCGATTTTCTTCTTCAGAAGCGCAAGCATATAATTCTGAAGTTCTTTTTAGCAAGTTTTATAAACATAAATATATATTAGTTTACAACTATTTATGACAATTTATAAAATTTGTATTTTATATCTCATACTATAAGGTAAAGTAAATAAGATTTTTTAGTTTTTCGTGTAATCTAAATACATCGTTCCAATATCTGGCGAAGAACGGTTAAACATAGCGGTAAATTCTGCCAATCTTCTACCATCTGGTTCTACTTCTTCTGTTCCATTATCAGTTTCTTTTTCTACTTTATAAGAAATAAATTTGAAGATGAAACTATCTTCATCTGGGCCAAAATCAATAGAAAGCATAGTAGTATTAGGAGCAATATCTTGATCAGGATTATTAAATTCAGCCATTACTGCTCTCATTTTATCTAATAATTGCTGATCATACTTAATTGTAGATTCTAACTTTTCGTACTTACCTTGCTCATTTTTAGTACTACTATATCTAGTTCTCATTATATAGACTAATTTATCAAAACGATATCTAGAAGTATTAGGTAGGTACTTAGCAAAATTTCTAATATCTGGATGATTTCCCCAACCTCCTCCAAAGAATTTTTCAATTCCTTCAGGCTGCTTAGCTACTTCTGATTCGAATTTAGACTTCATTATTTTGTTCTTAATTAAGAAGTCAGCTAGATATTTTGCAGTATGTTCCGTAACATTGTTAAACTCGTAATACAATTTTAGAAGCTGTTTTATACAGATATCTAGTTGTTGAGGATCATAGACATCTTTAAACGACTCTTTTATAAGATGTTCGTAAGTCTTATTTCCAGATTCAATTGCGTGAATAACATATAAATATTGTCCAAGATCTACATTACTATCTACTTCAATTTCATCAACAATATTTTTTATACCTTCAGCTTCTAATCTTTTAATAAGTCTATGTCTTATGATTCCTAAAGCATAAGTATTATGCATTCTCTCAAGCATTAAAGAAACTGCATACTTAAAAAGCTCAACTCCATGCTTATTTCTGTGAACAGGAGAAACAAATTTGTCCATAAGATTAGTAAAATCATAATTTATAAACTGACCAATAGATAATGTTTCTGCTCTATAAGTAGCGGTACCATCTTTATATCTATTTGCGACAACAGTATCGTGGACAAAAACTTCAAAAGCTTTCCAATTAGTATTACATTTATTAAGCTTCTCAATAATTTCTCCAATAAAATTCTTACACTCTTGAATTTTCTTCTGATATTCTATAGAATCAACGTCTACACTATTATTAGCAATAAATTTGCTTTTCTCAAGATTAAACTTTTCTTCATCTACAATGTCGTATAATGGATAGCCATTATCTTTTTCTCCAATAGGAATAAGATAGAAATTAAAATAATATTCTTTATTACTATCTAATATATAGACATTTATAAAATTACGAGCATTTTTATCAAAGTGATATCTAACTCGCCAATTGTAAGCAGCAGGAGCAAGTAAAAATCCTAATCTTTCCATATAAAAATCAGCTTCTAATCTTTCGGTAGCTCTAGAAATAGCCATCTTATTAGTATAAGTTTTAAGTTGATTAGCTATCTTAGTTTGATTTTGTCTTAATTTCTTGACCTCAACGTCTCTAGTAGGATAACTTGGCATAATATTTCTCCTCTCTAACAAAAAATATACCTAAGCCCTCGCAGCTTAGGTATTTTACGCATCCTCTATTATAGTTAAATAGGTCTTACTCAGACTTAGTAAATGCTGATACACTTCCATCTTGAGTATAGATAGATAACATATTTTCTGTTATAGTGTAGGTATAGTACTCAACTGTATCAGCATCAAATTCAATAGTTAAAGTTCCTAATTCTGCTTCATAAGTAAAAAGAGTAACAATATCTCCATAATCTTCTGAAGATATAACATAAGATCCTGTACCGTCTTCATTAAAAATATACGAATAACTATCTATTGACCAAGTTCCTACAATTTCGTTTCTGATTTCTGATACGTCAGTAATAATTACTTCAGTATTAACACTAGACGCTAAAACAGAAGATTCTGCTGTAGTATTACTATTACACGCACATGCAAAAATCATACCTACGGCCATTAACCCAAATAATACTTTTTTCATTGTCATAATTTACTTTCCTTATTGTTTTTTT
>Ga0209607_1001815_pt1 | contig 17733 bp, 18 predicted proteins | sample AD_UKC117_MetaG_FD_184413 | JGI IMG/M metagenome (GOLD analysis project Ga0209607, IMG submission 184413) | Active sludge microbial communities of municipal wastewater-treating anaerobic digesters from Hong Kong - AD_UKC117_MetaG (SPAdes)... | ecosystem: Engineered > Bioreactor > Anaerobic >... | reverse complement strand
TCTCCCGTCCCCTGTCTCCTGTCTCCCGTCTCCCGTCTCCCGTCTCCCGTCTCCCGTCTCCTGTCTCCCGTCTCCCGTCTCTCGTCTCCTGTCTCCCGTCCCCTGTCTCCTGTCTCCCGTCTCCCGTCTCCCGTCTCCTGTCTCCCGTCTCCCGTCTCCCGTCCCCTGTCTCCTGTCTCCTGTCTCCTGTCTCCTGTCTCCCGTCTCCCGTCTCCTGTCTCCTTTCTCCTTGCTGTTCTGTCATGTCTTTATCAGTTTACATAAGTGTTTATGTTTCTGTTACAATACCGTTACAAAGCCGATGAAAAGACGTTACAACACTTCCTTATACTTTCTCCCAGAAAGGCCGGCAAAAGGCCGGTACCCTTTTCAAGGAGGAAAATAAAAATGAAGCGTTTCGGAGTGTTTTTTGCGGTTTCTGCTCTTCTTTTCGGCATGTTCGCAGGGTCGGCCATGGCTGGCCAGATCCAGGTAAACGGCTCCACCACGGTTCTTCCTATCGCCCAGGCGGCAGCTGAGGCCTACATGGAAGCCCACCCCGATGTCAACATCTCCATCTCGGGCGGCGGCAGCGGCAACGGCATCAAGGCGATCATCGACGGCACCACCGACATTGCAAACGCCTCCAGGTTCATCAAGCAGAGCGAAGTTGAAGCAGCCGTCAAGAACGGCTCCTATCCGGTTCCCTTCGCGGTAGCCGTCGACGCCATCATACCGGTGGTACATCCCTCCAACCCCGTTAAAGACCTTTCCATCGACCAGCTTCGCGACATCTACATGGGCAAGATCACCAACTGGAAAGAGGTCGGTGGACCCGACAAGAAAATAGCCGCTGTGACCCGCGACACCAGTTCCGGCACCTTTGAGGTCTGGGAAGAGAAGGTCATGAACAAGGAAAAGATCATGCCCGCCGCCCAGGTCGTGGCATCCAACGGAGCCATGGTGCAGTCCGTGGCCGGCAACCCGGCAGCTGTAGGCTACATCGGCATCGGCTACCTCGACAAGAGCACAAAGGCTCTCCTTGTAAACGGCATAGAGGGGACCTCAAAGAACGCGCTCAACGGTTCTTTCCCTGTTTCACGTTACCTTTACATGTTCACAAAGGGCTGGCCAACTGGCGAAGTCATGGATTTCATGAACTTCATCCTCAGTGATGCAGGCCAGAAGATAGTAGCAGAGTCCGGTTTCGTCTCCCTTCGCTAGACCCTGATACATAATTACTGTTTCCCGGCCCGAACCCATGCTGACATAATGGGTTCGGGCCCTTATTCACTTCACAAAAAGGAGGGTTGAACCGTGACGACATCTCTTAAAGAGGACAGGATACCCCGACTCGTTATTATGGCCGTCGCCTCTCTCGGCGTGGCGATAATGCTTTTTATTCTTTACTCCCTGGTCCGTGACAGCATTCCCATTCTTGCCCATGTCACCCTGTCCGACCTTCTTCTCGGGATTCACTGGTACCCCACCTACGACCCGCCGGAGTTCGGGATGCTTCCCCTGCTGGTGGGATCACTTTCTGTTACATTCGCCGCCTCTCTTCTGTCTCTGCCAGTCAGCCTTGCCCTGGCTGTCTTTCTTTCGGAAGTCTGCCCGGCGACCCTTAGGGAAATTCTCAAGCCGGTTATAGAAATCCTTGGGTTTTTCCCCTCGGTGGTCCTCGGTTTTATCGGTATGGTGGTCATCGCCCCATGGATGGTTACAAATTTCGACATCATTACGGGGCTTAACCTTCTAAACGCTTCTGTCCTTATGGGGATAATGATCATCCCCATAGTAACGTCCCTTGCAGAGGACAGTCTCAACTCCGTCCCCAGGGACATTCGGGACGCATCCTTCGCCCTCGGCGCCACAAGGATCGAGACAGTCCTTCGCAGCGTGATCCCCGCTGCCCTGCCCGGTCTTATGACTGCCGCACTTCTGGGAGTAATGAGAGCGATCGGAGAGACAATGGTTGTCCTTATGGCAGCAGGGGGGGCAGCAATTATTCCGCGTTCCCTGATGGACCCTGTTCGCCCGCTGACCTCGGCAATAGCCGCAGAGATGGGGGAGACCCCTTTCCGCTCAGACCACTACTACGCTCTCTTTTTTGCCGGGCTGCTGCTGCTTCTGCTGACCCTCGCCCTCAACATGACGGCCCTCTGGATCGAGAGCCGCGGAAAGAGGTGGCGCTCATGAGCACCGGACGCATGGCAAAGGACAGGGCCGCGACAATACTGCTCTGGTCGGTAATGATCCTTGTTTGCGCGATCCTTGCCCTTATCCTGGCCTTTCTGGTCTCGAAGGGGTGGAGCGCGATCAGTTGGGAATTTTTGACGAAAAAACCAAGAAGCATGATGACCGCCGGTGGTATCTCGACACCGATAGTCGGCACCCTTCAACTGGTGCTGGTCGCGATGGCGTTCTCCTTCCCCGTCGGTGTTTTCACGGCTGTTTATCTGGTGGAGTATGCTCGTGACGACTGGTTTACAAGGATGCTACGGCTGGCCGTTCGAAGCCTCGCGGGGGTCCCCTCGGTGGTATTCGGTCTTTTCGGCCTCGCCTTCTTTGTCATCCTGATGAACTTCGGTTCGTCCCTTCTCTCGGCAGGACTTACATTGGGGTGCCTTGCTCTTCCTGTAATAGTGGGCGCTTCAGAGTCGGCGTTGCTGGCCGTGCCCAGGGACTACCGGGACGCCTCCTATGCCCTTGGGGCCACTCAGTGGCAGACCATCCGCAAGGTGGTGCTTCCCACTGCCTTTCCCTCGATAATAACGGGAGCCATCCTGAGCGTTGGGAGGGTGGCAGGGGAGACGGCCCCGATCATATTCACCGGAGCCGCGTTCTATGCTCCCCGTTTCGCCAAAAGCCTCTTCGACCAGGTAATGGCTCTTCCGTATCACATACTCATTCTTGCGACAGCGGGAACCAACATCGAGAAGACCAGGCCGATCCAGTACGGGACGGTCCTGGTCCTGCTTTTTTTCGTGCTCGGAATGACAATGACGGGCGTGCTCTGGCGGGCAAGGCTGCGGATCCGCCAGCGAGCCCAGCGTTAGGGACGGAAGGTGGTTCTTCCAATGGGAAATGACAAATTCGTAATTCAGGGCCTGGATCTTTTTTATGGAACCAATCAGGCCCTCAAGGACATAAACCTGAAAATTCCGGAGAGGGCCGTTACGGCCCTGATCGGCCCCTCAGGGTGTGGAAAGAGCACCTTCCTGCGGTGTCTTAACCGGATGAATGACTTTATCACCACCTGCCGAATTACAGGGACAGTGGAACTGGACGGAGGAAACATCTACGACCCGGAGACCGACCTGATCCTGCTGAGGCGTCGTATCGGAATGGTCTTCCAGAGACCCAACCCCTTTCCCATGTCCATATTCGACAACGTGGCCTACGGCCCCAGGCTTCACGGCGACAGGAACAAGGGCTCCCTTCGGGATATCGTCGAAGAGAGTCTCCAGGTATCGGCCCTCTGGAACGAGGTGAGGGACAAACTGCACACCCCCGCCCTTGCCCTCTCGGGGGGGCAGCAGCAGAGACTATGCATCGCCCGCGCGGTGGCAGTCCAGCCGGAGGTCCTTCTTATGGACGAGCCGACCTCGGCCCTCGACCCCATGGCTACAGCCCGCATAGAGGAGCTGGTCCGTGAATTGCGAACCAGGTACACCGTCGTTATAGTGACCCACAACATGCAGCAGGCCGCCAGAATATCTGACACCACCGACTTCTTCCTGATGGGAGAGATGATCGAATCGGGGCCGACGCAGATGATGTTCACTTCCCCCAAAGACAAAAGAACAGAGGATTATATTACCGGCCGGTTCGGATAGGCTGGCAGAGGAGTGATCGGGCAATGACAAGTCTTACAGGACGCAAAGAGTTCGACGAGAGTCTTCTTACTATCGAGCAAAACCTGCTTAAACTCGGATCTCTGGCCGAAGATGCCATAAGCAATTCAATATGGGCCCTTCAGAAACAGGACGAAGCTCTTGCCATGAAGGTAATACAGGGAGACGATGTTCTGGACGCGATCACCCAGGAGATAAACGAACAGGCCCTCATGATGATCGCACGATACCAGCCTGTGGCGCTGGATCTTCGGACCATATCTTCCATCCTCCACATGGCGACTGACCTGGAGAGGATTGGGGACCTGGGCAGCGGGGTAGCAAAGGTGGCAAGAAAGATCTTCCACGAACCTCTGATAAAACCTCTTATCGATATTCCCAGGATGGGCGAGAGGATCAGGGAGATGACCGATGAGGCGCTGAAGGCCTTCATGAACAGGGACTCAGCCCTTGCGCGCGAGGTATGTGCAATGGACGACGAGGTGGACGACCTGGACAGGCAGATCTTCCGGGAGCTGCTGATGCTGATGATGCAGAACCCGCGAAATATCGAACAGGCAACACACCTGATCCTGATCTCCAGGAACCTTGAGCGGGCCGGGGACCACGTAACTAACCTTTGCGAACACATCGTCTACATGACAACCGGTTCTTTCGTCAAAGCGGGAGACTTCCGAAGGCCCCATGAAGGGAAGACTGATTAGAAAATGCCCGAGAGGATCCTTGTCGTCGAGGATGAAAAAACCATAGCGGAGCTGGTGGCTGAGGCCCTCAAGAGGCGGGGTTACCGCGTCGAGTTGGCCCACGACGGTGACAGTGGTCTGCTTGCGGCGGAGACATCCCTGCCCGATCTGGTGATTCTTGACGTAATGCTCCCTGGAATGGACGGATGGGAGGTCTGCAGGAGGATCAGGGAAAACCCCTCCACCAGAAACACGCCTGTCCTCATGCTGACGGCAAGGAGGGAAGAGAGGGATCTTCTGGCAGGTTTCGATGTGGGAGCCGACGACTACATGAAGAAACCCTTCTCGGTAAACGAACTCGCCGCAAGGGTCAGATCTCTTCTTCGGCGGGCAAAAGGGGGCGCCGAAGAGGGCTCCATTACAAGCGCAGGTCCCCTGATAGTAGATAATGACAGGGAAGAAGCCTTTCTCGACGGGGCACCCCTGGACCTTACCGCTACGGAGTTCCGTATCCTTGAGATGCTCGCGGCCAACGTCGGACGTGTCGTCTCCAGGGATGCTCTCCTTGCCCGGGTCTGGGGATACGCCGCGGCAGATACGAGAACCGTGGACATGCATGTTTTCAGACTGAGAAGAAAAATAGAAAAGGATCCCGAAAACCCGAGACTTATCCACACGGTCCGGGGACGGGGGTTCAGGCTTCAGGAAGAGGGTGTCGCCGATGAGAACTCTTAAAGGCCGTATGACCGACCTCATAGCTACCGTGCTGGTCCTTGCCCTGGTCTCCGGCTGGTTTCTTGTCGGGAACAGCGTGGAAGAGAGAATGATCTCCCAGACGGAAAATGATCTTCTTTCCAGAGTGACCATCCTGGCTGGAGTGCTCCAGGACTCTGGGGTCAAGGGGGTTGAATCCAACGTTACGAGGTGGGCCGGCGATGCCCGGACACGGGTAACACTGATCACCATGGACGGTAAGGTGATCTTCGACAGCGAGGCAGACCCCGCAACTATGGACAGTCATGCCGGGAGACCCGAAGTAAGAGAGGCTCTTCTCTCGGGCACCGGTATTAACACCAGGTACAGCAGATCCATCGAGAGCGACCAGATATACGTCGCTCGCCTTGCTGCCAGGCCAGACGGCGAGGCCCTTGTTGTAAGGATCTCACTCTCCCTCTCCGAGGTCGAGAGTGCCGTTGCCTCCGCAAGAAAAAGGATCCTCGTCTCTCTGGCATTTGCCGGCATAGCGTCACTCATTGCGGGGCTCTTTTTCATTCGACAGGTTACCCGCCCCCTTGAAGAACTGACTATTTCCGCACTCGAGACAAAAAACGGCGCCAAACTGCGTTTCCCCAGCTCTGGCAGCCTTGAAATACAGCGCCTTGCCACAGCACTGGGGGGAATGTCCGAGAGGCTCGACGAGGTCCTTGAGGATCTTCGCCGGGAAAAAGCATATCTGAGATCTCTACTTGAAGCTCTCCCCACGGGTGTGCTTGTCGTCGACATGCAGAAGAAAATACGCTACGCGAACGCCGCCCTTGGCAAACTGCTCAGGGATATCCCTGACAGGATGGACGGGTGCTTCTATACAGGGGCTATCAGGAAACCTGAACTGATCGACCTGATCGACAGCGCCTTCGGCGGAGAGGATCGTCGCGAATCTTTCGTTGTCCGGGATCGAACCGAGACATTCCTGGAGGCCCAGAGCGTCAACATAGGTCAGGGTGTTCTGGTGGTACTCAATGACTTTACCGAGAGACACAGGTTGGAAGAAACAAGGAGAACTTTCGTCGCCGACGCGGGGCACGAACTCCAAACCCCTCTCACCTCCATAAGGGCGGCAGCCGAACTGCTTCTCGACGAAGGCGGACCGAACCCTGAAGCAACCAGGGAACTGGCTGAAAAAATAGTGCTTCAGCAAGAGAGGATGACAACCCTGGTGGACGATCTTCTTCTGCTTTCCCGGCTCGAATCGGTGGTTACACCCGAAAAGGGAGAGCTCGTCGAACTTGACAGGGTCATGGAAGAGGCTGTCTCCTACCACAGAGAGCTCCCCCAGGCTTCTTCAATACGCTGGGAAACAACCATAAATGGGCCCGCACCTTTTACGGGGAGGCCCGACGAACTCGACCGGGCCTTCGGGAACCTGCTGGACAACGCGGTTAAATATACAAGGAAGAGATTCGGGGATTCCCCAGGAGGGGTCATCAAGGTCTCTCTCGAGCATCACGGGGACCTATGGAAAATAATGATAGAAGACAACGGCACCGGGATAGATGAAAGTGTCAGGGAAGCCGTTTTCGAAAGGTTCCAGAGAGGCGAAAAGAGCCGCTCCAGAAGTGCCGGATACTCCGGGGGATACGGCCTGGGACTTGCCATCGTCAAAAGGATCGTCGAATCACATGGGGGAAAGATCGAGGCCCTCAAAAGTGATGAGGGAGCACTCCTGGCCGTTACATTGCCGTGCAATGTTTAAAAAAACGTAAGATTTTACACCAGGGTTGCTTTTTTTGCAAGTCCCGGTATAATACCCTGGTTGGTATATCGCTAACAAATGTATAAATTATGCAAAAACCCGAAGGGGGTCATCTTTTGATCCGAAAAATCCTGAGGGATTCCGTTTTGTCGTTGTTGATCGGTTGTACCGTCTCTTTCCTGGTCTACACGACTGCAGGCGATTTGCTGGCGGAGTCCCCGGCGGATGCCGTCTCCAGATGGAGTCGGGCCCGTGTCGTCTCGAAGCGCGTTCTGGCTCTTGACGCCACCGTCGCCGCTGCTCTTGGTGAAATGGACCTTGAACCGAAAGACATCGTTGAATGGCACATGGACGATCCGGAATCGAATCTCAGAAAGTTGTGGCAGATGAAGCCTGCCGACCAGAAGAACGCTTCCGTGATCGCGCTCTACATTATCCACCAGAATCGCAACATCGATGCGGAGACGGTCTGGAGACAGGCTGTTTCTTTCGTACACTACAGCAAAAAGTACGATGTTCCTCTCACTCTTGCCGTTGCGGTCGCCAACACGGAGAGCCATTTCAATCCTGATGCGAGAAGTTCATACGGCGCTGCCGGTGTCATGCAGGTGGTATGGAGAATTCACTCCGATCTCCTTAAGGTCCACGGAGGGATCCGCAGCGAACGGGATCTTCACGATCCGGAAAAAGGCATCGCTGCAGGCACACTGCTTCTTTCCAGGTACCTCCAGGCATATGGAAGCACCCAAGGAGCCCTTGGAAGGTATTACGGCGGTCCTGTGGAAAATTATTGGCCAAAGGTTTCCAGAAATATCAATCGTGTAGTAAGTTACGGGCTAGAACCCGGTATTTAGAAAACTTTGTCCACAGGCTTATCCACATTTTGTGGATAAGCCTTTTTTTGCGAAATCCTAGATCCAGCCCTTCCTTCTGAAAAAACGCAGCATTCCAACCGCCGTTACTCCCATAACACCAAGAAGGACAGGGTAGGCCCATTTCCACCCCAGCTCCGGCATGTAGTGAAAATTCATACCGTAAACCCCCGCGATGAAGGTCAGTGGAATGAAAATGGTGGCGATTATCGTAAGGACCTTCATGATCTCGTTCATCCTGTTGCTGACACTTGATAAATAAATGTCGAGCATCCCCGCCAGAATATCCCGGATAGTCTCTACCCCGTCAATTACCTGGATCACATGATCGTAGAGATCCCTCATGTAGATCGCCGTGCCGCTTCCTGAGAATCTGTCGCTTCTTTCAAGGGCTGACACGGCTTCCCTCAGGGGCCAGGCGGCCTTCCTCAGGAAAATCATCTCCCTCTTGAGTTCGTGGATATGGCCCGCGGTACCCGAATCCGGCCGTTCCAGGAGTTCTGTCTCTACCAGTTCAACATTGTCTCCTATTTTCTCGATCAGAAAGAAGTAGCCGTCAACAATGGCATCAAGAAGCGAGTAAGCCAGGTAGTCGGCTCCCTGTTTACGAAGGCGCCCCTTTCCCAGGCGCAGCCGCTGCCTTACGGGTCCGAACTCGTCGCCCGGTAGTTCCTGGAACGAAATAAGGACGGTGCCGAAAAGCACGAGGCTTACCTGTTCGACCTCTATCTCCATGGCCGTTTCGTTCCATGAGACCATCTTGACGACCACGTACTGGTAATCACCGTAATCCTCCGCCTTGGCCCTCTGCCCCGTGTTGCAGATGTCCTCGAGAACCAGCGGGTGGATCCCGTACTTCTCCCCGATCGTCGCGAGAGCCTCGGTGTCATGAATCCCGATGACGTTCAACCAGGCAACTTCGCCTGGGGGAGGTGGCGAGGGAAGTTCGTTCAGGAGGCAGGATTGCTTCTCCTCCAGGGAACTGGCCGAATAATGGAACAATGATATTGCCACATCTTCGGTCTTCCTGTCCCCGACATGAACCAGTTCACCAGGGGGAAGTCCCGGTTTCTGGTGTCTGAGGATCCTTTTTCTCCGGTTTTTCGGCATGCTTTACCTCCCGGCCCAGTTCTGGGCCTACTTGCTGAATCGGGCTACTACAACGGAGTGGTCCGACGGTTTCTCCCAGGAGCGTGGTTCACGATCGCAGAAACAGTCCAGAGAGTTTCCCTCCTGAACCCGGGTGCCGAGAATATGGTCTATCCTCCAGCCTATGTTTCTCTCAAGAGCTCCCTTGACCCTGTAATCCCAGAAGGTAAATTCACCCTCGCCAGGGCGATGTTTTCTGAATATATCCACAAGCCCCACGGAACAAAGTTCATGAAAGGCCTCCCTGACCCCCGAGTGGAAACAGACATGATCCCGCTTGTTCCCCGGGTTAGTCACGTCAATATCGGAAGGGGCAACATTGAGGTCCCCGAGAAGAAGAAGGGGTTTGTCAGGTGCGCCAAGGCCGGAAAGCAATTCCTGGAGTCTCTTGAAAAATGCAAGTTTCATGGGGTAATCAGGGTGATCTATGGATTTCCCCTGAGGAACGTAGGCATTCACCACCGACAGTTCCCCGAACCGACACCAGGCAATGCGGGTCTCGCCGGAGGGGTCTTCCCCGTCGCCAAGTCCGAAACCGTATTCATCGGGGGGTACAAGGGAAGCGATGGCCACACCGTTATAGGATTTTTCTCCCCTGTACTGCACGGTATATCCCTTTTCCTCGAAAAACCCCGCAGGGAAAGAACCATCCTCGACCTTGGTCTCCTGTAGGCACAGGCAGTCCACCCTGTTATCATCAAGCCAGCGATCAAGTATCGGGAGACGGCTTCTTACGGAATTGACATTGAATGTTGCTATACTGAAAATACCCATAGGGCTCACCTCCATCTAAAATGCCTTTTACTATTCTACCGCTCCTGAAGCCCTGAATGTCATTCGAAAGGAGAGATCCCGTGGATCCGGACAGAAAACACCGTCACTGGTTTATGGTCCTTTTCGCCATTCTCGCGGCTGGTACAACAGGAATCCGGTTTTTTACCGGATCATCGTGGATCGATTCGCTCTTTTACACGGTAATAACCCTTTCGACCGTGGGATACGGGGCTCCCCCGGGATTGCCTCCCGGAGGGAAGGTTTTCGTTATCCTTCTCATTCTTATCGGCATAGGGACGGCAGGTCTCGCAATAGGAGAGATAACGCGTTACTTCGTGGTGGAGAGAATGCTCTCTGTCATGGGCAAAAGGAGGGACAAACGGGTGAAAGATCTTCGAAACCACTGGATTCTGGCCGGACTTGGAAGAGTGGGCATGGAGGTCGCCCGCCATCTCGAAAACGACAACATTCCCTTTCTGGCACTTGAAATTGCCGACAGGAAGGTGGCCTCGGCGCGCGAAAAGGATGGATCGTCCAGCAGGGCGACGTCCGCCAGGAGGCCGTGCTGGAGGAAGCGGGAATAACCAAAGCCCGCGGGCTGATACTTACGCTCTCCGATGACTCCGACAATGTTTACGCCACGCTGACGGCGAAAGCACTGAACCCCGACATGAGAGTCATCGCCCGCGCAAACGATCCCCAGTCCACCAAACTGCTCCTGAGGGCCGGCGCGGAGAGAGCCATGAACCTCGCCGACGCCGAAGCGGCAGCCATAGCAAGGGCCTCTATAAACCCGGCGGTAGCCGATTTTCTGGAAATGGTAAACATTTCACGCGACCTGGGCCTGGATTTCAGCGCCGCCACGTTGCACCCCGAAAGCCCCGTCGCCGGCAAGACCCTGGCGGAAGCCCCCTTGCGGTTCGAATACAACGCGATGGTAATAGCCATCAAAAAGGAAAAAGGTTCGATAATCTATAACCCCCCGGGAAACGAGATCCTTGAAGGAGGGGACGAACTGATTCTGTTTGCCGAAATGGACAAAATGGAGGAACTCAGATCTCTTCTCTGTCGCCCCGGAGGGACGGGACCGGAGTAAAGTCTTTCCGAAAGGCGACTCGCCTGAAAGCGTTCGTTTCTCCGCCTGCTTCGGGGCGACCGCACAGTGCCGGGGTGAACCCTCCGGCAGGTGTGCTTTTCCTGCCCCTACGCGACGGCTGCGAAACTCACCGGCTCCTGAGCCTTCGGTAAAGCCTTCACTCCGGTCCCGGTCCCGACCTTGCCGTTTCCGTTCACCGTTCACCGTTCACGCAGTTGGCTTTAAGGCCCTTGCCCTTCCTGTCTCCTGGTTTTTTAAAAATCTAAAACTCAAGTATTGTTCCTATCCCGATGCGGCAGGCCTTGTCGTAGATTACCCTTGCCGTTACGAGGTCGTGGCTTGCGAGGCCTATCAGCACTGCTGCTCTCCGGCCCCCGTTTTGGGGTGCTTCCATTTTTCCCGCGCAAATTTCACCCATATCGGCCAGTACTTCGGACGGGTACTCACTGAAATACGCGCCGCCCTCCTTCATCCAGAGGTACTGGGCGCGGTCATCGGTAGTGAAGAAAGAGGCCTCTGTCATGACACTGGCCTCGAAAGCGGAATCATAATCCACAGAAATGGCCAGAACATCCTTTTTCAACCACTCCGCAGGAATAAAACGCTCTGGTTCACGTCTTATCGGGGTACAGGTAACGACTATATCCGATCCCCTGGTCGCGCTTTCAGGGTCAGAGAAGATCTCTATTTCCAGTTCCGGCGCTTTCCTCTGCATTTCCTCAAGAAACTTCCGGGAGTGATCGGGAATAATGTCGAAAACCCTGATGTTACGAAGCCCCTTCATGGTCTCCCGAAGAGCTATGAGCTGTGTTCTGGCCTGGACACCCAGACCTATGATAGAGAGGGTGGAAGCGCCCTTCGGTGCCAGTTTGTTTGCCGTTATTGCGGTTGCCGCACCGGTCCTGTAGGCAGTGATCCAGCCCGCATCCATCACCGCCAGAGGAACACCCGTCTCCGCGTCGTTGAGGATTATCAGTCCCATTATCAGAGGCAGTCCCTTTTCCGGGTTCGACGGATATCTGGAGACCCATTTGATGCCAGCCGTATCGGCGATGCCCGAAATGAAAGAAGGCATGGCATGAATGTAGCAATCTTCCCGTGGGTGGACTTCAGGTTTTCTCGGAAGCTGGACCATGCCTTCACCTTTAAGCGTGAAGCCTTCTTCGACAGCCTCGATGACCTCTTTTACTGGTATCCTCATTGATTCGATCTGGCTTCGGTTCAAATAAAGAATGTCCAATTGTTTTGCCTCCCGGATAAAGTATGGAAATTAGAATTGTTCGACCTTATTATACGCCTGAGGGGCCTTGAAAAAAACCCCTGAACTGTATGAAATGAATTTACCAAGAGGTTATACTTGCCTGAAAGAAGACAGACCATATCTTTGGAAAGAGGTATCCGGGTTGAGAGAAGTCCATGTATCTTCCATTGAGGAAGCGGTAAAAAACCTGTTCATCAAGGCCAATACATCAATAGGACAGGATGTCTATAACGCCCTGGTCCACGCTCTTGGAAAACAGGAGGATTCGCCGACAGGCAGGGATGTTCTCGAGCAGATAATAAAAAATCACGATATTTCCCGTGAGGAAGGTCTTCCCATTTGCCAGGATACGGGCATGGCAGTGGTCTTTGCCGATATTGGACAAGATGTCCGGTTTGTGGGAGGAGATTTCACTGTTGCTGTCAACCATGGAGTGGAGCAGGCCTATTCAGAAGGATTTTTCCGGAAATCCCTGGTCAGGGATCCCCTTTTCGATCGAACCAATACAGGGACCAATACCCCGGTGGTTATTCACGTATCCATTGTTCCCGGGGACAGGGTGGGACTTCTGGTTACACCCAAGGGCTTTGGAAGCGAAAACATGAGCGCCATGAAGGTAATTACGCCTGCGGAAGGGGCGGATAAAGTGGTCGAATTTGTCAGGGATACCGTGGTCGCGGCCGGCCCCAATCCCTGTCCACCCACCATCGTGGGTGTTGGCGTCGGCGGCACAATAGAAAAGGCAGCTCTCATGGCGAAGAGATCCACCCTTCGACCGGTTGGAAAAAGGAACGGGGATCCTCGGTATGCTGCCCTGGAAGAGACCATACTGGACGCCGTTAACAGTACAGGTATCGGACCTGGAGGTTTCGGAGGTCGGGTCACATGCCTGGATGTCCATGTTGATTTTACCGCCGGACATATCGCCGGAACTCCCGTGGTCGTTAATATCTGTTGCCATGCGGCCAGACACGCGGAAGTGACCATATAGAATGGGGACCAAGTGATGATGGTTCAGGAAAGAAAAATAATCTCCGTACCTCTTTCAAGGGAGACAGCCCTGTCGCTTTATGCAGGTGACAGAGTCCTGATCGATGGCAACCTTTATACGGGACGGGATGCTGCCCACAGGAAAATGTTCGACTCTCTGGGTAAGGGGGATCCTCTCCCTTTCGACATTGAAGGCCAGATAATTTATTATGTCGGGCCTTCACCCGCCCCGCCAGGGAAGATCATAGGTTCCGCAGGACCCACGACCAGTGGAAGGATGGATCCCTTTACCCCGGCCCTTCTGGACCTGGGTTTGAGAGGGATGATAGGCAAGGGGTACAGGTCCGAAAAAGTTATCCGGTCCATGGTCAGAAACGGGGCAGTATATTTCGGGGCTGTAGGGGGGGCTGCCGCCCTTATTGCAAGGAGCATAATCCAGGCCGAGGTGGTCGCGTGGCCCGAACTGGGGCCGGAGGCCGTGTTCCGCCTGAAAGTAAGGTCCTTCCCGGCCATAGTGGTGATAGATGCTTTCGGAAATGATGTCTATCGTACGGGGCCTCCCGTTTACAGGGCGGGAAGGGATGGAGGAGAAAGTTGATAAAAGAAACCAGCGGTCAAACCGGGTTTCCGCGTTTTTTCTGGGCGGGAGACTCCTGCGTGGTGGCCGAATTCGGGGACTGTATCGATATGGATCTCAACGCCAGAGTGAGACTTGGAGCGAGGAGACTGGAAGAAATGGCCCCATCCTGGCTCGTTGAGACGGTTCCGACCTACAGGTCTCTGGCCGTCTACATTGACCCCTGGTCGACCTCCAGGGAAGAGGCTATGAAAATGGTCCAGGAACTCTGCGAGGTGACGGGGAGTTTTCTCTTGCCCGAGCCGGAGAGGTTGGATATCCCCGTTTGCTACGGGGGGGAGTTCGGACCCGATATGGAGAGGGTGTGCTCTCATGCGGGGCTGGTTCTCGAGGAAGTGGTGGAGCTACATTCAGCACCTGAATATCACGTCTACATGATCGGTTTCTCGCCCGGGTTTCCCTATCTGGGAGGAATGGATCCAAGGATCGAAACACCCAGGCTCGGAAATCCTAGGACTGCGATACCGGCCGGAAGCGTCGGTATTGCCGGAATGCAGACAGGTGTATACCCTACGGAAACACCGGGAGGTTGGAACCTTATCGGCAGGACCCCGTTAAGATTGTTCGATCCGGGAAAAAATGACCCCTTTCTATTGAGTGCCGGAATGAAGATAAGGTTTGTGCCCGTAGACCGGTCCGTTTTTCAGGAATTTTCTGAAGACCTTATGGAGCCGGAACGATGATAACCATAGAATCGCCGGGGCTTTTGACGACTGTGCAGGACAGGGGGAGATGGGGCTACCAGGCTTTCGGGATGCCGGTATCCGGAGTGATGGATATCTATTCCCTCATGGCGGGTAACGCAGTGGTTTGTAACGAACCCGGTGCTGCCGCCCTGGAGATAACTCTCCTGGGACCCAGTGTACGTTTCGGTTCTTCCCGAATGTTCTGTGTGACCGGGGGGGATCTTGCTCCAAGGCTGAACGGCAGGGATATCCCCTCCTGGGAGGGCGTCGTGGCAAGAGAAGGGGACTTGCTGTCCTTCCATGGTGCTATCCAGGGAGCAAGGGCCTGGTTGTGCATCAGCGGAGGCATTGATACGCCGCCGGTAATGGGAAGCAGGTCCACCTGTCTTCGAGCCGGGATAGGAGGTCACCAGGGAAGAAAACTGGTCGCCGGGGATGTTATTCCCCTTGGCAGACCCGACAGGCTCTGGTACAGGGGAGAGGGATTCTCCATACCAGTCCATTTCAGGAACAAGGCGGAAGATTGTCCGGCAATAAGGGTTATCCAGGGCCCCCAGGAGGAAATGATCTCCGCGGCAGGGTTGGAAGCATTTTACGGGTCTGTTTTTCGTGTTTCGCCGGAGTCAGACAGAATGGGGTATCGCCTTGAAGGGAAAAGGGTGGAGCATGCCGGAGGTGCTGATATCATTTCCGATGCCATACCTCTGGGGGCTGTGCAGGTGCCGGGTCACGGGTCGCCAATTATAATGCTGGCGGACAGACAGACTACCGGTGGCTATCCCAAGATAGCTGTAACAATAGGGGCGGACATTCCCATTCTTGCCCAGATTTCGCCCGGGGATCCCCTTTCTTTCAGGAAAGCGGATATGGCTGAGGCAGAAACAGCATTGCGATCAATGTCGGAACACCTCTATCATGTGCGGGATATGGCTGCGGACTGGAGATCGCGCTACGGTAAAAGGATGGTTCCAAAGAGAGAAGGAAATATGATCCTGCGGATAGAGGGTAAGGGCTATGATGTTTCATGGGAAATCCTGGAATGAAGTTTTTATAAATGAATAAATTCGGAGGAGTCGCTCATGAAGTCAAGAGTTGATCTCAACTGTGACCTCGGAGAAGGTTTTGGCCCATGGCGCATGGGCAGCGACGAAGGGATCATGGATCACGTGACTTCCGTGAACGTGGCATGCGGTTTCCACGCGGGAGACCCTGTCGTGATGAAGGATACTGTTGAAAGGGCTGTGGCGAGGGGAATAGCGATCGGCGCGCATCCAGGCTACCCTGACATCCAGGGATTCGGGAGAAGAGAGATGAGCTGCACCCCCGACGAAATATATGCCTTATGTCTCTACCAGATCGGGGCTTTGATGGCTTTTGCGAGATCTTGCGGAGTCCGCCTGGCGCATGTGAAACCCCACGGAGCTCTCTATAATCGTGGAGCGAGGGACAAAGAGGCCGCATTTGCTATTGCCCGGGCGTCCAGGGATGCCGACAGGAATATGGTGCTTGTAGGACTTCCGGGTTCGGCTTTTGAAAAAGCCGCGATAGAAGCGGGCATACCTTTTGCCTCGGAGGCTTTTGCCGACAGAGCTTACATGGAAGATGGATCTTTGGTGCCAAGGTCATGGCCTGGTTCGGTGATCCACGATCCGGAAGAGGCTGCGAGAAGAGTTCTCGAAATGGTCAAGGAAGGAAGGATTATTTCGGTTGAAGGAAGCATGCTTCACATAAGACCTGATACTGTCTGCGTTCACGGGGATACACCGGAGGCCTTGCGCATGGCACGGGCGATAAGGGAAAAGCTGGAAGCAGAAGAGATTGTCATCGCACCAGTTGGTTCTGGCTCGTGAAATCAGAAGGGATCAGTTGTTTTAATTCGCTGAAATGTATGTAATTGTCTCGCAATTCAATGAAATGGTTGCATCAAAGACCCTGTTGGGGAATAATAGTCGCGTTTGTCGTTTTATTCATGTTTTGGTTGTTATTTGAAGCACAGTTCAGTATATTCTGCACTTTATGAATGTTGTTTTTAACAGCAAAGGTCGATCCGGAAATGAAAGGGGCGTTTTTTGTGAGCAAAAAGGAAGTTTGCAAGGATGTGCTTGAGGGCAAAAAAGATTACGACGGAAAAGTTGCGAAAAACCTGTCCAGACAGCCCGAAATGAAAGAATCTTTCAAAACGATCGGTGGCATCCCTCTCGAGAGGCTCTATACCGAGATCGACCTGCAGGACACCGATTACTGCAGGGATATCGGGTTCCCCGGGTCCTACCCCTATACGAGAGGCGTCCAGCCAACGATGTATAGGGGGCGTTTCTGGACAATGCGCCAGTACGCAGGATTTGCTACCGCAGCGGAATCCAATGCCAGATATAGATACCTGCTGGATCATGGGCAGACCGGTCTTTCGGTAGCCTTCGATCTTCCCACCCAGATAGGCTACGATTCGGATCACCCCATGGCCAGGGGGGAGGTCGGCAAGGTGGGTGTCGCCATTGACAGCCTTGCTGATATGGAGGTGCTTTTCGACAAGATACCCCTTGGCAAGGTTTCCACATCAATGACCATAAACGCCCCGGCTTCGGTGCTGCTAGCCATGTACATAGCGGTGGGAGAAAAGCAGGGAGTTAAGGCTTCAGATCTTTCAGGCACTATCCAGAACGACATCCTCAAAGAATACATTGCCAGAGGAACATACATCTTCCCACCAAAACCTTCCATGCGGCTCATTACTGATATCTTCGGATTCTGCAGTGACAATGTTCCAAAATGGAACACCATATCGATCTCCGGTTACCATATCCGCGAGGCTGGTTCAACGGCGGCCCAGGAGGTTGCCTTTACCATCGCCGACGGTCTCGCTTATGTAAAAGCCGCGATGGATGCCGGTCTTGATCCCAATGTCTTCGGCCAGAGACTTTCCTTCTTCTTCAATGCCCACAATGATTTCCTTGAAGAGGTTGCCAAGTTTCGTGCCGCAAGGCGTCTTTGGGCCCGGCTCATGAAGGAGCGCATGGGGGTTACGGAACCCAAGGCCATGATGCTGCGTTTCCATACCCAGACTGCGGGAAGCACTCTTACTGCCCAGCAGCCGGAGAACAACATAGTCAGAGTGGCTATCCAGGCCCTTGCCTCTGTGATGGGGGGGACCCAGTCGCTCCACACCAACAGCTTTGACGAAGCCCTCGCGCTTCCTACTGAGAAAAGCGTAGGGATAGCCCTGAAGACCCAGCAGATAATTGCCTACGAATCCGGTGTTACCAACACCGTAGACCC
>Ga0209607_1001814_pt1 | contig 17734 bp, 19 predicted proteins | sample AD_UKC117_MetaG_FD_184413 | JGI IMG/M metagenome (GOLD analysis project Ga0209607, IMG submission 184413) | Active sludge microbial communities of municipal wastewater-treating anaerobic digesters from Hong Kong - AD_UKC117_MetaG (SPAdes)... | ecosystem: Engineered > Bioreactor > Anaerobic >... | reverse complement strand
GTGGTGAATATTATCTCTCTTCTGAAATGACAAAAGAAGTATTAAGAATTGCAAACGAAGCAGTTAAAAAAGATGCAGAAATAGAAATCATAAAATATGCAGCCTGATGTACTTCTGCAATTCTTATATAAATCTGCGGATTATGTTGGTGCAACCTGCCGAAAGGTAACCTGCAGTAAAGGTTAAACGCAAGTATCAGTTGTTCCCGTGTCCGGTTATATCCTGCCATGATAGATGATGAAAGGCTGCGGTGAGCGGTTTGTCAAATTGAATTTTGCTCGTCTCCACCCCTTGCAACAGAAAGTAAAGAAATAATAAAAATATATTCATCGGGGAAAATCCCGGAAAAACATCCTCCTCCAATTTGTAACAAGGGGTTGCAACTCATTGTTAAATCCTCTCAACGCAAACGTATACCTCTTAGTATCAATAAAGATACTTGACTATAACAATAAAGGAGATTAAACTAATGAATAGTTTCGCGGAGGCAGGTATGAACGTAATAAAAATTAATAAACGCATAGAGTCCAATGACATACATATCGAAGGTCTGGAGAAATATATAGGGAAGGATGCGGAGATTATTGTATTGATAGAAGAACCTGTAAATGATGACCGCGCATTAAATAAAAAAAAGGCTGATGAATTCATATCTTCATATTCCGGTAAAATAAAAAAATGGGATAGGGAAGAGCTTCATGAAAGATAGGATATTTTTAGATACGAATGTTCTTGTATATGCTCTTGATAATGAAGACGTTGCTAAACAGGAAAAAGCAAAATCCATTCTGAATGAATTTTACAATAATGACAATTATTTCCTGAGTACACAGGTTGTGCAGGAGTTCTGCAACGTTGTTTTAAAAAAGATAGAACCTGATGTCCCGGAAGGAGAACTTGCTGAGTTTATCTCTTCGTTCCCGTTGGAACAGGTTCGGATGGTGGATATTAATGCAATAACAAAAGCGCTATCTTTAAAAGCAAGATACAGATATTCATTTTGGGATAGCCTTATTATTGCTGCAGCAATTCATGCAGACTGCGGAATTCTTTATACTGAAGATTTAAAACACCAGCAGATGGTTGATAGCTTAAAAATAATAAATCCTTTTATGTAGCAGTTCGCGAAGGCGACAGAACAGGATGTTCTTAGGCAGGCATTATTATGACATCCTGTCATTAGCCTGCAGTCAGTCTTCCTGACTGCTCTGTGGACGCTGACAGGCCGACGCATGATTGCCACGTCGTGTGGCGCGTCGGCATCAGAGCCTCCTGCTCAAGCGATGTCAAAAAAGCGTTCCACTTTCGCGAAGGGGTGGGCGGCTCCACCCCTTGCAACAGAAAGTAAAGGAATTATAAAAATACCTTCACCGGGAAAAATCCCGGAATATACCTGACTCCAACAAACAAGTTTTAAATCTTTTATCCGGAAAACGTATATCTATCATGTATCCATAAAGATACTTGACTCATTAAATGTCTCTGTATATTATTAAAAATTATTAACATGTAAAAATATGGAAGGTTAAATATATGATACTACACGGCATTTATGATAATGGAAATATAAAGATAAAAGGAAAAAATCTGCCGCAAATTAAAGCAGAAGTTGAAATAATAATAAAAGACAAGCCCTGGCAGAAGAAAACTAAAAAAGTAAGGGTTACCGGTGAACCAGTGTCTGAAACAATTGTCAAGGCAAGGTATGAAGAATGATTATATTTGCAGATACCTCGGCGCTTGTTAAACGTTACATAGAGGAAATCGGTTCTGATAAAGTTGATGAAATTTTTTCGCATGCGGATGGACTAATCGTTTCAGCAATTACAAAAGCAGAGCTTAATTCAGCTTTCGCAAGAAGATTAAAAGATAAATCTATTGATAAAAAATCTTATGAAATGGCATTAAATGAGTTTAATAATGATTTTGAATATATTGATGTGATACTTTATAACAGTAAAACTGAAACTGAAACAATAAATAGTATCAAAAAATATGCGATGAAAACTCTTGATGCTATTCAGCTCGCCTCTGCCAGGTTGAGTCTTGCGGATGTATTTATAACTTCAGATAAAAAGCTGTATGATATAGCTATGCAGGAATTATCCGGAGAATGTATTTATATTTAGTGTTTACAGAATGAGACTTCAGGCATCAGGAGAAAAAGATGAACTGTGTAATTTGTAAGCATTCAGAAACATCAGAAGGTTTTGCCACAGTAGTACTGACAAGAGGTGGCTCAACCATTATTATAAAAGATGTACCGGCACAGATTTGCAGCAATTGTGGTGAATACTATCTCTCTTCTGAAATGACAAAAGAAGTATTCAGAATTGCAAACGAAGCAGTTAAAAAAGGAGCTGAAATAGAAATTATAAAATATGCAGCCTGATGTACTTCTGCAATTCTTATATAATCTGCGGATTATGTTGATGCAACCTGCCGAAAGGTAACCTGCAGTAAAGGTTAAACACGATTATCAGTTGTTCCCGTGTCCAGTTATCTCCTGCCATGATTGAAGATGAAAGACTGCGGGGAGCGGTTTGTCAAATTGAATTTGGAGATGTAATGATTTAAGGATAGTATATGTTCCTGCACCCTGGAGCTTACAGGACGTAAGCGACTGGTGCGTGCGCCGCACGATGCGGTTTCACGCCCTGCAACATTATATCGTAGACCTTGCCCAGGATAAATATCTGCAATTGAAAATAGACTCATGCTTAAAATTCAGGTCGCCGGAATAAGCCGCTCCGGCGCCTGAGGAGTAAGGCACTCTGCCGCCTGAAGAGCCGCGGGGATCGCGAAGGGGTGGGCGGTCCCACCCCTTGCAACAAAAAGTAAAGGAATAATAAAAATACCTTCACCGGCAAAAATCCCGGGAAACATCCTCATCCAATTCGTAACAAGGTGCAACCCCTTGTTAAATCCTCTCAACTGCAAATGTATACCTCTAAGGTATCAATAAAGATACTTGACTCAATATAAATATGTGATTAATGTTATATAAATGCGGCTAAGAGGTGATCAATGAATAGATATACAATCCTTGTAAAAGCAGATAAATTAAAACAGGTAATCCCTATTCCGCCAGAATTTGAAAATAGAGAACTGGAGGTTATTATTAAGCTTCCAGAAAAAAAGAAATTTAATGCATCCAGGTTTAAATCAATTTTTAATATTCCTAAAGATGAAATAGATCGTGATATGGAACTTATGAGAAGCGAATGGGAGACAAATGGAAAATAGTTATCTTCTTGATACGAATATTCTTATATATTATGCTGACGGACTTTTAACCAACTGGCAGTCAGCTGATTCTGTATTTGAAGATAGTTTTTAAAATCTATTATTTCAAAGATCGAATTTCTTGGTCGGGCCGGTTTCCGTGGTAATGATAATCAATATAATGCTGCAAGAGATTTTATCAGTAATGCGTTTGTGTATTATCTTGATGATGATATTGCAGAAGAGACAATTGTTATCCGGCAGAAATATAAAATAAAAATGCCCGATGCTGTAATTGCAGCTACAGCACTGATAAACAATCTAACTCTTGTAACGGCTAATGCCAGAGATTTTGAAAGTACAGGTGTAAAACTACTTATACCCGAACTACGATGATGTTCAGGTTATAACCTCTTGCTGATATATTAATCTCTTCGAGAAATTAGAAAACTACCACAGAAAAGCAGATGGAGTTCGCCAATCATCCCGGCAAGTTCAATAATTTGCGGATTGCGGTTATGTAACCTTCCGAAAGACGATCTGCAGTAAAGGTTAAACGTAAGTATCAGTTGTTCCCGTGTCCGGTTATATCCTGATACTTTATCCTACTTTTTAGTAAACCTTCGGGCTCCGCTGACGCTCTCACCGCTTTCAAGAACCTTTATCCCCATCCGGAATTCAAGCTCAAGGGCATCCTGCATCTCCATTTCAATCCCGCGGATCATCGCTTCACGGTCACTGCGCATGCAGAGCTGAGGTAACGCGGCAATCTCGCGGGCAAGCTTTTCAGCCTCTTTCCGTACCGAGCCTTTATCAACAAGGCGGTTCACAAGACCGATATTGTGTGCCTCTTCCGCCCCGATGGCTCTCCCTGTAAGGATTAAATCCATAGCGCGGCTTGCGCCTATTAATCGCGGCAGCCTTTGTGTCCCGCCGTCAATGAGCGGAACCCCGAACCTGCGGCAGAATACGCCGAATACCGCATCGTATTCCGCGACACGGAGGTCGCACCAGCATGCAAGTTCAAGACCTCCGGCAACCGCGAAACCTGAGATAGCGGCAATGACAGGTTTTGAAAGGGTAAGCCTTGAGGGCCCCATGGGAGCAATCTTTGACATGTCTCTTTCAAGAGGGTTTATCCTGCTAAGTGAATCATCATCGGGATTATACTGTGATATTGCTTTCAGGTCCGCGCCGGCGCAGAAAGTCCCGCCTTCTCCGTATAACACTGCGGCGGAAAGTGTTTCGTCACCTTCAAAATCAAGGAATGCTTCATAGAGTAAATGCGCTGTCTTTCCGTCAACAGCATTTTTCATATCAGGGCGGTTGATGATAACTGTACAGATTGGCGGGTTCTTCTCAACAAGTACTTCCATAGCGGCTCTCCTTTATTATAAGATTTTATGGAAACACAGAACATTAAGATGTGGTGATATCTTTACTGGTTCTGTTAAAGAGTTAAATGTCAAGGTTTATTTCTGAATAAAAGACCCCGCAGGGAGGAGCTTATCTGCCGGTATATGAATAAAATTTTGTATTTTTTTTCAGTAATAATTCCTAAAAGAATTATAAAGATAAAAAGCTCTAAAAAGTAACTGTAGTATATAATTATTATAAGCCCAAAATTTTGTCATTCCGGTTTCACCCCAAGGGTACTTCTTCGCTGCGCTCAGGGCGTGCACACTTCAGTTCGTGGAGCAAACATAATGTTTGCCTGCCGGCATAGAACAGGATGTTCTAATAAAGCCGGCCAAATACCGGAATCTCATAGACTTGTATTATGAGATTCCGGCATTCTACCCCAAGGGTACTTCTTCGCTACGCTCAGGGCGCGCACGCTACAGCCGGTATGACGGAATATTATTTTTATAGCTTTGCTCTGAAAACTATTTTTAGGAATAAACATTGATTATTTTTAATTATAAAGAAAATGGAGGGTATTATGAAAAAAAGAATCATTACACTTGCAGTGGTGGGTATTTTCTGCGCCGCTTTATCATCTGCGTTTGCGGAGAAACAAAAACTATCTGCGCTGCATGGCGGAGCTGCATATAGCGGCTATAATTATCCGTTATACCTTGGAGCTAAAGAGATATATGGCAACGGTGATAATAATGTTGAATATATTATAACTTCAAGCAGTGAAAAGAGGGCTCTTAATACATTAGAAAAACTGAAAAAGTTTTATAACAAGAGTAATATCGTAAAAAAGATGGGGGGAAACAGGATTAATATAAGTGCACCATTTAACAGGGCACCAGTTGAAATGGCGGATGTTTTTATGTCATCCGGCGGGGAGAAAGAGGCCGGGAAAGGTTATATGGTTATACTCAGGCGTGACGCGAAAAAGATCAGGGTCTCAATATTTATAGTGAACGATCCATCCCTGGCCCAGCCGCTTTTTAATTAGTATTACGGAGTTCCGGGAGTACCTCTCACTAAAGGTATCCCGGATCTAAATCTCGTAGTATTTCAACCGGCTCGTCAAAGTTTTTATCACGAAAACCTGCTGCAGTTCCATGGAGCCTGCGCGGTAAAAGGCCTCATTGTCCGGATATGATGATTGGGTAAAAAGGGGATGCCTGTTTTCAGATAATGATTATAATAAAAATAACTTCACCGGTGAAAATTCCGGAAAACATCCTCATCCAGTTTGTAACAAGGGGTTGCACCCCCTTGTTAAATCTTTTCACTGACAACCGTATATAAATTAACAATCCATAAAGATACTTGACTCATTAAATATACTTTACTAATCTTAAAAGTATTGAGATAATTTATAAAGGATAATATATGCAGGCTTACAGATATATAGTAAATGTTGACGAGAAAGGTAAACTCGGAGCACTTGAAGTTCCTGTTGAATTACGTAGAAGCAAAGTTGAAGTAATAATAGTACCATTAAAAAGTGATGAGGATATAGATTTATTATCCGCATCTCAATCATCAATGAATTTTTGGGAAAACGAAATCGACGATCAGGTGTGGAATAATGTATAAACAGAGAGATATTGTTCTCGTACCGATTCCCTTTACTGATTTGACCAGTATTATACAATATCAAGAGATATAATAATTAAAAATTTCGGAGTTATAAATTCAGAAACTTTCAATGATTTAAGACTAAAGATTGATAAATTACTTTCTGAATAACTCGTACATTCCTGGCATGCCCTCTGCCGCATGAAGAGCCGGGGGCGACAGAACACGATGTTCTTAGGCAGGCATTATTATGACCCCCTGTCATTAGCCTGCAGGCAGTCTTCCTGACTGCTCTGTGGAACGCTGACAGGCCGGCGCATGATTGCCACGTCGTGTGGCGCGTCGGCATCAGAGCCTCCTGCTCAAGCGATGTCTAAATAGCGTTCGACTGTGGGCGGCAGCCCCCCCTTATAACAGAAAGTAAAGAAATAATAAAAATACCTTCACAGGAAAAATCCCGCAAAAACTCAACTCTAATAAAAAAAATTTTAATATCTCTCAACTGCAAACGTATATACATCAGGTATCCGTAAAGATACTTGACTGGTAAAATAAAGGGGGTTAAATTTATATGAGTTTAATACAAAATGACTTAATGCCGATTAAGGAGTTTACTATGCATGCTTATGAATGTTATGGCGAGATGCTTGAAGATGGTCATTTGAAAATACCTGATGAGGTAAAAAGTCAAATTTCTCCAAATTCAAGAGTTAAGCTGGTGATAATGATAGATGATAACGAAAAAGAGAGTCAACTAAATGCGCTGGGTAAAATGAGCGGTCTTCTTTCCGGTTTGAGAGATGATGAATTAGCTCTATTTGACAGAGTAATAGCGGATAGAGTTAACATCAAAAAAAGAGAAGGTATTTTTTAATGATATTTTATCTTGATACAAATATTATCAGCTATATACTAAAAAATAAAATCCAGGTTATTGACCGGATGCATGAAGAAATCGCAAAGGGGAATATGTTTAAAATTCCGGCTATATCATATTACGAAATATGCAGAGGTTTGCATGTTATACAAAATATCGATAAGCTCAATATTTTTAGAAAGATATGTAACGATATGGGGCTTGCTGATATTACAAAAAACACATTAGATATTGCTTCTGAAATATATGCTGAATTGCGGACAAAGGGAGAACTAATAGAAGATGCTGATATAATTATAGCTGCTTCCTGTATTGAAAATAATTCTGTTCTTGTAACAAATAATGAAATGCATTTTAAAAGAATTCCGGATTTAAAATATGAAAACTGGATATAATAACTCAATTAACGAAGAAAAATAACCGGAAAAGATTGAGCCTCTGCCTGAGTGGATGAATTCGTAATAAACGGGGGTTCGCGAAGGGGGCTCGGCAGCCCCCCTTGCAGCAGAAAGTAAAGAAATAATAAAAATATCTTCACTGGGGAAAATCCCGGAAAACATCCTCATCCAATTCGTAACAAGGGATTGCAACCCCTTGTTAAATCCTCTCAACTGCAATCGTATAATAATCAGTTCAGCAGATTATGAATAATATTCAAGGATGTGTAAAAGTGAAACAGGATATGGTAACAGCAAACAGGCATCATGATGGCATAATCACTTTTTTATTATCTGTTGCGTTTCGCGGAATATAATGCGGCAGGTATTGAATATAATAATGAATTCACCCTTTTTTAAAGCTCTGCCTGTACTGTTTCGGGCTCATCCCTGAAGATTTGGAAAATACTGCGCTGAATGCGGTGTTGGTATTGAATCCCACGGCAATTGCTATTGAAGTTATGGAGCGGCCAGGTTCCTCAGTAAGCATCTTCTTGGCTTCGTTTATCCTGAAATCATTTATGTAGGTGTTGAAATTTTTGCGGAACTTCTTGTTTATTAACTCCGAGAGCTGGTGCGGTGTTATGCCGAGCTCTTCAGCTACAATCTTCAGTGATATATCTTCAGAGGCAAATGCTTTTTCATTTTCCATCATCTGCTGCAGTTCGGTCATAACCTTCTCAATGTCAAGGTCCTTAATCTTCGATTTTATATAGTGCCGTTTAATGTTTTCGGTTCTTATAACCCTGTTGTAATCGGGGTTCCTCTGTCCGAAAAGGAAAACAGTTATGAATGTTCCATTAACGTATAGAACAGACCATGTTATAAGCTCAGTGGAGAAGAGGTCCCCGGCTCCGGTAAAAGCAGTTGAAAGTAATATGTTCAACGCGAATATGTAGCCTGCTTTGGAGACTACAATTTTTGAATCGCTTCTCTTCTCTCTCCATATACCTGTCATGCTTTTAAGTACAGAAAACATGAATAATACAAGATAGAGTTTAGGGAGAAAATAGAGAGCCTGTGTTATCTTGAAATAGGCCGGTAATTCTGAAAAGCCCTGTGAGAACACGGGCGCGCTCCTCAGGTATTCCGCTTTAATAATAATTGTGTTATCAAACAGCGGAAAGATTATAATAAGAATTGAGATAATTGCCGGGATGAGAAATATTACCAGCATCTTTCTTCCCGGAATGGAGTGTCCAAGGAGCCAGCGGTACCGTAACGCCATGGCAGGCGCGGATATAAAACCGGCCGGTATAAGAATCAGGTTGATTAAGTAAACATTATCAAAAAGTCCTGTTGAATATGAGCATATCTGGAATATCCAGAGTCCCATACTGAGAAAAGAGATCCCGTAGAGATAACCTGCCCCCTGTTTGTTTTTCTGTATGAGCTGTCCGATTCCGATTATTACCGAAAAGTAAGCTCCAATAAAGATCAGATGCTGATGTATTATTGACATATAACCACTGCTGCAGTCAGTTTTTGAAAATTTAAATAACTCTGATTCACTGTAAACCGGTTTCAGTTTAATTAATCTGAAATAAAGATCAATCTATATTTTTATCTATCATGTTTATTGTTTTCTGTTAAAAATTATAAAAGTATATATTTTAAAGAATCCGGTTTTTCAAAGATATAGATTCATAAGACAAAGCAGTTTATTTCTGATATGATTACCTCCGGATAAAATTTGAGGAGGTCTGTATGTTTTCTATAAAGCTTGATGAATCTTTGAAAGATAAGTGGAAACTGCCGCTTGTGGCTGATTACATTAAAAAGTGGTCAGATGTTACGCCGGATAATATTGCTCTAATGAGCGCTGACAGCGGCGTAAGCTTTACATATCGTGAATTCGATGAGATGATTACACTTTATGCCCTGCGTCTTAAAGAGATGGGGATAAAAAAGGGTGATGTTATTGCGGTACAGTGGCTCTCAACACCTGAGTTCTTTATGCTTACTTATGCCTGTGCCACTGTGGGCGCAATTATCTCCCCGCTTGATATAAGGCTCCAGGTTTCAGAAATTGTTAGGGATATGAATAAGATTTCACCTGCTGCTTTCTTCTGTATGGGTAAAACACCGCTTCGGGATTTTACAGAGGTTTCATCAGCTGTTGCTGTTGAGGTTAAATCCCTGAAACATATTATTCAGCATACACCGGGCGCTCTTGATGAGGCTGTCGCAGGGGGAGTTACAAAATTCAGTGATCTTTTCGCAAAGGAGAAACTTGCTCCCCTTGCTGAAAACAGCTCTCTTACTTCAGCGCTTCTGAAGGAGTATAAAGCTCTTAATAAAAGAGATCCCCATATAATTATATTTACTACAGGTACCACCGGGTTCCCGAAGCCGGCGTTGATATGTAATGAAAATACAATCACGAATAACGCGGTTTTCTCAAGGGAGGTGGGGCTGTGGGGTACTGCATGCAGGTATCTTAATTCAATGCCCACAAGCCATGTTGCAGGGACATGCCAGGGGCCTATGACTGTGTGGCTCACCGGGGGGACCGTAATCACTGTGAATGTTTATCAGCCTGAGCTGATTCTTAAATATATTCAGAAGTACAGGCCAACCTGGTGGGGCGGTGTTCCCACAATGTTCCACATGATGTGGCAGATGCCCTCATATAAGGATTATGATTTAAGCAGCCTTCTTTATGTTCTCTATGGGGGGAGTGCTGTTGATACTGCTTTTCTCATTGAAATGCAGAAGATGGCTCCGTCATTCGGCACAGCACTCGGCATGACAGAATGTGCTGGTTATTTTACCGCGACTCCAAAGGCCATACCACTTGAGGAGATGGCAGGGCAGGTGGGGCAGGTGTTCCCTGAACTTGCACCTGTGACAATAAGAAAGCCGATGAATGAAGACGGCACAGCTGGTGAGGAGATGCCGCAGGGTGAAGTGGGTGATATATGCGTGCACGGGCCAATTGTTTTTCTCGGATACTATAATGATCCTGAGGCAACTGCAAAAATGATCACTAAAGAGGGGATTCTCTATACAGGTGATATGGGTTATTTCCATGATTTCGGTGCGTATAAGGGACTTAAATTTGCCGGCAGGCGGAAGTTTGTCATAAAGCCTAAAGGCTACCTTGTATTCCCTGATGAAGTGGGTGATTTCATTACCAAGCATCCCGATGTGGCCCAGGCTCTTGTTGTAGGGCTCCCTCACAGGACCAATGTAGATGGAGTTTTTGCTTATGTGAAACCGAAGCCTGGTGTGAAGGTGTCACCGGATGATATACATGAACACTGCAAAGGGCTCGCGAGCTATAAAAGGCCTGTTCATATTGAATTATGGCCGGAGGATAAAAGTTTTCATGTAAACCGTGTAGGCAAGATAGATGTACCTGCAATGATTAAAGAAGCTGACCCCCTGGTGGAAAAACTTAAGTCTGCAGGTAAATGGGACTGATGTTAACACGTCTGTATATGCTCCCGGGTGTGTTATACTGTAAATATTTAGTGTGTTTATAAAATTAACGGGGGCATAAGCCCCCGTTATAAGTATGCAGTATTATGAAAAAAGTCAGAATTATTGTATTGACTGAATAGACCCGTAAATTAATCTTTGCAGAGTTTTTTACCTGGAGAAACAATGCAGAGTACTTCTATTATACTGCAGCTTTTTATCGGAAGTTTATACCTTGCAGTGAATCTGATTCTCCTGTATATTTTTCTGACTCCGCGACGTTCCCGTCTCTTTCAGGCTGCTGCATTAATAATAACAAGCCTGGTTGTGTATTATCTCTGCTATCCTTATAACGATCTGTTAAATCCGCGCTTTCTGCTTCGGGACTATATATTTGGGACTCTGTTTTTCATACCCTGTGTCCTGATATTTAAAGAATCTCTTCAGGCAAAGATCTTTATTTTTTTTATGAATTATTCTCTTACCCAGCTTACTTTTCTTATATTCATATATCTGGATCAATTCATTAAAACAGGGATACCGCAGCTTTGTATTATGATTGGCCTTAGCCTGGAGCTTGCAGCATTGCCATTTATAAACCGGTGTTTTAAAGCCCCTGTAAGAGATATTATCAGAACATTGAGCAGTCAGTATCCGGTGTTCACGTTATTCCCGATACTTTCTTTTCTGCTTCTCGCATACTACGCATTACAGGGTAATTTTACTTTATCAACATTTATTACTCTGGTTCTCTCTACGATGCTGATCTTTTTTACATATTACCTGATGTCAGTTTCAATAAGAGCCACAAGACGTCAGCATGAACTTGAAGTAATTTCGAATACAGACAGCCTTACAGGTATTTGCAACCGGAGGCATATTGAGCGGAGGCTCAAAGAGGAGTTTAAACGTTATCAGAAAACCGGGATAGAATTTGCTGTTATAATGTCGGATATCGATTTTTTTAAAAATATCAATGACAGATACGGGCATGATTGTGGTGATAAGATACTCATTGAGATTGTGAAAGATATCAATAGGGCAGTGCGGAGTAATGATACAGTTGCACGCTGGGGAGGGGAGGAGTTTATTATTCTGCTCCCTGCGACAAATGGAGAACACGCTCTCAGCTCTGCTGAGCGTATAAGAAAAATAATTTCAGAAAACAGGTATGACTGTTCAGGTGATTTAATTCCTGTGACATTAACGCTTGGAGTCTCTGTTGCTGTACCGGATGAGTCAATGGCTGATATGATTAAAAGAGCTGATGCCGCTTTATATTGCGGAAAGCAGAAAGGCCGGAACTGCGTGGTAATGTCAGATGATGTTTATCACGAGATAAAAGATTCTATTGTTTAATACGTCAATTTAATACTAAGTTTCAGCAGTAATAACCCTGTTCCGTCCTGACTCCTTTGCATTATATAATGCCTGGTCTGCCCTGGAATACCAGCTATTGAAAGATTCATCCTTTCTTTTTTCAGATATTCCGAAGCTCGCTGTGACTGCACCGACTCCGGGATGAATGTTTTTCTCAAGGACCATACGTATCTTTTCAGATACCAAAACAGCTCCTTCGGAGCTTGTGTGCGGCATTAAGATTAGAAATTCTTCACCTCCGAATCTTATAAGAATGTCTGAATTACGGATTAGGCTTCTGGCTATATTTGCAGTCTGCTTCAGCACGGCATCGCCGGCAGGATGCCCCATGGTGTCATTTACCTGCTTAAAGTGGTCAAGGTCAAATATCACAAGGGATACTTTCTCATCATATCGGTCCGATTTTGTCAGTATGCTTTTTATTATTTTTTCGAGATAATGACGGTTGTTCAGGCCTGTCAGATTGTCCGTTAAAGCCATCTCCTCTGTAAGTATACGCAGTTCCCTCTCCTCATGCATGCTGATCTGAAGCATCTTTACACCTTCAGCAAGGAGTCCTATCTCGTCCGGCCTGGTGATTTCATTCGAAAGGTCAGGCGCGTTTTCACCTTCACGAATTTTTTCAATGGCCTCAGTAATATTTGTAAGTGGTATAAAAAGATTTTTGCGGAAATAGAGTATTGTAAATGAGATTACTGAGACTCCAAAGATAAACTGTACTGTTGAAAGGGCAAGGTATATCATGGAGTTCTGTTTCTGAGTTTTTATATTTGTAAGGATTGCAGTTTTTATCTGTTCCCTTAAATTGAAAACTGAATCAAAAGCAGTAACTGAAAGTTTCTGAAGCATTTTCGCCTGTTGAACCGGAATATTTTTTGTACTGCTGTTTTTTATAATATCTTCAAGTTCCGGCCTGTATAATTTATAATAATTATGGTGCACGACAGACTTCTGGCGGTTAATACCCTGGTCATTTACTGCTGCTGCTGTAACTTCCATCTTCGACCATAAGTAATCCGCCTGTGCAAGGTATGTGATACACTCCCTGAATTCACCTGGTGCCATATATTTCCCCCTGGCGATTGATGCAGTGATCATACTGCCGCTGCGCCCTATGGTGTCACGGAATTCGAGTAAATCTATGAGGTAGCTGAAATAGTATTCGAAATCTCCGTGGAGGTTTTCTCTTTTTGCCGTAATATACAGGGCTTCAATAATTTTTTTAATCAGATTTGAGGACTGCCTGAACCACTCTTTAGAAAGCTTTTCACTTTTATTTATATCCGGCAGTTCCCGGTTGATCAGTATATCAGCCTGTTTCCTGAGACTGATGAAGTCCAGAAAAAGAAAATGTATTTTATCTGCGAGGTGCTTGTCTATTTTTTCGAGCCAGTTGATACCCTGTGACATGTATGCATCAACTGATTTACGTCGGTCATCGATGAATTCCCTGTCAGCAGGAGTAACTGTTTCCCCGGATAACAGGACAACATTGGTCCTCCCGCGCTCAAAAGTGAGGTCTTTAATGACAGTTATAAAATATCCGGCTCCGTTGTTTATCTCCAGTATTTTCCCGGCTTTACGGTTTTCCTGCCACGCTTTATTCAGGAGATAAAAAGAGAGTATTATAAGAACAGCGCTCGTAAGCATTATACACGCTGTAAGTTTAGTCTGTAACCTGAGATGTTTCATCTTATAACCGTTAAATGTATTAAAATAAATATAATTCATTTTTTTTTATTATTCAACCGGGATTTTTCACAATTTATAAAAATACCTGTTGTGATAATTTGAATTACTGCATTAAATTGACAAACATACTTTTTTTTAAATTGTATTTGGATATAATACGGGGTATAAATCATGAATAAAACAGATAAATCTGAAATCTATAATCCTTACGGCGGAATAGATATAGAACTGCCACACCCTCCGCCATGCTATACGGTCATGAATGCGACTCTTGTCGGTCACAAGCCGGGAATAGAACTTACTGTGGCTTTCCCTGTGCTTGAATCCTTTCTGAATCCCGCGGGCACTATGCAGGGCGGGTTTATTACTGCTGCGTTTGATAATGTTTTCGGGCCCTTATGTTATGATGCCACAAAAACACCTGCAAGTTCTATGGTACATATAAACACCAGTTTTCACAGGCCTGTATTCCCCGGCGATGAACTGACAATTATTGCCCGTGTTAAAACAAAAGGTAAAAGGATTGTCCACATGGATGGGGAGGCTTATAACAGGGAGAATAAACTGGTTGCTTCAGCACATTGCGATTACATGATTACAGGGTAAATATGCAAAAAATCTTCAAAAACCCCTGTTGACAGACCCCGGTATTTTGATTATATTTTTTCCATTCAGGAGGTTTTAATGAAAAAGCTATCTTTAATACTCATTGGATTTGCCATGATTTTCTCGCTGGTACAGTGTTCGTCAATTGACCCCAAGGTAATGGCATGCAAGGCGGGATGTGATTCCGCTTATGATGATTGTGTTACAAAAGCGGGAAAAAGCGATGCTAAAAAAGCGGCTTGCGAAGTGGCAAAGCAGCAGTGTTACTCAAACTGTGAGGGTAATTAATTTAATTGTAGAATTAATAGCAGAGTATTATCGCAAATACTCTGCTATTAATAGTATAAGTCTATTCAGCGTACATTGCCTCAACAAGATTCCTGTAATTATTCAGTACAACCTTTCTTTTAATCTTGAGTGTAGGGGTAACTTCACCGGCCTCCTGTGAGAAAATTTGCGGTATAAGTGTGAACTTTTTAATCTGCTCAACCTGGCCCAGATCTTTCTGGCGCCTGTCGATTATATCTTTATATAAAGCGGTAACTTCAGGCTTTGCAATAAGCTCCTCGTTTGAGCTGTACTCAATTCCGTTTTTAGCGGCCCATTCAGCAAGGTTAATAAAATCCGGGGCTATTATCGCGGTGATATACTTTTTCCCCTCGCCCGCAACAGCCACATTTTCTATATAGTGGTCCTCGCACATTAAAACTTCGATCTTCTGCGGGGCAACATTTTTACCTCCGGCTGTGATAATGAGATCTTTAAGCCTGTCTGTAATGGCGACAAATCCGTCATCATCCATTATACCCACATCTCCGGACCTGAACCATCCGTCCTCAGTGAATGCCTCTTTTGTTGCCTGAGGATTTTTGTAATATTCTTTGAATACGTTCGGTCCTCTGAACTGAAGCTCACCTGATGCAGGATCAATCCTCATTTCAGAAAGCGGCACAACTCCCCCCACTGTGCCGAGCCTGAAAACCTGGTGACCGTTGAATATAATACCGGGCGCGGTTTCAGTGAGCCCGTATCCCTGGGTTACAAGCATTCCGCAGTAGAAGAAGAATTTTTCAATTTCAGGATTGAGTGATGAGCCACCGCTCCCTACGTGGTGCATATTTTTACCAAAAAGATCTCGCACCTTGTGAAGCACCAGCTTGTCTGCTAATGATCTTTTAAACCTTAGCGAAAGCGGAGGAACTTTACCTGCAAGAACCATCTCTCCGGCTTCCTTTGCGACCTTTATTGACCAGAAGAATATCTTCTGTTTTTTTTCCGGTGCTTCCTTGATTTTGGTGAAAAGTGTTGAATAGACCTTTTCGAAGAGCCTGGCTGCGTTGAACATGTGTGTGGTGTTGGCCTCCTGGATATACTCCATGACTTTTGTGTGGTCATCACAGTACCAGATATGAGAGCCTGATGTGAGGAAACCGTAATCCCATGATCTTTCAAGAGCGTGGCTCAGCGGGAGCCATGAGAATGTTGAGTCATCAGGGCTGAATGGACCCTGTGTGTATTTACCGATTGACCAGCCGTTGTGCATGAAGTTCTTGTGAGTAAGCACAACACCTTTAGGTTCCCCTGTTGTACCTGATGTATATACTATTGTACATGGGTCATCATAGTGGCACCGGGTTTTGATATCTTCAATCTTATCTTTGTGGCCGGCTTTTCTCCCCATGGCAAGGAAATCCCCCCACATGATGACCCGGGGATCGTTGTGTATTTTTGTATCCCGGTGAAACACAACTATCTTTTCAAGTCCCGGGCATTTATCTAAAAGCGGGTATCCCCTGTCATATTGTGTCTGACCCGCAAGAAATAATACTTTCAGTCCCGAGTGATTTACGATATACTCTGCTTCTTTTGTTGAATTTGTCGGATAGATCGGCACATCTATGGCCCTGATGAGCATGGAACCGAGGTCAGCTATATGCCACTCGGCCCTGTTGTTTGAAAATATCCCGACCCTGTCACCCTCTGTAATACCTGACTCAAGGAGCGCTGCGGCAACAGCGTGCATCTGCTCAGCAAGCTGGTTCCATGAGGTCTCCTGCCAGCTTCCGTAAGCCTTGTCGTGCAGAACGGCCCTGTCCCCGAATTTTTTTGAAAGATTAATTATGCAGAGTGAATGATGTTTCTGCCTGTCAAGTACCTCCTGGAATTCCTTTTCAAGCTCAGCTTTTTCAGCTTTGAATTTTTCTGTGAGGTTGACTCTGTTCAACCTGTTTCTGAATTTGTAGCCCACGTCTGATTCCCCCTTTTTTAGCGAATTAAACTGCAAATCGCTGCTCCCTTCGGGGTTGAGACTTATGTTTTTTTTGTTTTCTTTAAATCATGTTTATTTATCGGGGTAAAGGGGCGGAGCCCCTTTAAAAGCCCCCGCAGGGGCTCCACTGCCGGTAAAAAATGCAGCCCTAAAACAGGATTATTCTTTATATTTCAGATAGCCTCTCTATTTTTATACCCTCTTTTTTATAAATGCAACAAAAAAATAGGCATAATTCCGGATTGTATATAAAATGAGTTATATTTTTTATCTGATTGCAGCATGAATTGAAATACATTATGATGAACTGGGATTCAGCAAGCAATGGGCTGCAGCCCATTGCTTGCTGAAAAAGAGGATAAATATAATCGATAGAATTATCCTTCCACTTCCGCGAGTGCTAAATCCTGGTACACATGGAAAAACCGTTTTGTAAAATCATCCCACTGGCCGCATAAACGGATAGTCTCTTCGTCAGGAGTAAATAGATTTTTATGCGCAAGGATGAACTTCAGTTCGTCAGAGAATCCTTTTACTGCGGCAGCATCTGCCCCTTTAAGTATATCTGAAACAAAGTCTTCCGGAGAGTACCACTCCGAAGCTTTCTGTAAGTCTCTATGCATCTGTGTAAGGAGAACGTTGCGAGGGCCTTCCCATAGCTCGTTAATTGCGGAGTCGCGGTAGAGGCGGGGGAGTGAGGAGAAATCCTCCATGATTCCGTGCCCGCCGAATATCGACATTGCCTTGCGGATTACATCAGTTGAATCCATGGATGCGGTGATTTTCTGCAGCATTATAAGCTCCCGCATGGCAAACCTCTTTCTCTTCAGTTCAGGAGTATCT
>Ga0209607_1001810_pt1 | contig 17761 bp, 34 predicted proteins | sample AD_UKC117_MetaG_FD_184413 | JGI IMG/M metagenome (GOLD analysis project Ga0209607, IMG submission 184413) | Active sludge microbial communities of municipal wastewater-treating anaerobic digesters from Hong Kong - AD_UKC117_MetaG (SPAdes)... | ecosystem: Engineered > Bioreactor > Anaerobic >... | reverse complement strand
GTTTTGACTGCAAATGGCCTTGTTCTGGCCGTTCACGTCTTGTCGCTTGCCATGTCCGTTGTCGCGTTTACCAGTAACCATTCTGAAAAGCGGAGAGCCACGACGACACGTATGGCGTGACAGAACCGGCGTTATCACCCCATTCTGCGGCCAGCCAATCGGCCACAATCTCCATCATTGCGACGACTAAAACGAGGATATGCAGAAGATTGTTGACGCAAACGAAAAATTAGTTAAGGAGTTGAAAGACAATGCAGTACATGGGTAGCAAAAATAGAATAGCAAAATATATTTTGCCAATAATGCTTGCAGAACGGAAACCAGACCAATGGTGGGTTGAGCCTTTTGTTGGGGGTGCAAATATGATTGATAAGGTCAGTGGTAAAAGAATCGGAAATGATAATCATAAACATCTAATAGCATTACATCAAGCATTACAGACTGGATGGATACCACCAACTGAGGTGAGCAAAGAAATGTATTACGATGTCAAGAACAATCAAGAAAAATACAGCGATGAAATTATAGGTTTTGTGGGTTTTTTATGTAGCTTCGGTGGTAAATGGTGGGGCGGATACGCTGCCAATAAGAAAGGGGTTAACTACGCCAACAGGGGGAGTCGAGTTTTGACAAAGCAAGCCAAAAAACTTACAGGGGTTTTTTTTGTAAACGGTAGTTATTTAGATATGAAGATACCATCAAACAGTCTTATTTATTGTGACCCACCATACGAGGGAACAACGGCTTACAAAGATGCTTTTGACCATAAAGTGTTTTGGCAATGGTGCAGAGATAAGTCTATTGAAGGGCATACGGTTTTTGTAAGTGAACACAACGCTCCTGACGATTTTAAATGTGTAAAAACGATAGAACACAAAACAATACTTGACAAAAATAGTCAGTACAAACGTGTGGAAAAACTGTTTAGGTACAAACATGAAAATATATAAGATAACCGAAGCAAGCGAGTATTTAGGTGTGTCAATCAATACACTTAAAACGCTTGCCAATAATGGAAAGATAAACTCTTTCAAGACTGCTGGTAAACACAGGCGTTTCAGACAAGATGATTTAGATGCTTATATGGGAGTTGAGAAAAAGAAACAAGAAAAGTTGACGGTTATATACGCCAGATGTAGCACAGCAAAACAGAAGGAAAATCTTGAACGCCAGAAAGACAGATTGAGAAAATATGCCGAGAATAAAGGCTATAAATTTATTTTAATTGATGAAATTGCAAGCGGGATAAATGAGAAGCGAAAGGGATTACACAAGTTAATCAAACTATGCTTTGAGGGTAAAGTTGAACGAATATTGATTGAGTATAAAGATAGGCTTGCTCGTTTTGGCTATGAATATCTTGATGCTATTTTTAAGAACTTGGAAATTACTGTTGAAGTCATTGAGACAAAAGAAAAGAAATACGAAGAAGAATTAGCAGAGGATATTATGAAAATTCTGACTTGTTATTCAGCAAGATTTTATGGTGCGAGAGGCGGAAGAAAGAAGAAAAATAAGGCTGAAAACGAGCTTGACGAATCTAATGGACTTTGAAAAGGAGGGAGTTGCATCACGCAACAGGGGTTCCTATTGGAACGGGTTGATGGGCTTGTAGTTTAATGGTAGAACGCGGCCGTTTTGCAGGTCGAGATTGTGGTTCGATTCCACGCTTGTCCAATATGTTTAATCAGCAAACTTCAAGAGCAGTCATTCTCGCTGCGGACAACTGTTAAATAGTTGACAGTAGGTTGACAGAAGGACACCCTTATGCTAGAATGATTCTTGTCAAAAGTTTCCAAGGCATTCGTGCCTAATTGGGGATGCCCCTCTCAATCGGGGGAGGGGCATCATGGGTTTAACAACTATTATCCTCGCCACCACAAGTTTTAATTAAACTGCTTGTGAGGAAGCCGTCGGAGAGCCTTGTGGCTGGTTTTCCGTAAAACAAAGTCTAGTTGGGTACCTTGCAGACTTTGTGGGGTTAGTAAGGCCAGCACGAGACGGCTAATTGTCTCAGCCCTACCTGTCGGGATGGCGCAAAGTAGACAGGTGGTGAAATTCAAACTTTCCGCTGCCGATGGAACAGCGAACAAGTGAAATCTTGGAGGCAGGGTAACAGCACCCGATAATAGCTAGAGCCGTTACAGTCGGTGTCCATCCACAACATATCTGCGGTTAACTCAGCCGGTAGAGTGCTGGCATTGGAAGCCAGATGTCGGTGGTTCGAGTCCACCATCGCAGACAGATTATTCAGAATTTTCACTGATTATTCCCGTACAGAGGCGGCGCATCTAAATGGTGCGCCGTTTTTGTTTTCTGTCAATCAATACCCTTTATTCATGTAAAATCGTATACACCATTTCGTCAAATATGTGTTATCATCATTGTCATGATTACAAATAAATTTTTCGCAGAATTGACCAAGATAACAGATGGCGAAATCTACTTTTCATCAAGTAAAAGCGGAACTGTGTTCTCTGTTTTATCAGATATGTGTCCGTTCGTTTGGTCTGGTGTTTTTGTTGGCGACGTGGTTGAGTTTTTGGACGACTATCAGGGAGCGACATTGACTGCTCACGTGGCTGGCAACCCAGAAAGGTATAGTCCTGATATTTTTCAGACTCTCGTTGACTTATCGGGCTTGTACAAGGTGCGCGTGCTGTCATGTGTGCTGGACGGGACTTTGCATGTCACATTCTTTGGTGACGATATGCACGTGTCAACTGAGGTTAAGGATGGCGGGTTTGTGTCAATCAGCGACTTCGTGACTGACGGTGCTGTTCCTAGCATCTTTGTCGAAAACATTGCCCGTGCGTGCGGCTTCGAGGCTGTAATGGGCGATGGGGTGATACGGTTCCGCAAACATGACTAAGATAGAAGCTGTTACAGTATTGATGACCTTGTTCAAGGTAGATGGATGGTCATTTCACTTTGACTATAACGACGAATTGGATAGTGTCGTGGTCACGATTGAGTTTGGTGGCATGAGCATGGAACTCAACTTCGTCGGAAACGCCTTGGTTGAGATTTTCCCAATGGACGTGTACGAACACGATGATGTGTCACTATTCTTTAGGATAGCGGACGTTTTGGGTTTCGACTCGTTTAAGGTGTGCAACGATGATGGCATGAGTACGTTATCCTTTTCAGTGGAGGACGCACAATGAGCGCACAGTTGAAAGCTGCACTGCATCTCGCAGAGAAGCTATTGGATGTCATCGCCGTCGTCACTGTGCAGAAATATACCATTGGCGACGATACGCTGTATGCAGTGACGGGGGAGAGCGATAAAAGCGTCGTTTTCCACGCTGCCTGCTCAGACAAACATACGCGCTATGCCGAAATTATGGGCAACCAATTGAAGGACGGCATTGAGCATCGCATTGCCGAGGCGTTGGGTGGCACCGCGTTGCGTTCTGATGTATCGTGGATGGTGTCATACGAGGGTATCAATGATGGACGTTAATGTGGGCGAACTTTGTCAAATGTCAGGCGTGCAAGCGGCTAGTGCCTTGCGTATCATGGGGCGCGGTCGGACGATGCTCAATGGTGTTCCTGACTTGACACGTGGGAGACGCTATTTGGGTCAAGATACGTGGGAGTTCTGGATGACTAGCGGCCAGAAGGTGACAGTGTGTTTTGCGAGTGATGGTGGTTTTTTGTCGTCCGTTTCGAGAGACGTTGACAGGGAGCGTCCAAAACCGCAGTTCCCCTACGAGCCTACGGTGTGTATCAAGCCAGAATGCAACAACCTCGTGGCTCCAATTAGCACGAAGCCAGCCGAAGGGCATTTTAAGAATTACCGAGCCACGGGTGCGTGCCAGCAAGGTCACAATATTTATAGCTGCTCCAAGTGCGGAACGGCGCACAGCTACACCACCAATATTGGTTTAGCTCATATGGAGTATCGCCATGACGCTTGATGAATTGTCACGACTTGCGGTTGGGTTATCGCGTTTTTATCACATTCGGATTTGGCACCATTGGAATTTTCCTGCAACAACGGCCTGGACAATGGCAATAAGCGTACACGATGACAACGGGGAAGTTGTGGTGTTGCCAGAGCAAACGTTTGGTTGCCCTTGGAGACACGGCGAGATTGACGGTAAAATGGTTTATGTTTTTGAACGCCTTGATGATTCTGGTCGCTCATACACCAAACCGCTTGGCGAATACTACGGCTGGTAAAACGATGATTGCTTATCACGAAGAAAAAGCTGCTGCGGCAATGGTAAAGTCATGGGAAAAAGAGGCGTGGTACAGGGCTGACCAAGACAGTCCAATCGTCATTCGGCTTGATGGTCGTGGCTTCCACGGCTTCACCAAGGGCCTTGATTATCCGTTTGACGTGCGAATGGCGAGTATCATGGACGATGTTACCGAAACCCTTGTCAATGAGTTTAACGCGCTGGCCGGATATTCGCAGAGTGACGAAATCACGCTGGTACTGCACAACCGTTCGGGTGTGTCTCAGCACATCTTTGGTGGCAAAAAGTTCAAGCTCGAAAGCATTTCTGCATCCGTCGCCACGTTTTGGTTTAACCACATCAAAACGTATCGGTTGCCATCGAAAATCGCTGTGCCAGCATACTTTGACTCGCGTGCGTTTGTCACGCCTACTCTTGATGACGCTCTATTGGCTCTGGAATGGCGTATGCGTGATTGCGTAGTTAACAGTGTTGATATGGCAGCGCGTGCAAGGTTTGGGAATAAGGCTCTGTTCAAGGCGAACACCAATGATAAGGTACATATGCTTGAGCAGAATGGCACGCCAATGACTGACATGCCTGCGCGTTTCCAGCACGGCTGCTTGATTGTGCGGCGCGTGACGGAAGGCAAGCTATCTGACATGGACAAAGCATCGTTGCCCTCTTTGCACCACGCTTTCACCAAGCCAGATACAGTTGTACGTCGTACTCACCTAGAGAGGTTGTCGCTGCCATTTGGTGACATGCCAACGGCGACATTGAAGGATGTGATTGTTCGTGACGCTTAAGCTCAGAAAAATGGCTGACCTAGATAGCGTGAAGCGTGCATTCGTGGGTGATGACACCATATCAGTACACCCAGATGCGTGGAAACGCTATTCAATAGTTCTCGCAAATGATGTTAAGCACATTACACAACTGTTTCGATTCTCGGTGTACAATGGGCTTCATGAAGTTGAGTTGTACAGCATGACACAGCGCGACTTCCTATTTCTCGACAGTGGTGATATTGATGATGTGATAGCGACCGCAAAAGCGGTTCTGTCCAAAGGTGTAGAATAATCATGGCATGGATAGTCCTATTGCAAGTCCTTTCAGAGAATCCCACTCTGCTGCCTGTTGTAGCCAGAGATATTGCACTTTGGTTGGAGCGTGTGGTGGCTAAACATTCGCATGTTAACGAACAGGAAGTCACGAAATCCGAATAGACGGAATATGCTGGAAGGGACAGACCCGATGGGGGTGGTAAAGACGCATGTACGGCGATGAGCGATGCAAAAAACTTCTCGTAGGCCAACTGGAAGTGGAGTAGCTGGAAAGTCAGTGCGGAGACCACAAACGGAACATGGGAATGGTTGAAACGAGGCTGTCGTCAACCTTGATACCGTACCGAACAGCATGTATGGTGATGACATGAAAGTGATTATTGAATTTGATGAAAAACACGTCACGAGCAGTGAGGCAATGGCTTCTGTGGCCGCTGTGATTAGCGCAGGGCGTATTTCGAGTGATGGCGAAGCGTTTTGCTATCTGACACGATTTGCGGATGGGCTGCGCGTGTCCGCTAGGAAGAACGCCAAGAGTGACAAGTTCACCGTCTGGCGTATGCCAACAGTAGGGGGATGATTTGGAACAGGTGCGGCATGGACGAGCAACCCGTCTTGAAAACGGTTGGTGGTGATACACTCGCAGGTTCGATTCCTGTCTGTTCCGTTAGGCCGGACTAGCTCAATGGTAGAGTAATCGCCTTGTAAGCGATTGGTTTTGGGTTCGAGTCCCAAGTTCGGCTTTATGAATACTTCTCTGGTTTTTACTGAAAAAGAGTTGTGCCGCATTCTTGAGATGCGGTTGAGTGTGGCCGTGCTAGAGCTTGATATTTTCCCTGATTTGGTTTCGGTGAATATTAACGAAGCTGGTACGGCCGTTGTCGTTGGTTGGAAGTTGTCGGTTCAGCGCGAGTTGCTGACAGGCATCTTGGTGGTGACGGACGGGAACAAAATCCACTATGGCGCGGAAGCTGTGCAAGCTCACGATTTTGATGGCAATTGGGACACCGTTTCACGCATCTTGTGCGGGGAAGTGGTGAAGTCAGTTGAAAGGCGTAAATCATGAGTTCAGATGTGGTGATTGTATGCCGAGAGAATGATGAGACTTTTAAGATTGATGAAGCCTCAATGGGAATGCCGTTCTCTGGGTTTGGGAAGTGGTTTTGCGCCCGCTTTAGTGGCGCACCGTCCGTGGCGGAGCAAATGATTGGTGTGAGCGAGCATGACTACACGCGACTTGTAGAGGCCGATATGGTTTCCATAGGCTACGCGCTGGCAACGATGGACGTAGATGATACGGTGAATAGGGACGCGCTGCTGACATACTTGTGGTGTCGCGTCGGACACCATATCTCGGTGGAGAACTGGTAGATGTTTGTGACGAACAAGTTGTGGTTGGATGATGTGCGAAAGCCACCGGACGATACATGGACGTGGGTAAAATCCTACGACGAAGCCGTGCAAGCTGTGGAAGGCCAATGGTTCGGTATCATGAGTCTTGACCATGATTTGGGCATGGAAGTAGCGGAGGAAATGGTTAGCGGCATCGTTGTCGCACGGGAGCGAGAGAAGCCGACAGGCTATGATTTCGCTTGCTATATTGAGCGTCGCGTGCATATGGGAGATATGCTGCCACCGATGGTTATGGTGTCGCATTCGGCCAATCCAAACGGCAAGGTGCGTATTGAATTGGTAGCGCGAAAGTTGACATCCTAGTTGTCAAATAAAGCACATTGTCGTGTGACGATTTGGTGTAGACTATGAGCATGAGAGAACATGACTTATCTGAACTAAAGAGTGCAATAGCAAGCAAGATGTCCCACAGCCACGTCGAAGCTATCGTGAATGTATCTGATATGACGACGGCTGTGCTGGTAGAAGCAATATTTTTTGCTCTCGGCTCCATACATAGGGTACACGTGGTTATTACTGACGGATTGGTTTGCACAGAAGTTTCGTGGGTCAATTGCCATGAACCCAAACAATGCTTTGGCTATGCAGAAGCAGGGAATGAGGTGGCTGACCACATTATTCACATGGCAGAGTTGGCTACACTGCCGTTCTAAAGTGACAACGAATAAAATTGTTGGATATGTGATAGATGTTGTGTGGGCTTGGTTGGAAGTAGGCGACACTCCCTGTAGTACGCGCACAGTTTGCCTCACTAGACTTGTCGCTAACAACAAGAGATTGGCTTTGCGAACTGCTAGGCGCGAAGGACTTGATTGTGTAGAACGAATTGCCGTTAAGCGCAACGGAAAATTAGTCAGACGTGTGATAAAGGTTGATTGATATGTCGAATCGAAAAGTTGTTGCATACTATGTTTGTAATCCAGACCTATACCGCCGAGTGCCATGTGAGGTATGTGGAACATCATGCTTTCTGCACAGCAACACAGTGATGAAGCGCACGAAAAAAGCCGCATTCCGTTTGGCTCGTGGTTTGGGTAAGGGAACATTGGTTTTTCAGCGAGTGAGTTGCAGGAGTGGCCGTTTGTATGAGCGTTTATATGAAATATCGTAACGAAGAAGAACTGTTTTTGCACCGGATGGCGTTCCGTGCGGGTGTCCCTGAATCTGAAATAACGATTGTGACAGAGGCGGCGAAGATTGTGACAGAGGCGGCGAAGATAACTGTCCGGCACAACGGTATCGAGCTTGTGTATCGTCGAAACGGCAAGTCCATCTCTTGCAATGGCGAACACATTGTTGATAAATGGAGTGACCATCACGAGGTCATTGCTGACCATGCAGCGATGCAGATAAGAAAAGCACATGGCTAATCTGGTTCTCAACTTGAAAAAAGAGTATTTTAATGCCATTAGAGATGGTTCTAAACAGCATGAATACCGCTTGACGACACCCTATTGGACATCGAGAATCGAAGGCAAAGAATATGACTTGCTAGTAATCCGGCTTGGTTATCCTAGGGCTGGTGATAGTGAGCGCGAGTTGTGCTTCCCGTACTGCGGATACGAGGTTCAACAAATTGTACACCCTCATTTTGGCGATAAGCCCGTGGATGTTTATGCCATCAGGATATGTAGATAGGGGCTGTAGCTCAATGGTTAGAGCGACACGCTCATAACGTGTTGGTTTTGGGTTCGAGTCCCAACAGCCCCACATGCGTCGTCATTTTGTGAGAACAATCTGCATTAGCGAAGGCCAGTTGGTTGGTATATAGTGGGTGAGAGTCCCATCGGCGCAAAACAAAAGGAATCCCTTATGACAAGGAAAGTAGTTGTTGAATATACCATATTGCCTATGGCAAGCGTGTACGCCAATAGCGAAGATTTGATTGTGGCAATATCCGAGGAAACCAAGACCGCCAAGACAAAGCGTTCGGCTTTCCGCAAGGCACGCGCTGCCGGTGGTGCGTATGTCATCAGGCGTTACCGCCGTCGCAACGGCTCGTATGGTATTCGCTTGTTTGAAGTGGAATAATGCCAACTCGACTGATTGCCCCTACGCCCATCGTTATTGCGATTGTTTCAGGAATATTGATGCCACCACAGGTGTCGCATGTTGCCATCTTCGTGATGTTGGCAATATTTCTGCTGACTGCAATTTGTTTCTCCGCAAGAATATTGCTCCAGAATATTTATTAACCAGAATATTATATGTACGATAAAAATATTAACCCGTTTGATTCTATACGCTCGACAATGACAGGACATAGCCGCGATTGGGGCGCAAACCACCGGGATGCTTGGTTGTACGGCATTGTTGTTGGGTGGGACGATGAAAACGGGAATTACAATCCCGACGTGTTGAGCGAGTTGAAGGAGTCGTTCGGCTGGGAGGATGCGGATATTGCTCGGATGCAAAAGAACAGGAATGCTTTTGTAGCGGCGGAATATATGATGATGTATGTGCGAGAATTTGGCTCATGATACGGAAGGTTGCTAATTACTACGCCGGTGTGGGTGGTAATCGTGTCCTGTGGGGTGACGAGGTTCATGTAACCGCCATAGAATACGACGAAGAAATCGCTGCTGTTTATGCAGCACTATGGCCGAACGATGAAGTCGTGGTGGCAGACGCTCACCAGCACATGCTAGAACATCTGAATGAGTTCGATTTAATATGGTCTAGCCCACCTTGCCAAAGCCACAGCCAGATTAGATATAATCTTGGATATGTTGCGAATAGGCAAAGCCAATCTAAAGTTAAGCCGTTGTATCCAGACTTGCGTTTGTACGAAGAAATCCTGCTTCTCCAGCATTATTGTGAAAGTAAATGGGTGGTTGAGAATACAATCCCTTATTACCAGCCGTTGATAGCAGGCAAAAAGGTTGCGGGTCATATTTGGTGGAGCAATTTTGAGATTTCCCCCATCCAAACGGTCAATCGTGGGCATCGTAACGGAACCATAACATCGTTGCAACAGCGAAAGGGCATAGACTTGTCGAAGTTCAAGATAGGAAACAAGCGTCAGATATTGCGGAATTGCGTGGAGCCAGAGGTCGGGTTGCACGTGCTGGAATGCGCGAAAAACAACCCGATTTTGGGGAAATAATTGTATTATGTCAACCAAAAGTGGCAAGCATGAAACTTTTAGTTGACATAATGTGTTATGTGGGGGTTAATCCGCATCTTTCGTGCCGAACCTCGCCCCGCCAGAACGCTCGATTGCCATCGCCAGCGACATGGATGGCGTTTTCGGGAGATTTTTGCCGAAATGCACCTTGCCGTTCAGTACCTCAAAAACTGTGAAGCACCCACTGCACCAGCGATACGGGCTGCTTGGGGTGACAGTATGGTTGCAGAACGGGCATTTAATGACGGCGTAGGTAGAAGGAGGAGCCGCAACGACCCGACATTCGCCATGAGACTTGTAGCGACAGCGCGTTGGTTTCTTTTTGTCCATAACCTTGGCCGTAGCCGTCATGCCGACGCTCCACATGGAAACAAGATAACCATCCACCCTGAAAATCGGCCGCTGGAATTGCTCGTATCCTTCGCCGATGCCATCTGACATTTGGCCGAGCGTGTACTTTACGAGCCGGTCTAGGTCAACAGGTTCGCTCACAATGTACGTGACCTCAGACCAGAAGCCATCTTTGTCTGCGAACATCTTTGCTGTGCTGGTTGACCCTTCTGGCAGAAAATCGGCATAGACCGCGAAATCCTCACCGTCCAAGTCAATATCTAATTCGATTGTGTCGAAGCCACTCAGGAGACTTTGTGGGCTAGTGCTGGCGCACTCACAATAACCAGTGCATTCGGCATCTTCGCCTTCCCCGTTTTCCCCTGTTAGGCAGTACAGACATTGGCAATCGTTTTTGCAATAATCGCAAAGGTCGTAAAGTTCGTTGAAGATTACTGCATCCTTGCTCGTCGTGACTTTGATTTTCAAAATACTTCTACGCCTCCTATTGTTTGATAGTCCAGCATAATGTAGCATGGGTCGTAACTGCCAATGCTTTGCGGCTCGTTCTCTAATTGTTGAGCGTGCATCCTCAGACAGGCTTTTGTATGTTCCATCCACTCCAGCACGTCAATCTCGCCATCTTCAAGAAATCGGTATGACACGATGAAGTCGAAGTCGTTTCCAATTGCTGCTAAGATAGAGTTGAGCGTCGCCCTCGTTTTCATTTCCTTGTAGGGAAGGAAGCACCAGCCCCACGACAAAAAATGAGGACTATCCACCATGTCTGGTGTGACTAGGTGGCATTTACAGCCGCCCGCCTTGTCCAAGCATATGCACGGGTTCTCTCCGCAGCCGTCGCAGTGGAAACACTGCGGACAAGTCGGGTCATCGTGCCATACAGTTGTGTTCTTGAATCTAATATTAAGTGTTGTCATGTCGAAATGTTATCACACACACAAAAGGTCGTGCTGTCAACTCTTTAACAGTGCAAGCGTTGCGATTGTGATAGTTTTTCGGCTTAGATTAGGCTAGAATTGCAGCATGTTGAAATTACGCGGTTGGCAGCTAGAAGCCAGCAAAAAACGGTCTAGGGCAACGGGTCACGTGTTTAATGTTGAAGGAACACCTGGCTGTGGGAAAACCATATTTGCCTCTCATGAGGCAAGTGTAGACTTGGCCTCTGGCCGCAGCAAGCGAATTGTCGTGGTATGCCCAACCACCCATATTAAGCGGCAGTGGGCGTTGACCATGAGGCGTATGGGCATTGCTCTTGATGAACGCTATGATATGCGCCGCGCATTCGAGGCAAAAGATTATAAAGGTGTCGTGGTCACATACGCCCAACTGGCAAGGAACCCAAAGCGGTTTCAGTCGCAAGCGGAGGCACGGCCAACAACAGTCATCATTGATGAAATACACCACTGCGGCGAGACGCTGACTTGGGGTGCGGCACTATCTGATGCGTTTGAGGTGCTAGGCGACAGGGTGACTGTTCTTACCCTAACAGGAACGCCTATCCGCAGTGACAACAATCGCATCCCATTCTTGCATTACCGCCGCAATGTCGTTCAGCCCGACTACGTGTACACACCATCCCGTGCGGTGTCAGAGGGGGTTGTGCGCCCTGTTGTGTTTATCCCCTATAATGGGGAGATAGAATGGGAACAACGTGGGGTTTCCGTGGCGGTGACATTGGGCGGTGACGCTTCCAGAAAACTGCGTAATCGGGCGTTGTCCATAGCCATTCAAGAGCGCGAGTATTTGATTCGGCTCATTCGGGATGCGGATGATATGTTGACAGAGGTGCGTAAGTCGGACAAGGCTGGCAATCCAAAGTCCGCAGGGATGATTGTGGCAAAAGATACGGAACATGCTCAAGAGCTTGGTTCAATCTTCCAAGAAATGTATGGGTATGAACCACCAATCGTGGTGTCAGATAGTGATGCGGCGACGGGAACCATCAAGGCTTTTGAGAATAGCGATGAACGATGGCTTATCTCGGTGAGGATGGTGAGTGAAGGCGTGGATATACCGCGATTGCGCGTCGGTGTATTTGCGACCAACGTGAAAACGGAAGTGTATTTCCGTCAGTGGGTCGGGAGATTTGTTCGCACACAATATGGTACAGATAAGTCGTACTTGTTCATCCCTCGTTACAAAGAGCTTGAAGCGATGGCATCCAGAATTGAGGATGAAATCCGGCACAAACTGGTTGACCAAGTAGAAAGCGAAGAAGATGGAAGCGACAGGGGTGAAGTCGAGCGAAAGGTCGAGTACGTAAATGTATTGGGTGCAAAGAACGATGGCGCAACCGTTGCAATTATGCACGGGAACCAGTTGACATTGTTCGGGCTGTTGGGCATGGCTGATGTTCACGGTGCGCTATCAAGGCCGCCTCAAGTCAAGGATGTTGAGGTTGTCGTGGATACCCTCGTGGAACAGAAGGAAGCGTTGCGCCAGACAATCCATTCACTTGTTGCCAGTGTTGCATACAGAAAGAATGTGCAACCACGTGATATTTATCAAGAGCTTAACAGGTGGCAGGGCGTTAAACAAGCCGACTGTACGATGCCTCAACTGGAGGCACGCCTGAAAAAACTGAAAGGAATGCGTTGATATGTTTATTAAAGGATGGTACCTAGATGTCTAGTTTTATTGCATTTCCCAATCACTATTATGTCAGTTTCAGCCGCGTTGACGGCGTGATGGTCAAGCATACCAGCGACACCATAGCTGTGGAGTTTGAGATATATGGGTTCGACAGCAATCTGTTTATTTGCATCCACGCGGACACGACGCGGCTCAACGCGCAAGCACTGGATAGGATGAAAGTGTCCATCGTTCACGAGCTTGCGTCCCTCGAAGGTGTCATCACAGATAGCATCGTTGCCAGAACCATAGACAAGTTTTGGGTACAAGCAAGGGCGTTGTCGGAATTGTCAAACAGTTAACAGCGTTGCCAGCCGAAACGAGGTAATATAGATTTATGAGTAATCAAGTTTTTGTGGACGGCGATGGGAAATACTGCTTACGCGACCAGTTGTTTCGGATAATCCCCAACGTGGGCGACACCCTCGCGCTCGTCATGCTGGAGTTTGTTGGCGGCGGGAAGGTGGTGTTAAGTGCGCCTCTAGCAAATGCACCAGATAGCCAAACGGCAAAGCGTTGGTCACGCGAAATCGTGACGGGTATTATGGCTAGTGATGCCGCTGTTTTCGACGCACATCGTTTTGTGTATCTGGTCTCGAACTTATCATAAATTATCGGCTCCGTTGTACGCGAAAGGCAAGCGGCTGCTCTGAAAAAGCAGAAGATGCAGGTTCGAGTCCTGCCAACGGGTCAAATGGAAATCGGAATGGTTGACAGGTTTATTTTTGACGGCAAGGTAGGTGGGGAGCCGGTTGTATTCAGCGTGGGTGAAGATTCATGGTTCCTGTTCACGCAAACCGTTGCATTGATGGCAATGGGTATATCCGATATGGGGAATGCCTACACGCCAGTTCATGGCGATATTGAAGGGTATCTGATGGCTGGCGCGTCTGGCCGCAACACGGTGGCAATCACCACCCCTTTGTCGGAGTCCGCCGGATTGGAGGCTATGCTTCGAGTTTCTATCCTGTCTTACGCCGCTGGCCGAGAGGTACTCTTTTGCCGTAACATCACGCTAGATGGGGAGTTGTTAGTTGAACGCGAATAACTTGCATACCGAGCTTCAAACGGGTTACGGACAGTATTGCTCGGCCACGATTGACATGGACGACTTGCTCATGTTTGTCGAAGGTGTCGCGGGACTCATGACGGCGCGTGGGAGATTGGAGTCGGTGTCTGTTGGGATAGACAGTCATTTCCATGAAAGCCTAACGATGACGGCGCGTGTCGTGGATGGCATCTGCAAGGTGGCTATTGTTGAAGCACCTGATGGCGACTTTGGGAAGATGGTTTATACATGGGTCTACGGCGCGGTGATGGGCTTCCTTGAAGCAACCCTAACGGATTGGGAAGTTGTCTATCCGCTAAAAATGGGTGGGGTGTGCGGTTGAAACAACTTGTGCGTCACCTGCTTGTGATGGTCTTGGTTGCAATGCTGGTCATGGCGGTTGCTGCAACGTCTTGCCATGTGCCGCCGTCAATGGCAACGCCTGTTTTGGTTGGGAGTAACAACTGATGATACTGATACAGGATTCGTGTGGTACGCTGAGATTGCAACATACTTATTCAAATGTCGCCATTTCTGTCGAGGACGACGGCATCTCATTGCGTCTTTCTGGTGTAGGCGGTATGTGTGACGCATGTTATACGTACCAAAACAACTTCCGCTTCGATTCGGATAGCGAGCGCGACGAGCTTGCTGGTGTCATATTGTCCGCGCTCACCGACGTTCGCGCTGGCATTATCAATCAAGCGTGGTTCGGGCAAGTGGTTCAGGACATAGAGGCGATGGCATCGAGTGTGATGCTGTCGCAGTGAGGTCTTGCGATGTTGGATAAATTAAATGAATATCATGTCAATGCTGATAGAGCTTGGCGGTATATTAACGCCAAATACAATTGGATGGCAATCTATAATGACAAACTCTATCTTTTCGAGGACACGCCCCTGCCGACTGAGAACGGTTGGGTTGGCAAGGGTGTCTGTGCGTCTGATGTCATCGTGTTCGATGTCCCTCATGATGTTGATTGGCGGCTAACGTCATACCCGCGCCACCAAGATGTACAGGCAAGCGGCGTATATGTCAAGCAAATGCGCCGATTGTTCGATGTTTTAGACGAAACCATCCTGTATCTTGCGGTCAACTCGGATGGTTCGCTGGTTGCCATTCGCAACTTGGATGGTATCTTCCCATCCCTCTCGCGTTGGGCGCGAACGAACAAGCGTGGGATGATGGATGTTGTGCCACACATTACCGTCAAACTGCCGGATGGCATGTCTTGGCGGCAGTCATTGGTGCAGAGATGATTAGCCTGACCCAGTTGGCGAAAACAAGTGAGTTTCGCCAAAGCTGCGATGCCGTTTATGGATTGCCAGTAACATCCAAGCTGCAATCGCCCATTCGGTGTGTTCCCAAAACGAAGCAGCACCGACTAACGGGTATGGCGTTCTCGTACCTGTATCGCTTCATGCTGGCGCATCACTACGGACTGAGCATGTCGTCATGCGTGGCGTTGAAGTACGGGCGTGATGATGCGGCCATTGCGTTGGCAAACAAGGTCATGTCGAAGCATGTGGGGGTTGAGGATGCCATTGGACTATCTATCTTGCTGGCCTATCTTGACTATACGGCACGCAACGGGGTAGATGTTGTTTTCGTTAAACGCCTACAGTCAAGAGAAGGTGACATCGCCTTGGATGAACTGGCTGACGATTTGTACAGCATGATTAACCTGTTGCTATGCCAACGACCAGCAGCGCATGATGTATTTATCAACTACCACTTTGGCGGCGAAACGGGTATTGCAGCAGACAATTCTGTTGTCATGGACGGGTATTTGGTTCGCACGACCACCACACAGTTCCCGAACCTAACCCATGACCTGTGGTATCAAATGTGTGGCTATCATTCGCTGGCCTTGGGTGCTGGCGGGGTGTTTTCTGATGGTAAGTATGTGCCATTAACGCCTAAAGGCTTTATTGTTTATTTTGCGCGGTTCGGTAAATCAATTCGCGTTGACTTACCGACTACTGGTGTTGAATTGTGTCCAAATTATTGATGGGTCTAACGCTTCTGTTTGGCCTTGCTGGCATTGGTTTCAGCGTTGCGCTCCTGTTTGTTCCAGCAGGTTCGGCGTTGTGGGCCGCTTTTGGCCTCTTGTCGGTTGTTGGGTTGTTTATTGCGCTGATAGGTGCTTGGTCGTTGCTTGCCATGTCCGCTAGGAGCCGCACTTCATGACTGAACATCGCAATACTATTGCTCGTTTGTCGCTCGGCGTGCTTTTCGCGTCCGTATTCGTGCCATTTGGCACCTGGCTGTGGTTGGCTATTGGCGGTGTCGGGTTGGCTGGTCTGTCGTGGGCGATTGGACTAGACAGGGGTGAGGATAACCGGCACACAGATGGCATCACCTTAATATCACTCGGACTTCTCGCTATCGTGGTGTCGCTCGGCCATAGTGGTATTCTCTCTATTTCTTTGATGGGCATCATGGGTGTTGCCGTGTTGCTCATTGGCGTGTCCCGCCTCCTGATGCTGTAATCAAGTTGACAGTATTTGTGTATCGTTGTCAATTGGATTGACGGCGAAAACGCAGTATTCTGTACGTATGGATTTACGACTTCAAACAATCATGACGGGTATCGGCGGCTTTGACATTGGTGCTTTGCAGGCCGAAGTTTTTACAAGCCATGCTGGATTAGAGATTGACAGCTATCGGGCTAATGTGATTCAAGCCAACATGCCAACTGCGGACATCATGAATGTCTCTCTGGCAGACATTCATCCAGAAGATTTGGAGCCAATGGATTGGTTTCACACATCTCCATCGTGCAAAGGCTCCAGTGTGGCGAACAAGCATCAAGCACGACACGCATGGTTGGACTGGATGACCGCCGAGCAAACCATTCAGATACTCCACTGGCACACGCCTCCTGTTTTTACGCTAGAAAACGTAACGCCATATGCCAAACGTATCGAGTTTCTAGGTTACGAGCAATGGGTTCACCAAAACAAGGTCGCAAACCCACGGCAACGTTTAACTGACATGGGATACCCAACCAACATCGTTGACCAATTTGCCACACCAGAATACTTGGGCATCTTGGGTACACTGGAAAGCCTCGGTTATAGCGTCGTGTGGAAGTCCGTTAACATGGCCTACTATGGCGTGCCTCAACGTCGCCGCCGCCTCGTATTGGTTGCCACACAACATGCAGAAGCGTCACTGCCAAAGCCTGACACCCGCGAATTGTGTTGGGGGTGCGTGTTCCCAAGCAACTATGGGTTTCCGGGCAAAAAAGACATCGCTAACCGCAACTGGAACCTCATGGATACTGTTCAACTGTCTAACGGGGCGGTCTACATGATTGATGAACGGAACACGCTGCCAAACCGTAAAGGTGGCCGTAAGTTAAACGCTAGACGGTTTGATGAGCCTGCGCTCGTCATTACAGAAACCGTGTGGAAGGGGCCGCCTGTGGTCTGGGTCGCTGGCAGTGGGCGTGAAGCCTACACAATGGGCATCAGAGAAGTTGCACGCCTACAAACGTTCCCTTCATGGTACAAGTTCGGCGGGAATACTCGTAAAGATATGGAAGGTGTCGGCAACGCAGTCCCGCCAGCATTCGCCAAGCGGCTGGTTGAACACGTTGCCAATATCATGGGGTGGCAATCATGTCAAGTCAAATATTAAGAGATAATTGGCACCTAATTGCCGCGCTGCTGATATGTATTGCTTTCTTGTGGCTCCGACAACTCGGCTACCAGCAGGGCATGAAAAATTCTGAGTTTCATTACTTTGAGCTAAACGGAATGCCTTGCTACGAGCGCACAGTCTCGTCAGCTTTTGGCGATAGCTACTCGTTCGACTGTGATTGGAGCAAGGCTGAATAGATGGACAAACATGGTATTAACGTCCTGTCCTGCTTTGACGGCATGAGTTGTGGACAGTTAGCACTGGAGCAAGTAGGGGTTCCAGTAGCCAC